>UEXL01000300.1_pt1 | contig 21752 bp, 43 predicted proteins | sample 1796671 | NCBI WGS metagenome assembly UEXL01 (sample SAMEA4772471, study PRJEB27181) | metagenome | reverse complement strand
TAATCTCTCTCGATTATCATATCGATATAGTGTTTTGCTTTTTGTAGGTCTTGTTTTCCGCCTTTGTTTATATGCCTGCAAATATACTTGATTGCATTGCCTTCGGCAAATAGCATTTTGTTCTTGTTTATAAATTCAGCAGGTTGTATCTTCATTTTAGAATAGTGGTCTCCGCCTACTTGTTTATCATATGGGTTGCTCATTTTCTCCTTTTAGTGTAGTGTTGTATCTTCAAATTTTTCATATCATCATAACTATTTGATATAGATTTTGTCATTGCCTTATAACCCTCATCACTCAATACCGTTTTATATATTCTTAATCCTATTGTGATAGTGGCGGCAATCATCTGCCAGTTAAACTTTAAACCCATTATAATTACATATCTATACAGGTCATCAAATGCCTCTTGTAATTTTTATGTCTTCTTTACTTGACACTTCTCTTATGACTTTCTTGGTTGTTTACAAATACTCTAATCAATCTTGATAGATCAACCTCTTCTATTTAAGAGTTTTAGGATGTGTAAATCTAACTTTACTATCATTCACTCTTAACATTGCACCACCCCAACTATCCATAACAACAGCGTCATCTGTATATTTTCTCCAGTCGTGAGAACTATATCCTAATACGTCTTCTCATTATATTCTCTCCTCAACATGTTTTGCAAACCAATTGTCTTGATACTTTTACTTTCAATATCTTTGCAACAATGGGTTTCAATAAAATTTTTGTTTTTAGTAAATTTAACTTCACTATATCTTTTAATTTTATTTTGAATATAACTCGGTTCAATATTAATCAATTTGCAATAGTAATTGAATTGTGGATCATTACCCATAATCCAATTGATTGCTTCTACTTTATGTTTAACATCTGTTTATTAAACCTGTATACTTGGCATCTTCAACTGCCTGTGTAAGTATTGCCGTAATAAATCCTTCTTCACCTTTATCATTATTTTCCTAACTGTTGTTCTGCTTCTAAATTTAAAGCGATATCAATATCTGAATCTTCTTTCATCCATGATGTATCTTCAACATATTCATTTTTCTTAATCACTTCAGCGATCTGACCAAAATAACACCAGTATTATCCGAATGTTATTGCACCAGTATAATTTAATTCTGTATCATACTCTTTTGCATTAACTCCTAACTCACCAGCGATATCATTCTTATCAGTAGCAATACCGATATTAGTTATCTCGCCTTCTCTTCCTTTTTTCTCTTATTGTATCTCCTAATTGTATCTTCATAATGTTCTCCTTCTGTTATATAAAATCGTAAGCGTATTCGCCTTTGTTAATATTATACATCTTAACTGTTGTATTGTCAAGAAGTTTCTCTAGCACACCTTTTAATTCTTGTGATAATACATCTACAAAACCTGGTGTAAAGGTAACGAATAATGATCCGTGTAGTATTTCTACCTTATTAGCACCACTTGATTTGGCGGCCTTTAAGATTAATTCTTCTCTCTTAATTTATTATATTCTTGTGTGTAATCATTATTGTTTCTCCTGACATATAATTGAAAGGAACATATTAGTTGTTCCCATTACAAATAATGCAAAGGCAAGCATATATTGATCTGTTTCTACAGCACCAACAGTACCTACGATTGCAATTATTCCAACACAGCGAAAAAAGTCGCCATAACTTCTTTAAATTTATTCATTAAGCATTCTCCGATATAACTTCATCAACATTTTCATCAATACCTAACATATTAACATTTTCAACATCTAAAATATTAGTTGTTGCAGTTTCTTTAGTAATAAGATTCTGTTTAACTTGTAATAAAATCTTATCAACTGATTTTTCGGCAGTATCTTCTGCCCATTGTTTTACTTTTGACATAATGTAGTCTCCTTTGTTGTTTTTCATAATATCTGTATATAACACATTTTTGACGTTTGTATAGTGTATAAATTGTCGCAGGTCATAGAATTGTTATTTTTACTGTTTTTCATAATATACACTTATCCTATACTAAAAACCCTTAAATGTCAAGAAAAAAGAGAGCAAAAATCAAAAAAAATGAAGAAAAAGCCAAAGTGTTGAAAAATACAACACTTTTTTAGGATTTTGCGGTCTGACCTAGAAATCAGACCGTGCGTCCTGACTTTATCCGTCTCCATCACTACTCATAACTCTATTATATCATTTTTTAACGTTTTCGTCAAGCACTTATAAATAGTTATTATTAATTTCAAAGGAAAAACTATGTACGAGTATAAATGCAAAATTGTAAAAATAGTTGACGGTGATACCGTTGATATTGACCTAGATTTGGGTTTTGGCGTTTGGCTAAGGGATGAAAGAGTCCGAATTATGGGCATTGACACTCCTGAAAGTAGAACATCTGACAAAATCGAAAAAATATTTGGTTTAGCAGCAAAAGATAGATTAAATTCTTTATTAGGTGGAGAAGCAATCTTATTATCACAGGTAACAAAAGGCGGAGAGAATATGAAAGGTAAATTTGGTCGTATTCTTGGTAACTTCAAAACAATAAACGGTGACAATGTTGCTGATAAATTGATGGAAGAAGGACACGCTGTTGCTTACAACGGTGGTGACAAAGATAATGTTCAAATGCAACATTTAGCAAATAGACAAAAACTAATTGATGAAGGAAAAGTTCCTACACCAGAAGGTATGACTTTAACACCGAATAAACATAATACTTTTAAAGCAACTAAACCACCATTAAGAAAAAGAAAATAAAAAGTAAGAAATAATATAGGAGGACACTCCAATGAATTATTTTAAAAAGATAATTGATTGGGTTCTAACTGCTTATGAACCTGAATTTAAACCAAAAAGAGTTTACAAGTATAAAGGTAAAACATATTATTTAAGAAACGAAAAAGAAAAATGATAGGTGAATATACTGTTAAGATAGGTAATAAACTTTTTGATTATACAAATGTGAATGATATTCCTAAAGAATTTGATCATTTATAAATTTTTACCAACATTACCACCTGAACCACATACTCAGGAAGATCATGATTATATTAATTCATTTATGCCTAAAATGAGAGAGTTACAAAAAAGAGGAATAAAGGATAACGAATAATGCCAGCAGTTACTAGAATAGGCGATGCTGATGTACCTCATTGTAGTGGTATGACTAGATTGGTGCGTCAACAAATGTATTCGTAAATGGTATAGGAGTTTCAAGAAGAAATGACTCTAATACTCATCTTCTACCACCAAATATACCACCTTGTCCTGGTCATGCAGCTGGTATTGCTTCAGGATCATCAAACTGTTTGTTAATGGTAAAGGTGTTGGAAGAACCGGTGATGGTATATCAGGATGTACTTCTGTGGCTGCAGGATCAAGTAATGTATTTGCAGGTAATTACAGTATAAATAGTAGTAGGAGAGATTAAATGGCAAGTTATGACGCAGGTACACTAACAAATAAAGTAAAAGAAGTGCAGAATCTATAAAGATTTAAATTTAGATTTTCAACAAAATACTGCTACAAAAGATATTCAAAAATTACAGATGTTGAGTCTGTAAAAAGAAGTGTACGAAATTTGATCAATACAAATCATTATGAAAAACCTTTTCATCCAGAAATTGGATCTAATTTAAGAGGAATGTTATTTGAAATATTACTCCTCAAATGAATCATGCAATTAGCAAAGAGATAGATTTATTGATTGCAAATTATGAACCAAGATGTAGATTAGTTGAAGTGAGTTCTAACCTGAATAGATAGAAATGGATATGAGGTAACAATATCTTTTTATGTGGTCAATCATCCTGAACCAGTAGTAGTAGAATCATTTTTAGAAAGATTAAGATAATATGGCAACTAAATTAGAAATATCACAATTAGACTTTGACGGAATCAAAGATAATCTAAAAACTTTTTATCACAACAAGATGAGTTTACTGATTATGATTTTGAAGGTTCTGGTATGAATGTTCTATTAGATGTTCTTGCCTACAACACACTATCTTGGTTACAATGCTAATATGTTAGCAAATGAAATGTATCTTGATAGTGCTGATCAAAGATCAAGTGTTGTGTCATTAGCAAAACAAGTTGGATATACTCCAAAAGTGCTGTGTCTTCAACAGCAAGAATTGATGTGGTTAGTAAATAATGCTACTGGTGCTACTGTTACAATGTCAAGAGGAACAAAATTTACAACTACGGTTGACGGAACAAATTATTCTTTTGTAAATAATGCTGATGTAAGTATTTCACCAGTAGATGGTGTTTACAAATTTTCTAATTTAGATATTTTTGAAGGTACATATTTAAATTACAAATATACAGCAAACACTTCTGATAAAGATCAAAGATTTATTATACCAAATGATAATGTTGACACAACAACTCTAACTGTTAAAGTTCAAGAATCTTCTTCTGACTCTACAACAAACACATATAAATTAGCAACTGGTATTACAGCATTAGATTCTACATCTAAAGTTTATTTTTACAAGAAGTTGAAAATGGAAGATTTGAAGTTTACTTTGGTGATGGTGTTTTAGGTGAAGCAATTGCTGATGGTAATATTGTTATACTAGATTACATAACTTGTAATCGAGATGAACCAAATGGTGCAACTTCATTTACATTATCAGGAACAGTTGGTGGATTTTCAAATGTAACTATTACAACATTAAATAATGCTGCTAATGGTGACTCTCCTGAAACAATTAAATCAATTAAGTATAATGCACCTAGAGATTATACAGCACAAGATCGTGCCGTCACAGCAGATGATTATAAAGTTCTTGTTAAAAGTTTATATGCAAATGCTCAATCAGTTCAAGTTTATGGTGGTGAAGACGCTGCCACTCCTGACTATGGTAAAGTTTATATTTCTATCAAAGCAAAATCAGGTTCTAATTTAACAGAAGTAACTAAAGTAAGTTTAGTACAAAGTCTTAAATCATTTGCTGTTGCTTCGGTAACACCTGTAATTATTGATCCTGAAACAACTTTTATTATTTTAGAAACAACTTTCAAATATGATTCTAGTTTAACAACTAAAGATGTATCAACACTTCAAACAAATGTAATAAATGCTATTTCATCTTACAATACAGACACATTAGAAAATTTTACAGGTATGTTTAGATATTCAGCAGTAGGAAAAACAATTGATGATGCTGATACTTCTATATTATCAAATATTACTAAAGTTAAAATGTACAAATATATTACACCGACTTTAAGTTCAGGTTTAAAATATACACTATCATTTAACAATGCATTTTACAATCCACACTCTGGTCATAATGCAAGTGCTGGTGGTATTGTTTCATCAACAGGATTCAAAATTAATGATGATAGTTCAACTAACGAACATTTTTTAGATGATGATGGTGCTGGTAATATAAGAGTTTATTATTTAAGTGGTACAACAAGAGTTATACAGATTCATCTTTTGGTACAGTTGATTATACAACTGGTGAAATAATTTTAACTTCTGCTAATATTACAAGTATTTCAAATGTTGATGGTGCAGCTAGTACTCAAATAAGAGTTACTACAACACCAAGTTCAAATGATATTATTCCTGTAAGAAATCAAGTTTTAGAAATTGATACTGCTAACTCAACTGTAACTGGTTCAGTAGATGAAATCGAAAGTGGTAGTTCACAGGCAGGAACAACATACACAACTACCAGCAGTTATTAGGGCTAGGTAATGGACAAGAAAAAAACAAATAAAAAAAAACTATCCACACTCGTTAAACAACAAGTACCTGAATTTGTTTTAAGCGATCATCCTAAATTTACAGAATTTCTTACATCTTACTTCCTATTCATGGAATCTGCTGAATTAAATTTAGATCAATTCACAGGCATAGATCAAATACTTTTAGAAACAGTAGGTACAACAGACAGTTTTGTATTACTTAATCAAACAAATAAAATGGTTTAGACGCAAATAATAAACTTGTAAATGAAGAAAATACTTTTGGTGGTTCATTTACAAAAGGTGAAACAATTACAGGTTCAACATCTGGTGCTACTTCAACTGTTTTAGCAGAAGATACGATAGCAAATGATAGATTATTCATTTCAGCAAACAATGGTTGGATAACAGGAGAAACTGTTACAGGTTCTACTTCAGGTGCAACTGCTAAAGTTGGTAAGTATCGTGCAAATCCAGTAGAGAACATTCAACAACTTTTAAACTATTCTGATCCTGATCATACGATAAGTGATTTCTTAAATCAGATGAAAGAGGAGTTTCTTAATACAATTCCTAGAGATACAGATGACGCTGTAAGTACAAGAAAATTAATTAAGAATATTAAATCTTTATATAGAGCAAAAGGTACTGCAAAGGCACACAAGGCTTTCTTTAGAATATTATTTAACGAAACGGCAGAAGTTTATACACCAACAGATGATATGTTAAGAGTATCAGATGGTTCTTGGAATGTTCAAACATTTATTCGTTGTACACAAACGGCATTACAATCTGTTCAAGATCCTATTTTTTAACAGGACAAACAATCACTCAAGCAAATGATCCTTCGTCAACAACAGTAAACAAAGCAACTGCAATCGTAGAAAACGTATTAAAATTTCAAGAAGGTAGCACACAAATTATTGAGATCATACTTAATACAGATACAGTATCAGGTACTTTTGTAAACGGTGCTGAAGTCACAGGAATAAAAAATGATGATGAAGATATTACAATTGGTGTAACCGTATCACAATCATTATCAACTGCTGTAATTACAAACGATGGTAGTACATTAACAGTTGGTGATGAAGCCACTTTAACAGGTGGTGCAGGTGCTGGTGCTAGAGTTCAAGTATTAGATATATCTGGTGCAGGTGTATCAGAAGTTATTGTAAATGCCGCTGGGACAAATTATCAAGAAGGTGATACACTTACATTTAGTTCAGGAACTGCTCAGGCAAAAGTTTCAATTGTTAATGGTGGATTTGCACCTGAGTCAGGAAGTGTAGATTCTCATATTGAATTAGAAACAGGAACAATTACAGGTGGTGGATCAGGTGACATAGAAATGGAAGACGCTCATGATGGTGGTCTAGGTTCTAAAATATTATCTGAAGATTCTGCAATGATTGATAATGAAATTAAATTAGAATTAGAAAATGAGGTTGGTCATTTAGTATCAGAAGAGGATGGTGGAGATCAAACTTCTGAAAGATTTTACATACTTAATCAAGAATCAGAAATAGACATTCCATATAATATGGAAGCGACAGATCATATTGTTCAAGAAAATGAAACGCAAGATGATGGATTATATATTGGTGATAAAATTGTTCAACAAAACGCTTCAGGTACAGGTGATATAACAGATGTAAGAATGATCGCAAGTGGGTCAGGATATACAACTTTACCTACAGCGACAATTGATGGTGACAGACATATAGGATTAGAAAATGCTACATCTTCTATAACAAGTGATTTTAGTAGAATAGAATTTGAAACAGGTGGAACGGTATTAAACGAATCTTCTTTTGCTGTTTTAAATGTTACAGGTGGAACTGTGATACCTTTTGGTGAAGACATTGGTAGAGCAACATCACTAAACATAATTGAACATGGTATAGATTTCACATCAGCACCTACATTGGCATTTCCTCACTATGCTGTTCTTAAAACAGTTTCAGGAACAATATCTGCTGATGAAACATTTACATCAAACGTATCTGGTGCAACAGGAACAGTAATTGATTTTACAGCACCTCTTTTAAAATATACAGCAACAACAAGTGAATTAGTTGAAACTGACACGGTTACATTTTCTGGTGGTGAAACTGCTATTGTAGCAAAAGCAGATCCTTTAACTGGTACAGCAACTATTGGTGCTCAAGTTACAACTTCTGGAAAATATGTTAATCAAGACGGACATTTCAGAAGGTTCTAAAAAGATTCAAGATAGTTTATACTATCAAGATTACTCTTATGTTGTTAGAGTTGCAGAATCAATTAATAAATGGAGAGATTCTATTAAACGTGCAGTTCACCCAAGTGGATTTTATGTAACTGGAGAGGTAAACATTCAAACAAGATTAGCGGGTGGTGTTAAACAACCAGTTGGTGCTACATTATCACAAGGATTATTCTCTGGTACTTCTGATAGTCCTATCTACATGAGATTAAATACATTGTTCAATACTATCTTTGGTAGAAGAACAGGAGTTGGATTTAAATTTATGAGTAATGCTGGTCAATTAGATGGTAAAACTTTAGTATCATCAGCAGTTGCAAGAACAGGTAAACCTGTAGAAGTTCATAACGATTATAGAGATACAAGTACAAATACTGAAAAAGAATTAAATCTATATCCTGAAACTACACTAGACCTTGAACGTAGAAGTAGAACAAATTTTTACACTAACACATCTTATACAGCAAGAGATACCGCTGTTAAGAATGGTTATGCATATGCAGGACCTAGATTAAAACTTTGAACACTTTTGCTTTCAGCATTCTCAGCCAATAATGCAATAACACTAGAAGGTGGTACTGGTGCAGGTGAGATAATACTAGAAAATGAACACGGTGTATTACAACATCCTCAATCAGATTCATTTAGCACTAGACTTAATTCTTGGACAAATTTAAGATTTACAGGTACTTTAAATACTAGTGTTGATGGAGAAACGATAAGAATATCAGACTTTAATGGTACTACCTCAAATCCTAATGTTAAGACTAATTTTGCATTTCCATCAGAAGTCACTAAATCGAGTTAGAAAAGTCTTATAAATAATAGAAAGAAACATTAATATTTAATGGGAAAAAACAATGGCAGCAATAATTACAAACAAATTTAGAATAAACAATGCGGAACAGTTCGTTGAGTCTTTTTCAGAAGCAGCAGCTACAACGTATTATCTATTCATAGGAAGAGCACACTCTTGGGCTTCAGACGCTGATGTTCAAGGAAATACAATCGCTGAAGGAACAGACGCTTCCCACCTACACCAAATGATGATGTAACTTCAGAATTTTATAACTATGATGATATGTTAGGTGCAAAAATTATTGCTTCAACAGATGTATCACATTGTATACCAAGAAGAAACTGGACAACAGGAACAACTTATGATATGTACGAACATAATATAAGTTCTTCAAACGCCGCAAATAGTGGTGCAACAAATTTATTTGATTCAACTTTCGTAGTAATGAACAGCTCATATGCTGTTTACAAAGTTATAGAAAATGATGGTGCAACTGCTTCAACAGTAGAACCAACATCTACATCAAACTCAATCTTTACAACATCTGATGGCTATAGATGGAAGTATATGTATTCTTTAACATCTGCTGAAACTTTAAACTTTATGTCAACAGACTTCATTCATGTTTCAACTGACTCTACTGTATCAGCGGCTGCCGTTGATGGTGCATTAGACACAATTGGTTGTTGCTGGTGGTTCAAGTTTTAATACATCTTCAGGTTCAACTATTTCTGCAATCCCAATTCGTGGTGATGGTTCAAGTGGTGTTGCTTCAGTAACAATTAGTTCAGGTGCAATTACGGCTGCTTCAGTTACAACTGCAGGAACAGGATACACTTATGCATATATTAGAATGCTGATATTATCGCTGCTACAAATGCTGGTGGTGCTGGTTCAGGTGCAAATCTAAATGTAATCATTCCACCAAAAGGTGGTCATGGTGCTAACGCAGTAAAAGAATTAGGTGGCTTTTATGTGATGATGAATAAATCACTTGTTGGTGTTGAAGGTACATCTGACATTGGTGTTGGCAATGACTTTAGAAGAATTGGTCTTGTAAGAAACCCAACTAACTTTGGAACAACAACAGTTGCAACTGCAACTACAAGAAGACAATTTATGCTACTGTATTTTCATCTGTATCAGGAACATTTACTGCTGATGAAGAAATCAATCAGGCAACTACTGGCGCTGTTGGTAAAGTTGTAGAGTATGATTCAACAAATAAAATTTTATATTACTATCAAACAAGATTTCCAGATGTTGGAACAGATACGAATGGTAACTTAACAGCATTTAGTGGTGCAAACGCAATCACAGGACAAAGTTCAAGTGCAAGTGCAACACCTAATACAAGTAATTCAACAACAACAAATGGTGTAGCATTTGTTTCTGGTTATTCAAATCCAGAATTAGCATTTGACTCAGGAGATATAATTTATGTTGAAGAAAGAAGTCCTATAACAAGGGCGTCTGACCAAACAGAAAATATTAAGTTAATTATTGAATTTTAAATAAAGGAAAATAATGCCAAGTAAAACTGATTTTAATGTTAGTCCTTATTTTGATGACTTTACAGAAGATAAAAAGTTTCATAGAGTCATGTATCGACCAGCTTTCGCTGTTCAGGCCAGAGAATTAACAACACAACAAACTATATTACAAAACCAAATTGAAAAACTTGGTGACTCAATGTATAAACATGGGTCAATGGTTATTCCTGGTGAAGCAACTTACGATCTAAATCATTTCTCAATAAAATTAACTTCATTTACTGGCACATTAGCAAACTTTACAGGATACAGTTATTACTGGTGGAACATCTGGTGTTACTGCTGTTGTTAAAGTGTTGTTGCAACTGATGGTACTGATCCTGACACATTATTTGTTAAATATTCAAACTCAGGTACAGATAACGTTTCAGCAACATTTACTGATGGTGAAACATTAACATCAAGTGCTTCAACAGGAGAAACTGCTGTTGTTTCAAGTTCACATACAGGTTGTGCTGCTTTTATAGACGCTGGTACTTATTACATTAATGGATTTTTTGTTGAAGTAGATTCACAAAGTTTAATATTAGACAAATATACAAACACTCCAGATTATAGAGTAGGTTTAACAGTTACAGAAAACTTTATAACGTCAACAGACGATACAACTTTATTAGATAATGCAACTGGTTCATCAAATGCAAATGCCACTGGTGCTCACAGATTTAAAATTACATTAACACTTGCTAAATTATCTTTAACATCAACTGCTGATGCTAGTTTTGTAGAAACATTTAGATTAAAAACTGGTAAATTACAAAATAAACCAATTGATGATGTTCGTACTTCTATTGAAGATACTTTAGCAAGAAGAACATTTGACGAATCAGGTGATTATGTTGTAGATGATTTTGAATTAGATATTAGAGAACATTTATTATCAGGAACTAATCGTGGTATATATGCTGCTGATTCTACTTCAGATGATGGTATTGCTGACGAAGCAAAATTAGCATTTGGTCTTTCACAAGGTAAAGCATATGTTAAAGGATATGAAATTGGAAAAATAGGAACAACTTATATTGATGTAAATAAGGCAAGAGATTTTGAAACTGATACTGGTAGCACAACAAGATTTGATATTGGTTCTTTTGTTAATGTTGAGAATGTTCACGGTTCACCAGATATTAACTTTGTATCTGGTGAGATAGAAAATTTTAAAACTTTAAGACTAGTAGATGAAGCACACGCAACAAGAGGTACTGTTTTGGTACTTCTCTTGCTCATGTGTTTGATATTGGTCGTGCAAAGACTAGAGCATTTGAATATAATTCTGGTAGTGCTGTAAGTCCTGATTCAGGAACTACAACTCATTTATCAAATGCAGCTACAACAGATGTAAAATTTAAACATTTCTTATTTGATATTGAAATGTTTTCTCATGTAAATGTTGCAGGTGCCATGTCTGGTGCATTGACAACTGGCGATAAACTTAACTGGTGGTACTTCAGGTGCAACTGGTATTATTGAAAGTATTTCAACTGCTGGTTCAGCAACTATTACAGGTGCTACTCAAGCAGATCCTGTTGTCGTGACTTGTTCAGGTGGACATAACTTTACTGAAGGACAAGCAATCACAATCGCAAGTGTGGCAGGTATGACTGACATTAATACTAATCATACTGTAAAAAATCCAACTGCAACAACTTTTGAATTATTTGTCTTGGTACTGCAACTAATTCAACACCTGAACCTCTTGATGGTACAGGATTTTCACCATACATCTGGTGGTACTGCAGTACATACAACAATTATTTTAAATGATGTTCAAGGTGAATTTTCTGCTGGAGAAACAATTACTGCACCTACAAATTCAAGAACAGGTACAGTTCAGTTTACTGCTTTTGGTTGTAAAGGATTTGAACAAAAAGAATTTGGTCAAACTAAAGGTATTTCAATGGCAGGTAGTCCAACTTATACTGCCAATGTTTCATTAGATTCTCAACGGAGATGTCTTACAATTATCAGGAACAATTTCAACTGTTAGTCCTACTGAATCACAAGGTAGTGTAATACTAGATGGAACAGACGCTAACTCAGCAAATAGTGGTGACTCAATAATTTTAGAAGACGCAACTGAACCAAGTGATATTGTATTTGCTATTGGTTTAGAAGCACCTGCTGATCAATCAGATAGATTAGTTGGTTCTGGTACTAAATTTTTAACTGATTTTAAAATTGGTGATAGTATAGAATTTGTAGATGATGGTGGATCTGTAACGACAAGAATTATAGAGAGTATTCATTCTAATACAATATTAGAAACTTCTGTTGGTTTAGGTACTGCAACTGCAACATCTAAAACATACAATAGAAGAAGAGCAAAATTACAAGACGCTGAAAAATACTGTTATATTTAAATTACCTTATGATGTAGTTAAAACATTATTAACAACAGATAACTCTAGTTTATCTGATACAAGTTTTAAAATTAGAAGACAGTTCGTAACCACTCTATCAAGTTCTGGTACTGCAACATTAACTGCTGGTACAAACGAAGTCTTTACTGCATTTACAGAAAACGATTATACAGTTTCAATTATGACAACAGGTTCTGGTGGCACTGGTGCTGTTGGAGATGTCATATCTTTATCAACTAGTGGTGACTTTACACTTGGTGGATCACCAACAGGTAAAACATTAGCGATAGATTTAGGTAGTGGATATAACGGACATAAAATTAAAGTTATTGCTACAATTTCTGCTTCAGTTGTTGGTGCAAAAACAAAAACTGATACAACAGGAACAACCGTAACATTGATACTGAAGCACTTGCAACAGATGATTTTATTAGTCTTGGTAAGGCAGATGTTCATAAACTTAATAGTGTATTCATGGCTGCTGACTTTAGCACTGCTGCTGATACAGATGATACAGATGTTACAGATAGATTTGAATTAGATACAGGACAAAGAGATAACTTTTATGATATTGGTAGATTAACATTAAAACCAGGTAAAGTAAATCCAACAGGAAGATTATTAATTAATTTTGATTATTTTGAACATGGTGCTGGAAACTTCTTTAGTGTAGATAGTTATTCTGGTTTTGATTATGGATATTCCTGCTTATACTTCAGATGTCACTGGTGAACAATTTGCATTAAGAGATTGTTTAGACTTTAGACCAAGAGTAGATAATGCTTCTACAATAAATTCTGGTGATGTTGATAGATCATTTGATGGCACAGGTGCTTCTGCAATAGAATTTGCTAAAATAAATACAGATGTCACTGCTGATTTAGAATACTATCTTGCAAATAGAGCAAGAGTTTATCTAACATCAAAAGGACAATTTAAAGTAGTTAAAGGTGCTTCTGCAATTGAACCAGCATTTGGTGAACAATTAAAGACGCTATTCATTTATATGATGTGTTTATGCCTGCTTATACTTTTGATACTTCAACAATAAATAAAAGCAATTGATAATAGAAGATACACAATGAGAGATATTGGTGGTCTTCATAAAAGAATTGAGAATATGGAATATTATACTCAATTATCTTTATTAGAATCAGACGCTAAAGTTTGCAGATACAAGACGCTGATGGATTTGATAGATTTAAAAATGGTTTCTTTGTAGATAACTTTACAGGTCATGGTATTGGTGATGTAACTGATGATGATTATTCTGTATCTATGGATATGGCTGCAGGTGAATTAAGACCTTCACACCATATGGATAACTCTAATTTAATTGAATCTGATTCTGCATTAGCAAATTCAACTGCAATGACAGACGCAATTAGAACAACAAATGGTTATCAAAAAACAGGTGATCTAATTACTTTACCATATACTGAAGTAACAGAAATAGAACAACAATATGCAAGTACAACTGTTAACCTAAACCCATATGATACCATATCATTTGTAGGAAATGTTGTATTGATCCAGATCAAGATGACTGGATGGAAACTGAAACACTTCCTGAAATGACAATTAATATTCCTGGTGTATTTGATACATTAACAACTGGTGCAGCTGCAGGTGTTCAAGAATTAAATTTAGGTACAGTATGGAATGAATGGAATAACAACTGGTCAAGTGTTGACATTGCTGGTACTGAAAGAAAGACAAACAACTAAGAAGAGGTCGTGGAATTAGAAGAATGTAAATAGAACAACAGTAGAAACTCAAGAAGTCAATAGAACGAGAACAGGTGTTAGAACACTTTAGTTCCTGGTGGATTAAGAAATACAAGTATTGGCAATAGAGTTGTACAAGTTGCTTTTGCTACATTTATAAGAGCAAAAGATATTTCATTTACTGCAAAAGGAATGAAACCTGATACAAGAATATTTCCCTTTCTTTGATGGTGTTGATATATCAACACTTGTGACGCCAACAGGTTCAAGTGCAGGTGCGGCTTTAACAACAGACGCTGCTGGTTCTGCCTCAGGTGTATTTGCTTTACCTACACCGACAGTATCAACAAATCCAAGATGGAGAGTTGGTAAAGAGTATTCAGATTAACATCAAGTTCAACAAATGTAAAACTGAAGGACTTGTAACCACTTCTGCTGAAACAGATTATACGGCAAAAGGATTAGTTCAAACAGTTCAAGGAACAGTTATTTCAACTAGAGAAACACATACAAAGAACAACACAAACTGATACAGTCAAATTATTGGTGCCACTGGTACTAGAGTTGTTAGAGATGATACTGGTAATGGTTTGATCCTGTTTGTCAATCATTTATGGTTGATCAAACTAATGGTATTTTGTTTCAAGTATTGAAGTTTACTTTGCAACTAAATCAAGTACGTTACCTGTTACTTTACAGATTAGAACAATGACAAATGGATATCCAACTACAACAGTTGTTCCTTTTGGTCAACAAACAGTTGACGCTGCTGATATTACTGTATCGACAGACGCTTCGGCTGCAACTAAATTTACATTCCCTAGTCCTGTATTTTTACAGAATGGAATTGAATATGCATTTTGTGTAATTACAATAATGATTACACAATGTACACTTCAAGATTAGGACAAACAACTTTAGATGGTTCAAGATTAATTTCTCAACAACCATATCTTGGAAGTATGTTTAAATCTCAAAATGCTTCTACATGGACTGCTGAACAAAATGAAGATGTTAAATTTAAAATTAATCGTTGTAAGTTTACAGAAAATACAGAAGGTACTGCACAATTGTTAATGATATTACCTGTAAAAACATTAAAAAGAATCTATCACGACAACAAATAGTTCTGCTGATATAACAATACATCACAGAAATCATGGTATGCATAGTACGGCAAACAATGTTACTATTGCTGGTGTTCCTTCAGGAACATTTAATGGTATTGCTTCTACAAATATTAATGGTACATATACTGCAATTAAAAATATTAAACTTCATAGTTATCAAGTAACAGCTGCAAATTCTGATGCTTCTGCAACAGGAGATATTGGTGGCACTGCTGTGACAGTCACAAGAAATATAATGTTTGATGTTATCAAACCTATTGCTGGTATTATTCAACCACCAGGAACAGAAATTAGTACTGTATTAAGAACAACTAGTGGTAAAACATTAGAGGGTGGTGAAACAGAATTTAGTTTAACAACTGTATCAGATCAAAAAGCAGTAGAATTAAACGAAGACTATTATATGACGGCACCTCAAATTGTTGCTTCTGCAATCAATGAAACAAATGAGATGTCTGGTAGTAAATCTTTAGCATTAGCCATAACATTAAAAACACAAACTGGTGATGATAATCTTTCACCTGTTATTGATATGTCAAGATTAAGTTGTCACTTAATAAGAAATCACTTATTTAATCCTACTTCAGGCACAACTGTTGACTTTGTTGCTGACACAGCAAAAAGAGGTGGTAGTTCCTGCAAAATATGTAACAAGACCTATCTTATTAGCAAATGAATCTACGGCGTTAGATGTTCGTTTATCTGCATATGTTCCAGGAACTTCGGAAGTAGAAGTATTTTATCGTATATCAAATGCTGATGATTCAAGAAATATGCATGAGTTAGTATGGACACCATTTAATACAGATGGTTCTCCTGATACTGCAATTGCACCTTTAGATGATAATGTTTCTTTTAGAGAATATCAATATAGTGATAGTGATTTAAATAAATTTACAGCATTTCAATTAAAACTTGTTTTCAAAGGAACTGTTAGTTCTTATCCACCAAGAGTTAAAGATTTAAGAGGAATTGCTCTGGCAGTTTAAATTATGGCATATGCGAAAGTTAAAGGTCATTCACATTTAGTTAGAGATTTAAAATCACAAGCAATTATCAATACAGACTCGGATGCTTATGCTCGTTACATGGCGAGAAAAGCAAAACAATCTAAAAAAGATGATGAAGTTAGAGATGTTATTCGAGATGTAAATGAATTAAAAAATGAAATGAGAGAAATAAAAAATTTACTAGTAGAGATAAAAATGGCAGATAGATCAGTATTAACAACAAGTACATTTAACGATTTCAGACGAGAAGTAAATGGTACAGCAAGAGATATAGGTGATATATCTGATTTGTTAGGTGCAAGTAGTTATATTGCTTCTGCTACAGATGTTGTTGAAGCAATTGTATTACTAAATGCTGAATTGCCAGAAATTAAAACAGACGCATTTATATTTCCTGGTCGTGTTATGTATTTGAAGGTGCAACAGATGACGCCTTTGAAACAACTTTAACATTTGCTGAACCAACTGCTGATAGAACACATACTTTACCAGACGCTGATGGTTCAATATTATTAACAGATAATGCTGATACATCTACAAATAAAACTTTTACAACACCGACTATTACAAGTGCCGTATTAAATACAGGTGCAAGTGGTAGTGCTGTATTAGATGAGGACGATATGTCTTCTGATTCAGCAACTAAAGCTGCAACACAACAAAGTATTAAGGCATATGTTGATAACTCTATTGATACAGAAATGGATGTTGTATTTGCAGGCAGATAGTAGTTCAGGTCAAATAACTTTAGATTCTGAAACAATGACTTTTGCTGGTGGAACAAATGTGACAACAGCTGCAAGTGGTAATACGGTGACAATTAATTTATCATAATGTTGTAACAACAGGAACACAAACTTTAACAAATAAAACTTTTACAAGTCCGACTATAAGTGCTCACACATTTAGTTCAGGAACAACAACCGCAGGAATGAGTATTGGTGCAAGTGGTATAGTATTTGAAGGTGCAACTGCTGACGCACACGAAACAACTTTGACGGCAGCAGACCCAACACAAGACAACACAATTACAATACCAGACTCAACAATGACTGCAATTACAACGGCAACTCACGCTACACAAGCGTCACATATTGTAAGATGTATTGCATTAGGATAGATAAATAGTATTATGGCAGATAGATCAGTAGCAACAACAGATACTTTAGAGACCTTTAGAACGACATATAATTCTACAGCAGGTGATGTAGGAGATATATCAAGTTTAACAGGTGCAAGTGGTGTCATTGCGTCTTCAACAGACATAGTTGAGGCAATTGTAGCGATGAACACAGAAGTTTCTGCTATCAAGGCAGGTACGGCTGTATTTGAAACTAAATTACATTTGAAGGTGATACTGCTGACGCCCACGAAACAATTTTAGCAATTACTGATCCTACGGCAGATAGAACAATTACAATACCAGACGCAAGTGGTACAATTGTAACTACAGCTGCAACACAAACTTTAACAAATAAAACACTTACAAGTCCTACAATCACGAGTGGTGTTTTCAATACTGCAATTTCAGGTTCAGCATTTTTAGATGAAGATGGTATGGATTCTGATAGTGCAACAAAATTAGCTTCTCAACAGTCTATCAAGGCATATGTTGACGCTCAGATTACTGCTCAAGATTTAGATATAACAACTGATAGTGGAACAATTGCAATTGATTTAAATAGTGAAACACTAACAATTGCTGGTGGTACAGGTATTGATACTTCTGCTTCTGGTAATTCAATAACAATTGCAACTCTAGTGGTACGGTGACTACAACAGCAACACAGACTTTGACAAATAAAACTTTGACAAGTCCTACTTAAATTCACCAACAATTACAACACTAACTGCAACACAATTAGCATTAACAGACGCTAGTATAGTTTTCGAAGGTGCAACTGCTGACGCACATGAAACTACACTTACAGTCACGGATCCTACAGCAGATAGAACAATTACATTACCTAATGAAACAGGAACATTAATAACATCAGCAAGTGCTGCCACTAACGCATTTTCAATTGCTTTGGCAGCTGCGTTGGGGTAAACTTATAAATAGTATAAAAGAGAGAGAATATGGCATTATCAACAATATCAGGAACAACAGGAATAACAGACGCTACGGTAACTTCTGCTAAACTAGCAGACTTCACAGCGGCTGTTGATTTAAACGGTGTAGAATTACTATTAGACGCTGACGCTGATACATCAATCTCAGCGGATACAGATGATCAAATAGATATCAAGATCGCAAATACAGATCATCTAAAAATATTAAGTTCTTCTGGTGATACGGTTCTTAAACCAATGGTTGACGCTAAAGATATTATCTTTCAACAGTTTGATGGAAACAAAGTATTTGAAATTAACGATGGCAATTTCGTAAGTGTTGGTGGTAACGCTACGGCTGCAGGACAAATAAGAATTTACGAAGATACAGATAATGGTTCTCACTACTCAGGATTTACAGTAGGAAATCTTACTGAATCATATACATTAGCATTACCAAATGCTGATGGTTCTTCAGGACAAGCATTAACAACAAACGGTTCTGGTGTTTTATCATTGGCAACTGTAAGTGCAAACACACCTTCAAGTGCTGATGGACAGGCATTAGGTTCTGCTTCATTAGAATGGTCAGATTTATTCTGGCAGATTCTAGTACAATTCAATTTGGTAATGATCAAGACACAATATTAACTCATACAGATGGCGCTGGATTAACTTTAAATTCTACAAACAAATTAATGTTTAATGACGCCTCTCAATTTATTCATGCACCGAGCGCTACTGTTTTAGATATTGGTGCTACAGACGAAATAGAATTAACTGCTACACTTATTGATGTAGTAGGAAACTTTGCTAACTCAGGAACAATAACTTCTGCTGGTGTTGTTACTGCTGCTGGATTCACAATTGGTAGTGCTGTTATAGGAGAAACTGAATTAGAAATTTTAGACGGTGCAACAATCACAACAACAGAATTAAATTTAATTGATGGTGGTGCCACAATAGGTACAACTGCTGTTGCCGACGGCGATGGTATTCTTCATAATGATGGTGGTACAATGAGAGTCACAAGTGCCGCAACATTCAAAACATATTTTCAAGAAGGCATATCTCAGGCATATGATGACTTTACAATTGGTGACGCTGCTGTTACAATATCAACTTCATCTGGTAATATTACAATTGACGCCGCTGCAAATGATAGTGATATCATATTCAAAGGAACTGACGGTGGTGCTGATAAAACCTTTATGACAATTGACGGAAGTGCTGGTGGTGATCTATTCTTAACTGGTGGTCTTATCGATCTTAAAAATGATGGTTCAGCAGTTTCACAAATAAAATTTTATTGTGAGAGTTCAAATGCTCATGCACAAACACTTCAAGGGGCGCCACATTCAGAAAGTGCTTCAAATGTTTTAACACTACCAAGTTCTGGTGGTAATGTTGATCTAGTTTCAACAGCTTCAACTGCTACACTTACAAACAAAACATTGACAACTGTTTTAACCAAGCAATGTGTTGATAATGGTTACAGGTACAGATTCGGTACTTGATAAGGTAACGATCAAGATGTTAGAATAATTCATAATGCAGATAAAGGTATTATATTAAAACATACAGCAACTGCTGATGACAAACCTGTTTCATTAACTTTACAAACTGGTGAAACTGATATGGCTGCCAATGATGTTATTGGTGCTGTTGACTTTCAGGCACCAGATGAGGGTACAGGTACAGACGCAATATTAGTTGCTGCTGGTATCGAGGCAGTAGCAGAAGGTGATTTCAGTTCATCTAGTAATGCAACTTCACTAGTATTCAAGACAGGTGCTTCAGAAGCGGCTGCTGGTAAAATTAAAGTCACAAGTGCAGGACACTTATTCCCAATGGCAGATGACTCTTATGATCTAGGGGGTGCTTCGAATCAATGGAGAAACATATACACAGGTGACTTACATTTATCTAATATGTCAAAAGATATAGGTAATATAGTTGATGGTTCTAAAGGTGACTGGACAATTCAAGAGGGATCTTCAGACTTATTCCTAATCAATAACAATTCAGGTAAAAAATACAAGTTCAATCTGACGGAGGTTTAATCGTGGCGATTATCTCTAACGGAACAACAATTGCAGACGCTGGTGCCTTTCTGTCAAGTCTAGGTGCGATGGTTCATATTAAAACTTTAACTGCTAGTTCTAGTAGCACTTTATCATTTGTTCACGGAAGTTCAAGTGTGGTTTTAGACACATATCCAATTTATATAGTTTAAATTTATTAATATTCATCCAGCAACAAATAATTCAGATTTAGGTTTACTTGCATCCATAGATACAGGAAGTAATTATGGAGTTGCACTACTACAACTTTTTGAACATATCTGAAGATGACAGTTCAACTGCAAGACTAGCTTATACTAGTTAGATTTGACAAGCAGCCAATCTATTTATTTAATATTAATACAGGTGGATTGGGATGATAATGATTCTGGACAAGTGGAGAATTATATTTATTTAATCCATCAAGCACAACATTTGTAAAACATTTATTTCCACATTTAATAGAATGTTGAATATCCTGCAGTACACAAAACTAATGTAGCTGGATATTTTAATACAACTTCAGCTCTAGACGCAATACAGTTTAAATGGATTCTGAAACATAGATAGTGGAAAATTAAACTCTACGGAATAAAGGATAGTTAAATGGGAGTTATATCAAACGGAACAACATTGTTAGACGCTGCTTTAGATAGTGGTATAGTAACAGGTACTATGACTTTAATTAACCTTAACTGCTTCAAGTAGTGCTACTTTATCTTTTGTTGAGGTGCTTCAAGTGTGATTAGATTCTACTTATAAAGAATACATATTTAAATTTATAAATATGCACCAGCTACAAACGGAGCAAAATTTCAAGTAGGTTTTAGAGATGGTGGTACAGATTATGATGCAACTAAAACAACTTCAGCTTTTAGAGCTGCACATATGAAGCTGATAGCCAACAGCTTTAGGCTATTTATCAAGCTACGATATTGCACAAGGAACTGGTTTTCAAGATTTAAATGCCAGTTTAGGAAATGGAAATGATGAATGTCTTTCTGGATATTTACATTTATTTAACCCATCATCTACAACATTTGTTAAACATTTTATGGCAAGAACATCTGAATACATAGTGGTGATGAAATTTTAGATTATTTTATTTCAGGATATTGTAATGTTA
>UEXL01000307.1_pt1 | contig 21756 bp, 22 predicted proteins | sample 1796671 | NCBI WGS metagenome assembly UEXL01 (sample SAMEA4772471, study PRJEB27181) | metagenome | reverse complement strand
GGCTACCTGCTCGGCGACGGCCCGGCCTGGATGGGCATCGAGCCCCTGGACGAAGTAGCCGGCCTGGGCGCAGAACTGGCCGGCCGTCTGTCCCGCCTGCTCGACACCCTGGAGCAGCACTGGCAACAATCGCGCGAGGACGCCAGCGCCCGACACTGGCAACAACGCTTTACCGCCCTTTTCGATGATCTTTTCGCCCCCGTGGACGAAGCGGACCAGACCCTGGACGCAGGCCTGCGCGACGCCCTTAACGACTGGCTGGCCGCCTGCGCCGAGGCCGACTTCGACAGCCCCCTGCCGCTCACCGTGGCCCGCCGCCCCCTGCTCGATGCCCTCAACGCGGAAAGCCTGTCGCAACGGTTCATGGCCGGGCGCATCAACGTCTGCACCCTGATGCCCATGCGCGCCATTCCTTTCCGCCATGTCTGCCTGCTGGGCATGAAAGACGGCGACTACCCCCGCCAGCAGCAGCCCATGGATTTCGATCTGATGCGGCAATGGGGTAACTATCGCCCCGGCGACCGTTCCCGCCGCGACGACGACCGCTACCTGTTTCTGGAAGCCCTGCTCAGCGCCCGCGACAGCCTCTTACATCAGCTGGACCGGCCGCAACGTGCGCGACAACAGCGAACGCCCGCCCTCGGTACTGGTGGCGCAACTGCGCGACCATATCAACCAGCGTTGGCACCGACCAGGGCGAACCGGTGGATGCCCTCACCGTGGCCCATCCGCTGCAACCGTTCAGCGCCCGCTATTTCTTCGGCAATGATCAGGATGCAGCCAACGACACACTGCACACCTACGCCAACGAATGGCGCGCCCTCCACGATGAGCAAGCGCACAGGGTCAACAATGACCAACCTCTTGCCGCCACTGGAAAACGACGAGCCGATTACCTGCGCCGCTCTGGGCCGCTTTCTCAAACAACCCGTGGCGCATTTTTTCGAGCAACGCTTAAAGGCGCCTGAAACAGCAACGCCAGGTACTGGACGACAGCGAACCGTTTTCCTTCGATGGCCTGCAACGTTTCCAGTTACAGGACCAGTTGCTCAGTGAAGCCCTGCGCGCCGGCCCGAGCATGCCGGCGACGCCATGGCCCACACCCTGGATCGCCTGGCCGGCAGCGGCGACCTGCCCCTGGCGCCCTTTGACGAGGGCAGCCGCGACAGCCTGCTGATGCCCCTGTCGCAGCCACTGGAACACTACTTTTCCCTGCTGGCCGAGTGCGGCACCGCACCGCAACAGGAAATTCGCCTCAACGCCGGCCCACTGCAGATCGAAGACTGGCTCACCGGTGCGTGGCTCCGCGCGAACGCCCAACGGCTTGTGCTGCACACCGGCAAGCTTAAAGAACGCTTCGACAAACTCACCCGGGACTGGACCCTGCACCTGGCCGCCTGCGCCGCCGGGCATCCGCTGACCACCCATCCAGGGACAGGATGGCCGCATCACCCTGCCCCACCTGAATCGCAGCGACGCCCAGCAGTGCCTGGATCAACTGGGCCACGCCTGGCAACAGGCCTGTGCGACCCTGCCCGTGGCCTGCCACCGCCTTCGCCTGGCTAAAAGGGAAGAAAAGAGCGGTGAGAAGCGAAGCACGCAAGGTTGAGTCCGGTTTTATGCATACCGGCGAACAGGAAAAGAACCGGCCATTGCCCGCGCCTGGGCCGACTTCGACACCTTACTGGCCGCCTCTCATGGCGATGCCAACGCCTTCGAATACTGGACTGAACAACTCTATGCCCCGCTCTACCGCGCCCAGTGGCTCGAACCGGGAGATGACGCATGAACATTGAACGTCCGCTTCCGATTACCTTTCCGCTGCACGGCACCCGGCTGATCGAAGCCAGTGCCGGCACCGGCAAGACCTTTACCTTGGCCGCCTTTATCTGCGTTGGTACTGGGCCATGGAGACGAAAACGGGTTTTCACGTCCGCTGCCGGAAATTCTGGTGGTGACCTTCACCGAAGCCGCCACCGAAGAACTGCGCGAACGCATCCGCGACCGCCTGGCCGATGCCGCGCGCATCTTTGCCGACCCCACGCTGAAGCCGACGATCCAGCTGGCGGCACTGCTTAGCGACTACAGTGACCCGAACACCGCGCCAGCTGCGCCCAGCGCCTGGATGCCGCCGCCCAGTGGATGGACGAAGCCGCCATCTACACCATTCACGGCTTCTGCAACCGCATGCTCAAACAGCACGCCTTCGATTCCGGCAGCCTGTTCAGCCTGGAGCTGCAGGAAGACGCCAGCGACGAACAGCAAATGGCAGCGCGGGATTACTGGCGCTCGGTGATTGCCACTTTCCCGGTGAGCGCCGCCAATGCCCTGCAAAGCGACAACCTGGGCAACCCGGATGCGCTGCTGGAGGCCTGCCGCCCCCTGCTCGGTTTGAAAGAAGCCGACCCGGAGGAGCTACCGCAAAGCGTCACTCACTGGCTCGCACAAACCGGCCCCCAGGCGGACAAGGATCAACAAGCCCGCCAGCAACTGGCCGCCGAACTGCCGGAGTTTCTCGAATGGGTACGCGCTGCCCGCGACAACAAGTGGCTCAACGGCAACAGCTACCGCACCACCAGCCTGCCCGGCATGCTGCAGACCCTGCAGCGCTATGCCAACGGCGAACGATTGAACGGCAAGGCCTACGACACCCTGGCGAAGTTTTCCAATGAAGGCATGAGGCTCACCAAGGCCGGGCAGGAACAGCGCCCGGACTTTGCCTTCTGCCAGCAGCTGGATGCGGTGATGGATGGCCGGGCGAACACGCAACTGCCCCGCACCGACCTGCTTGCCCATGCCGCCGCCTGGATCGACCGGCGGGTGGATCAGGTTCGTCGCCAGACCGCCACCATGGGCTTCGACGATATGCTCAGCCGCCTGCACGATGCCTTGAAAGGCGGCAACGGCGAGCGTCTGGCCCAGGTCATCCGCGACCAGTTTCCGGTGGCATTGATCGACGAATTCCAGGATACCGACCCGACCAGTACGGCATTTTCGCCCTTTATGAAGGGCAGCAAGCACCGGCTGGTTCATGATCGGCGACCCCAAGCAGGCCATCTATGCGTTCCGGGGCGCCGACGTTTTCACCTACCTGAAAGCCCGCCGGGCCACCGAAGGCAACCACTACACGCTGGACAAAACTTCCGCTCGCTGGCGCCATGGTCAAGGCGGTGAACCATCTGTTCACTACAGCCAGAACACCTTTGGCGATGTGTTCATGATGGACAACGCCATTCCCTTTGAAGCGTGAAAGCCAATGGTCGCAAGGACGTTCTGTTAATCGACAAGACAGAACAATCCGGCATTACCCTGTGGGTGGACGACAGGAAAACCGTCAGCGCCGGCCAGTACCGTGACGAGCAGGCGGCACGCTGCGCCAGTGAAATTGCCCATCTGCTTAACGGTGCCGTCAACGGCGTCACCGGTTTCGGAAAGGCGACAGCTTCCGGCCCCTGCACCCCAACGACATTGCCATCCTGGTACGCGATCGCACCGAAGCCAAAGCCATCCGCGATGCGCTGATGGAACGCCAGGTACGCAGCGTTTATCTGTCCGATCAGGATTCCGTATTTGCCCAGCCCGAAGCCCACGACCTGCTGCTGATCCTGCACGCCTGCGCCACCCGGAATCCGACACCCGGGTACGCAGCGCCCTGGCCTGCGCCGTGCTGGACCTGGCCTACGCGGAACTGGATGCCCTCAATCAGGATGAAGTGCGCTGGGAAGAAACCGTGGAGCAGTTTCACGGCTATCGCCAGCAATGGCAGAGCCAGGGCGTGCTGCCCATGTTGCGCAACCTGCTGATGGATTTTCATGTACCCGCCCGGCTCAGCCAGAGCCTGGACGGCGAACGGGCCCTGACCAACCTGCTGCACCTGGCCGAACTGTTGCAGCAGGCCGCGACCCAACTGGATGGCGAACAGTCATTAATTCGCTATCTGGAAGATACGGTTGAGGAAGGTCGCGGCAGCAGCAAGGACAGTATCCTGCACCTGGAAAGTGACGACGACCGGGTCAAAGTCATCACTATCCACAAATCCAAGGGCCTGGAATACCCACTGGTGTACCTGCCCTTTATCTGCAGCTTCCGCCCGGCAGACAAAACAAACCGCCGCTGCGCTACCACGAAAACGATCATCTCAATGTCTCGCTGGAACCGGATGAGACCGTGGAAAACAAGGCGGACCACGAACGGCTCGCCGAAGACATGCGTCTGCTATACGTGGCCCTGACCCGCGCTTGCCACACCTGCACCCTGGGGATGGCCCCTACATCAAGGGCCGAGGCAAACAGAACCAACTGGAGAAAAGCGCCATCGGCCGTTTGCTGTTCGGCAATGGCGTGGCCAACGACGGCCTGCGGGCCGCGCTGACACCCGTCGCCCATGATGCGGTGGACATCATCCAGGCACCGGACAGCAACACGGAATGCTATCAACCCAAAGCGGAATCGCGGACCCTGCGCCCCCGCTGATTCCTGTGGCCCGACAACGGCAACCCTGGTGGATTGCCAGCTACAGTGCCCTCAAACAGGTACAGGAAACCCTGGCTCCGGCGGACCCGCGCGGTGATCAACTGGCCGAGCAACAGGACGAAACCGTTATCGATGATGCCGAACCGCTGCCCGATACCATCCACGCCTTCCCCCGTGGCGCCGCACCGGGCACCCTGCTCCACGATGTGCTCGAGCAGGCCGCCAACCAGCGCTTCACACACCCTGGCCGACCCCGTCGAGTTTGAAACCAGCGTGAAAGAAAGATTGCAGGCCCGTGGCTGGCAAGATTATATGGAGGTGATCCGGCACTGGTGGAAGCAGGCGGTGACCACGCCCTTGCCGCTGAAACACGACGAGATCGCCCTTAATACCCTGCACACCTATGTGCCAGAACTGGAATTCCTGTTCCCCGCCCACCAGGTGAAAGTGGCCGAGATGGACACGCTGATCCGCCAGCACATTCATCCACAGCATCCGCGCCCGCGACTGGAAGCGGATACCCTCAACGGCATGCTCAAGGGCTTTATCGACCTGGTGTTCGAACACGACGGCAAGTACTACGTGCTCGACTACAAGTCGAACTGGCTGGGCGTGGATGACAGCGCCTACACCCTGAATGCCATGACCAACGCCGTGCTGGAAAAACGCTACGAAGTGCAATACGTGCTCTACCTGCTCGCCCTGCACCGCCTGCTGAAAAGCCGCCTACCGGATTACGATCCTGACCAACACCTGGGCGGCGCCGTCTATGTCTTCCTGCGCGGCTTGCAAGGCCCAACGGCAGGAACGGTGTTCGATCGACCAGAGGCCAGCTTAATTGAAGCGCTGGATGCGATGTTTGGAGGTGACGTATGAGTTCAAAGTTGAAAGTGCAAAGTTTAAAAGCGCGAACACACTCCTCTGTCACCGCAATGCCGTGCCCGCGCCCCACAACACATCAATCGCGGCGTAGACCCTGCTCGGCTGACTCAGGCCTTTTCCGCGTTTCAACGTTCAACTTTCAACTTTCAACTGGGTCGGAGGCTCACCATGCAATCTGACCTGTTCTCCGCCCTCACCTGGGAAGACGCGCTACTTCTACTGCGTGACAACAGTTTGCTACGCGATCTGGACGTGGCCATTGCCCGTTTTCTTAAACAGCAATGTCCGCAGGCAAGTTACCCAGTCCTGCTAGTTGCCGCCTTTACCAGCAACCAACAAGCCAGCGGCCACCTGTGCCTGGATCTGAAAAACCGGGAGCTGGCCACTCAGCTGTGGGGCACCAGCCCGCCGCCGGAGCTGGTCTCCCTGCTGCCCGGCAAGCCGGACGATTGGCTCCATGATTTACAGCAAAGCCCGCTGGTAAGCCAGAACGGCAGCACACCGCTGGTGCTTAACGGCAGCCGCCTTTACCTGCGCCGTAACTGGGCCCGGGAAGTGGCCGTCGCCGAAGCCATCGACCAACGACTGGCCACAACCAACCCGTTACCCGCCGAGCGCCTGCGCGACGCCCTGGCCCGATTATTCCCGAGCACCAACGACCAAACCGACTGGCAGCAGATAGCTTGCGCCCTGGCCAGCCGCAGCGGTATCGGCATCATCACCGGCGGCCCCGGCACCGGCAAAACCACCACCGTGGTTCGCCTGCTGGGGCTGCTGCAAAGCTTGGCCATGGCGGACAACCAGCGCCTGCGCATTCGCCTCGCCGCGCCCACCGGCAAGGCGGCGGCGCGGCTCACCGAATCCATCGGCGAACAGGTGCAACAACTCGACGTGGAAACCCCGGTACGCGACGCCATCCCCACGGAAGTCACCACCCTGCACCGCCTGCTCGGCACCCGCCCGGACAGCCGTCATTTTCGCCACCATGCTGACAACCCCCTCCACGCGGATCTGGTGGTGGTGGACGAGGCCAGCATGATCGACATGGACATGATGGCCAGCCTGCTGGAAGCCCTGAGCCCACACACCCAGCTGATTCTTCTCGGTGACAAGGACCAGCTTGCCAGCGTGGAAGCCGGTGCCGTAATGGGGGATCTGTGTCGTCATGCCCACGAAGGTCGCTATCAACAGAGCACCATCGATTTCATTAACGACACCTGCAACGCCGACATCAGCGACTTTAAGGAAACCGAGCAAGCCCCGGGCAACGATCTGGCCCAGCAAACTGCCATGTTACGTACCAACTGGCGCTCCAAGGACAGCCCAGGTATCGGGGCACTGGCTCGGGCGGTGAACGAAGAAAACCTGCCGCAGGTACGCAAGACCTTTCAACAATACCCGGACAGCCTGCATCGTCACCCCCTGCCCAGCGACGGCCAGCAACTGGAAACCCTTCTGCTCAACGGCAGTGGCGATCAACCGGGTTTGCGTGCTCTGTTTCAGGCAGTGGCGATGCCACCGGCACAACGGCAAGAGTTCGATGGTTGGGCCACCGCATTGCTCAAGCAACTTACCCACCAGCAACTGCTCAGCGGTTTGCGCAGCGGGCCGTTTGGGGTGGAGCAACTGAACCAGCGCATCACCCGCCACCTGCAACAACAGGACCTGGCCCCGGAACGAGAATGGTATCCAGGCCGCCCAGTAATGATGACGCGCAACGATTATCAGCTGGGCTTGATGAACGGCGATGTGGGACTGACGCTGCCCTTGCTTGAAGAAAAATCAGGGAACCCGGAATTGCTGCTGAGAGTGGCATTCCAGTTGCCAGACGGTCGTATCAAGTGGGTCCTACCCAGTCGCCTGGACGGCGTGGAAACCGTCTATGCCATGACAGTGCATAAATCCCAGGGCTCGGAATTCAGGCATACCCTGTTGGTACTGCCAGACGCTTCCCATCCGCTACTCACCCGGGAACTGATCTACACGGCCGTCACCCGCGCACGGGATCGCTTCACTTTGCTGGAATTCGGCAAACCGGCAGTGCTGGACAGTGCGGTGAAAAAAACGGACTTGGCGGGCGTCTGGGTTGGCAGAAAGGCTGAGTTGAAAATTCAAAGTTGAAAAGTACAGCAGGCGCATAGCGTGTTGCCTGTTGCGTGACGCGTGTTGCAGCCGCAGATCGGCATAAAAAAACGGGATGCCGAAGCATCCCGTTTTTTGTTTCTACATCACGCGTCTATTTGAACTGCGCTTCTTTCTCTTCGGTTTCCACAATGATATCCGCGCGGCGGTTCTTGGCGCGGCCGTCAGAGGTGCTGTTATCGCCCACTGGCTTGCTCTCGCCAAAGCCTTCCGTAGTGATCTTATCAGACCCTACCGAGAAGTCTTTCATCAGACGGTCTTTCACCGACTTGGCACGACGCTCTGACAAGCTTTGGTTGTAATCGGCCGGGCCGGTGCTGTCCGCATGGCCTTCCACACGAATACGCCCTTGCTCACCCGCATTCAGGCGATCCGCCACACCTTTGATTTCATCGCTAAACTGACCCTGAATGGTGTCGCGGTCAAAGCCGAAGTAAATCACCGAGGTTTCACGATTCTGCATGGACTCGTAGACCTGACAGCCATCCGCATCCACTACCGCACCGGAAGCGGTGTTCGGGCAGCGGTCCTTGTCATCGTTAACACCATCGCCGTCACTGTCGCCAGTCACCACTTCCGCAGGGGTTGCAGCAACCACTTCATCGTCACTGCTGTCGCCGCTGTCATCGCTGATACCAAACGCCAGATTAATACCGGCATAGACCTGGCCTTCCCAGTATTCCCGGTCCTGGCTGTAAGCATGACGGGTACCCAGGTCCAGAATCACGTGTTTGAAGAACGCGCGCTGCACACCCAGTTCCACACCAGTCATCAGCTCGTCGTTTTCGTCACTGTTAGCGCTGTTCAGGCTTTCAATCAGCTGTTCGCCGACATTGATACCGGCATAGGGTTCGAAACCCAGTAAGCCATGGTCATTAAAGTGGTAACGGCCACTGACGAAATAGTTTTTCATGTCCAGACGTGTACCGGAGTTGTATTTGCTCTCCGCGTCTCCGTCGACTTCTTCATACCAGCCCTGTACGGACCAGTTTGGTGCAAAACGCCAGCCCAGTTGGCCGCCTAAGAAAGGGACATCATCCAGTCCGTCTCCGCCGCTACCGATTACATCGTTGTCGTAAAAAATTATAATAGCTGGCGTGTCCACCGATGTATCCGTATTGGTCAGGGACATTTTCTCCCGCCAGAGCGAAGGGACTAATCAACAGCGGCATTGCAGCCGTCATACGCAAAATTGTTTTCATGGCAGTGTCCTTTCCCTTTATTCCAAAATTTCTTGGGAGGATTTAAACACTGCGAAGAGAAACAAGCAGCTACCGAAGCGACTATATGACACTGAATTTACTTAAAATTAACCTGCTTACTATCAACGGGCTACATAAGAGTAATCCAAAATCATTAACTGGAACTTTAGCCCCAATGCTTTCATAGAAAAACAATTTTTATAAAAATTATTTCTCCACCCATTGCCCCCCCGGTGTTTTCACATACTGACCCGCTGCGGTTTTATCGATCGCTTTCTGGCCCGCCAGCTTGGCAACCTGATCCAGCGTGATACCGTTCTGCTTGGCAATACGTTCGTAAGCGCCCCGGCGTTTCTGGTTAATATCCGCTGCCAGCTCTACCGCTGCCGGCGTCGCTTTGACAATACCCAGGTAACCATCGGTCTGCTCACCAACCAACCCCTGGCTTTTCGCCGCATCCAGGTCCAGGGCAAAAGGCAGCCATGCTGATCAGTAGCGCCACCATAGCCAATGCAGGTTTCAACATTTTCATAACCGCTCCTTAAAACAGGTCGCTGTCTTCGCTGAATAACTGATCGATATCTTTTCCACTTTCAAGCGGATTTCATGATCAATCTTCACGTTAAGATTAATGGTGATGGGGTCTTCCGGCGCTTTCAGGGCCACAGTGGGCGTACAAGCCGCCAACAGCCACCCGGCCAGCAACACCGTGCCCAGCCCGAGTTGTTTCATCATCGATTCTCCGTACGCAGTTGTTCGGTGATCTCATCGCCAATGCGCAAGCTGCGCATCAACGCCAACAAGTTTTCCCGGTGCGTGTAGTTAAACACTACCGGCAGATTTTTTCTCTGTGGATTCACCCCTTTAATGGTCACCGCCGCATCCAGCCAGCCTATTTTATCCATGCCCATTCGCGCCTGAAAATCCGTGATCAGCAGGGTACTCAGGCTATCCAGCGCCAGTTTCACCGCCTGATTGGAATCTGCCATGGCCTGCACACTGGACGAGGCAGGGATGCTTAACGAAAGAGGTTCTTCGTTGGCCAGTCGCCCCTGTTCGATGACAAGAAAATTCGTGCCCAACTGTAACGGCACATAACCGCCGATCCGTCCGGACAAGGATATCGGCGGCGGCTTTTGCAATGCGGCCACTTCGGCGAGATCAATACGGCTGATCACCACCGGCTGGGGTCGGGCAGACGGCCAGTCCAGTGCCGGAGAACGCAAATAGCCGCCCAGTAAATTGGCCCAAACATCAGTGAACTGCCATTGCGACAGGTCACTGTTCACCGTTAATGCCAGATCCGTGATTGGGGTACCGATATCCAGCGTTCTCTCACGGTCACCGGGCCGTGGCTGCTGAGCTGCACCTGGCCATTATCGTATTCACCGCGAACCACGCCCTCAGCTCCACGGGCGGTAACGCTGCCCCAATCCAGATCGGCACCGGTGATGGTGATATCACCGCTGGCGTTAAGTCCTTCGCGCCACTGCCACCGGCCCTCGCCCTCCAGATGCCCCTGCAGAGGGGTGGCGGGCAGCCCCGTGCCCATGGCAGGAATCAAGACGCTGCTCAGCGTCATATCGCCAGTGGCGCTACCGTCATCGTGGAGCTTCGCAGTGGCCCACAATTCGCTTTGCCACTCACTGATCGCTAACCGGCCCTGAGCCTGATCTCCTTTCAAGGTCACGGTTCCCGATACCGGCGGCAACCGCCACCGGGCAGCCAGCAATCCCGCACTGCGGACATCAAAAGCGCCGGTCACGCCCTGCACATTAATCTGCAACGGCTCGGTTGCTGTCAATGATACCGGCCGAATCAGAGCTTGCCCGATCAGCCCTTCAGATATTGACGCGGTACTGTTCGCGGCGACGCGGACCGTACCGTCACGCAGTGACCACGGCGCCTTGAGCGTCACCTTGCCGCCGCGTTCAAACTGCGGCAACGCGGTGGTCGCCGTCAGGGTGCCAGCCCACCCTGCAGCCTGCTGGGCAAAAAACCAGCGAACCATCCACCGGGTAGCCAGCCATTCGCCCGGTGACGGTGGCCTGCGCGCTATACGGAGCCTGCTGCAGAGTCTTCACCGGTAGCCGGAAAGTCAGGCGGTCCTCTCCTTGCCGCGCCGTGAGCGTAATCGGGTCGCCCTTTAGCCCGTTGCTGCTAACTACGCCCTGCCACGCGCCTTGCCATTGGTAACCCTGCCACGGACCATCCAGTGCCAGATCGCCTGCCCACTGCCAATCGACCGGACTCTCGTCTTCAGGGTCAGCCAGATGCCACTGAAACTGGCTGTCACTGGTTTTTACCTTCAGTCCCTCATAGCCCAACAGTAACGGCAGCGCGGTGCGACCGGAACCGGCCATGGGAATGTGCAGTGGCGTCTGCCATTGGGCGGTGAGACTTTGCGGCAAGGTCAGCGACGCCGGCTCAAGCACCAGCAAGCGACCCCGCCAATGGAAGTCCACTTGGCCGTCCAGGCCTTCACCCTGCAACCGCAAGGAGCCCCGGCCTTGTTCAAGCCCTGCCTGACGTGTTGCGTCACCGTCGCTGTGGGCCTGCAATGCCACAGTGCCCTGCGGCCCCTGCCAATTGCAGGCCGACGCGAGCCTGCGCCAATGCCATGCCGCTGCCCGTGACAACAAGGGGCTCGCTAGCGGACAGCTGCCAGTCCTCATTAAGCGTCAAGGTTTCAGCCAGTGCTGCCTCCAGCTGCCAATCGGCGCCCTGAAAGGTTGCCTGCGCCGTCAGGTCTGCCCGCTGCGATTGTGCTATTGGCCCCGCCCCCTGAAGCCCTATCTGCATGTTTCCGTCTGGCGTTCCCTGCCAGGTGCCCGTGCCCTGCAATTGCCAGTGGCCCTGCCAATCCGGCAACACTGCACCTAACGCCCCCCCACCACTGACAGACCAATCACCCTGCTTGCGCTGATATTGCACTTGCAGGGCCACCTGAGGTGCAGAGGCATGCAACTGCCAATGCTGCGACTGCTGGTGGAGATCCACCGCTATGGAGGAAAAGGGAAGTTGTAGCAAGGAGGACAGATCCAATTCAGCGACCTGTACATGGAAAGGCGGAGTCCAGGGGAAGCCCATCAGGAAACGCGTCTGCCGTCGCCGTATCATCCGCACCGCAGTCATACAACGTCAGGTTCTGCTGTTTCACGTGCAGCGGCCAGATGTTCTGGACAGCAAGTCCCGTGCCACTGGCCACCACACAGCCATCACGAACAACCCGCCACTGCCCCAGCGTCAGGCCGTCCTGCCAGCCCGGCTCACTGACACGCAAACCCGCGGCATAGCTCGCCCCCGCCGCAGCCAGAATTAGCAGCGACACAGTGGCCAGCAATAACAGCAAGCCATAAACCCATCGGCGGAACCTGCGCGAGGAAAATCGAACCATAAGCATTAGAGGGTCAACAGCGACAATGGTTCGATAGTGGAACGTCCGGGCGGGTTTGGAAAGACCTGAATTAGACGGCCATCGGCGCTAACAGTGATTACACGATGTGCTGCTTGGCTTCACCAACAGCATCCAGACCAAGAGCAAGATTTTCCACCTTGCGCAGTCACCGTCCCATGCTTATCACTTTCCCGCTCCTATCGTGAAAATGCAGTGTTATAACGCCTGTCGCAATGCCTTATTGTCGATTTTTCCCACGGAGGTCAGCGGAATTGCATCGATGAAGAAAACGTCTTTGGGCACTTTGCAGGGCGACATGCTTTCCTTGCAGAACGCCATCAATGCAGCTTCAGGATTATGTTTAGAACAAAAGGATCAATGTACCGTCACATTGGGTCAGGAGGGCTATCAAGGCGTAAGGAGAGGACGCAGGTAGTCATTCGCTACCCGGCGTACGCTGGCCACATCGGCCGGGTTTAATAGGCCATCAGGGGACAGCACCATGGACTGCATAAGCCGTAGCATCAGTTCGGCCAAGGGCTCCATGGGCTGCCGCCGTATCTCACCGTTGTCTTGCTCCACCTGCAGCAGCGCCGCCAGATAGATGCGGAAAAACCCCATCATTTGCCATAGGCGTTGCGTCAGTAACGGCAAAATAGTTTCCGGTTCCGAGGTCAGCAACCGCTTCAGCAGCGGGTGCCGATGGGCCCGGGTCACCGCCAACACAAAGGACTCAAGAACACGCTCAAGGCCACCGTCCACGTTCTTCAGGTCGCCCTCAATCATCGCCAGTTGCTGCTGGCATTCACGCAGAATCACCACCTGAATCAACTGGTCCTTGTCTGCAAAGCGGCGATAGGCCGTCGCCCGGCCTATGCCTGCCCGGGACGCCACATCCTCCATGGTGGTACGCCGCAAACCGAACTCCCACGAACAATGCCAGCCCGGCATCAAGAATTTTCTCGTAGGTTTTATCGCCTTGGGGAACCTGAAGATTTTTGAGCAGTGTCTCCGACGCGAGATGATTGCGCGACATTCCGACTCCCGGTAATTGAAAACCAATACACGAGCAATCTGCGCGACCACCCTCATCAAGGGTATATACCTTATGGCTCCCCAGCCCGCAAATTCCGAAGCTAAACGATGGCGTCATCGCACGCGGCGGGACCGTCAGCCCCCCACACAATGGCCTCGATTCAAGCAGGCTTCACCATCGCCATTAAATGCACATCGGCATTACCAAACAGCCCATCCGCTGCCGTTAGTCGTTTCACGAAATGGCCCACACCCAATTCATCGGTCATGCCCATACCGCCATGGATCTGAATCGCTTCCTGGCCGATCTTGCGTCCGGCACGGCCCAGCTGAGCCTTCATGGCATACACGGCCTTATCCGCATCATCGTGGCCTTCCACGTATTTCAGTGTGGATGCCAGCAATAAGGATCGAGTCTGCTCCATGGCGATAAACATATCCGTCATACGGAACTGCAGCACCTGGAACTTGCCGATAGGCACGCCGAATGTTTTCGGGTCTTGGTGTATTCCACCGTATCGTTAAGCAATACAGACATGCTCCCCACACTCTCCGCCGACAAGGCTAACAAGCCTTCCTGCAGAACGGCCTTGGCCACGTCGTAGCCCTTGTTCAGCTCACCAATACCTGCCGCCCCGGACACCACCACGTTGGAAAAGCGAATTTCCGCGCCTTGTCGACCGTCCACCATGCGATGAGGCACACGCTCAACCCCTTCGGCATTGGCATCCACCAGGAACAGAGACAAACCGTGCTTGTCACCAGGCTGACCCTCCGTACGAGCCAGCACCACCAACAGGTCCGCCTGGTCGCCATTCATGACCGATGCTTTAGTGCCATTCAACACCACCTCATCGCCTTTCACTTGCGCCTGCAGGGCGGTATTTTCCAGGTTAAAAACACGCTCGTACTCTTCAGCGGCAAACGCCAATTGCAGGCGACCTTCGATCAATGCGGGAATGGTTTTCGCTTGCGTCGAAGCATCCGCCCGACGCAGGAAGCCTCCGCCTAGCACCACCGTGGCAATATATGGGGACATGATCAGCCCTTCGCCCAGCGCTTCGAGCAGCACCATGGTTTCCAGCGGCCCCATGCCCATGCCGCCGTGCTCTTCCTCAAACGGCACCGCCAGCCAGCCCAGTTCGGCCAACTGCTGCCAGGTGGATTCATTCAGGGGCATCAGCTTTTTATTCTGGCGATGGGTTTCCACGTTACTGTTATCGCGGACGAAACGCTTGGCGCTGTCCGCCAGCATCTGTTGCTCTTCACTCAATTGAAAATTCATCACGATCTCTCCTGTATTGGCGGACGCTTACAAACCCAGTACGGCTTTGGCAATGATGCCGCGCTGGACTTCGTTGGAGCCGCCGTAAATGGAGCAGGCTCGAGAATTAAGATAATAGGGCATGGCGGTGAGCGCATATTCCGGGCCGATAATTGGCTGTTCGTCGCCGGGCACCAGTGCCTGGGGCTGCCAGATCGTGGCCTGCGCCCCCAGAGTCTCAATACGCAGCTCAGTGATCGCCTGTAACAATTCGGTGCCCAGAATCTTGGTCATGGACGATAATGCGCCAGGGTCTTTACCGGCTGACAATGCCGACTTGATACGCATTTCCGTAAATTCCAGGGCCAGCACATCCGCTTCTAACTGGGCCAGCTTGTACTGCCACACCGGATCATCCTGCAACGAACCGAACACCGTCTGCTGTCGGGAGGCCATGACCTTGATCTTTTCCAACTGCACATGAAGGCTGGGAGCATACTCCTGACCACCACGCTCGAACGTCAGCAAATATTTGGCCACGGTCCAGCCATCGTTTTCCTCACCGACACGGTTTTTCTGTGGCACCCGAACATTGTCGAAAAATACCTGGCACTGCTCCGGGACTTCATCCAGCCCCACGATGGGCTCGATGGAAATACCCGGCAGATCCATATCCAGCAGCAGAAACGTAATGCCCTGTTGCGGCTTGCCGTCTTTACGGGTGCGTACCAGCGCGAACATCTTGTTGGCGTGATGGGCGTAGGTGGTCCAGATCTTGGTACCATTGATGATATAGTCATCACCGTCTTTCTCGGCAAAGGTTTTCAGTGATGCCAAGTCAGATCCTGATCCGGGCTCGGAATAGCCCTGGCACCACAAGTCGTCACCGTTGAGAATTTTCGGTAAATATTCCTTTTGCTGTTCTTCCGTGCCACAACCGATCAAACAGGGCCCACACATGTGTAGCCCCATTGGTATCAGCGGGGGTGTTTCGGCACGCACCAGCTCCTCGGCGAAAATCGCCCGTTGGGTCACACTCCAGCCTGTGCCGCCAAACTCCTTTGGCCAATGCGGTGCGGGTGCGGCCCAGCCTTTGTCGTTCAGGATCCGTTGCCAGTCCATGGCCTCTTTCACCGGGGAAAACACCGATGTCACCATCTTGCCCGCCTCGCGAATTTCATCGGTGAGGTTTTCTTCCAGGAAAGTTCGCACCTCATCCCGAAATGACGCTTCCTGCTCCGGCACCTGCAGATCCATGACGCACTCCACTATTTATAGACTCAATCAGGCCAGTGTACGGGAGGGGATATGAGACAATAATGACGATTCGTGTCACAAGGCTGGCCAAAACCGTCAAAACCCCCGGAAATTCGTTTCTCATAGCGCCTCACCCAACCCGCAACATTCTCCCGCTCACCTGGTTTATACTGCCGCCACATTCAATGAATACGATACGGCGCCCCATGAGCATCAACTGGTTCCCCGGCCACATGAACAAGGCCATCCGCGAAATCCGCGACATTCTCCCCAAGGTGGACCTGATCATCGAAGTGGTGGACGCCCGCCTGCCCTATAGCAGCGCCAACCCGGTAATCGAGCAATTCCGGGCCGACAAGCCCTGCCTGAAACTGCTCAGCAAAAGCGACTGGCCGACCCCGCCGTCACCGAGCAATGGCTCGCCCATCTGGAACAGGATCAACGTCCGCGCCCTGGCCATCACCACCGAAAAGCCGGAACAGATCCGCAAGCTGGTGGACACCGCCCTGAAAATGGCCGGCAAACGCACCGACCGCGCCACCAGCGTCACCGCCCTGATCACCGGCATTCCCAACGTGGGCAAATCCACCCTGATCAACAATCTGGCCAGCCGTATCATCGCCAAAGCGGGTAACGAACCGGCCGTCACCCAGCGCCAACAGCGCATCGACCTGCGCAACGGCCTGGTGCTGATCGACACCCCCGGCATCCTCTGGCCGAAAATCGAAAACCCGGACAGTGGCTACCGCCTGGCCCTCTCCGGCGCCATCAAAGCCACCGCCATGCAGGAAGACGACGTGGCCTGTTCGCCGCCGAATACTTTATGCAGGCCTACCCGGAGTTAATGAAGGAGCGCTTCAAACTGGAGGCTCTCCCGGATGAAGGCGTACCTTTCCTGGAAACCATCGGCAAGCAACGCGGTTGTATCGGCAAAGGCGGCCACGTGGACTTCGACCGCACCGCCCTGCGATCAACGAATACCGCAGCGCCAAACCGGCCCCATCACCCTGGAAACCCCGGCCATGGCGGAGAAAGAGCATGTGAAGGTGGCGGAGATTCGGCGTAAAAAAGAAGAAGAAAAAGAGGCAAAGAAAAAGGCACGCAAAGCGGCGTATAAAGCGAAGGGAAAACCCTGATCGGGTGCCCCTCAAGCGACGGACGCACCGCGTACCCCTCTGGAAAAACACTCCGCCGACAAACGCCAGGCACAAAAAAGCCCGACTGTTTCCAGTCGGGCTTTTTTGTATCTCGATTGGTCGGGACGGGAGGATTCGAACCTCCTACCCCTTGCACCCCATAAAGGTTACAGCTTGTCCGTCGCCGTCCAACAGAATCTATAAACCATTAAATATCAGTAAGTTAGTTAAAAATACATCTTTGCATTGTCCAACAACGTCCACTAGAATCCACCGAAAGCGATTGAGAAACGGTGACGGAACGGTGACGAGATTTCGGAGCATACATGGGCATCATCACAGATAGACACCTCACTCCAAAAGACCCCAAAGATGCCTGGCTAACCGAAGACGGCCCACGTGGGCATGGTCGATTCATGGTCAGACTTCAGCCAAACGGGAAGCATCTCTTCTACTTCCGTTACAGTGACCAGACAGGTAAACGCCAGTTTCACCCGCTTGGAGTTTACTCACGCACTGGCACCACCGGGCTCACTCTCAAGCAAGCCCGCACCCAAGCCAGCGAGTTATCGCGGCTCTACGTCTCAGGCATCAAGAACATTGGGAGAGCACCTTAACTCAGAACGGGCCGCTCGAGAGGCCGCTAGGCAAGCAGAGCTATCACGCCTTGAGCAAGAAGCGGCACAAAAAGAGGCCGAGGCCGCTGCACTGGCTTCTCGGCAAACCGTTTCCCAGCTCTTTGAGCGATGGATGGAAATTGACGTGTCACACCGGAAAGACAAGGGTACAGAAGTCCGGCGCATGTTCGAGAAGGACGTTCTCCCCCTCATTGGCCAAGTCTTTGTCGCAGACATCCGTAAAGGGCACATCACTCAGGTGACAGATGCCATGGCGGCACGGGGTGTCACCCGCATGGTGAAAGTCGTATTCAGCCTGATGCGACAGATGTTCCGCTTTGCCGTGGACCGAGACATCATTGAATTCGACCCCAGCAGCAGTATTCGGAAAGCCAAAATCGGAGGTAAGGAGACTGAACGTGACCGAGTGCTATCCGAGGACGAGATTCGACAACTGACAAACGCCCTACCCTCTGCCAACCTGCTGAAAACCTCTGAATTGGCTGTCTGGATAGCACTTTCCACCTGTTGCCGCATTGGTGAACTTCTGGCGGCACGCTGGGAGTATATTGACCTAGAGCAAAGAACTTGGCTTATTCCTGCCGAAAACAGCAAGAACGGCAAGCCTCATCAAGTACACCTGTCAGCCTTTTCTGTCAGTTTCTTCCAACAGCTGCAGGAAATGACAGGCCTGTCCCCATGGTGCTACCCGAACAGAGCGGAAACCGGCCCTCTCTGCTCAAAAACCATAACCAAGCAGCTTTCTGACCGACAGCGCCCGTCAAATAGTGGCACCATGAGCAATCGCACTAACAACGCGCAAGCTCTTTGTTTACCCGGTGGCAAGTGGACACCTCACGACCTTCGCAGAACCGGCGCAACCATGATGACCGCTCTAGGCGTACTTCCTGAAGTCGCAGAACGCTGCCTGAACCACACCGAAGAAAATAGGGTTAAAAGGACCTATCAACGCCATAGCTATACCAAGGAATGCAGCGAGGCTTGGGAGAAATTGGGCTCCCGGCTCCAGGATCTGACAGAACCAAGATGATAGCTGATGCGTTAAATGGGAGTTTTCGCTCCAAGTGACATCTAGAGCTCAACTAAGCATTCAGGCTACCTACTCTTTCTATGAAGAATATACTCACATATTTGACCCACGCCTAAATAACACGCCTATTATTGAATTCTGACAGCCAGCAATCGACATTAGTCTAAACAGGATTGGGCAATTTTCCGCAAAATAGTCGCTTTCCTCACCATAGATCAATTCCCCAGCGTTTTACCAAGAAAGCAAGCAGAGCAAAACAAAATACGGTCAAAAAAGCTGACACTAATAAAGCCAGCCAAAATCCCCAGCGCTCAAGCATTGCTGGGAATAAGGCGAACATGGGCAGCGTTGGGAGCACATACCAAAAGGTATACCAAGCATGATTGGCCAGTTTGGCAGTGGGTTGGCCCTCAAAATAAAGCCACACCAAGACCATTAGTGTAACGACAGGCAGTGACGCCAATAGCGCCCCCACCCTATCACTCTGCTTAGCCAGCTCGGAAACCAAGACTATAATTGCTGCTGATACTAGGTATTTAATGACTAGCATTGACATAATTTTTCCTCTTGATTCCCTAGCTTAATATCAATCAATTCCTTTGAACTCACCAGTGAAGTTTACGTCGTACACGTTACCCGTGTTGGACATAAGTATATAAAGCGTTCGCTCCTCATCTTCATGATTCATAGCCACAATGTAATATCCGGGGCCAGATTTACTGATACCCACGCTCTCGTCGGGAATCTCTCTCCAGCTTTCGTCCAGTTTGCCAAATCCCATACCCCGATCTTCCTCGGTGAGCTCGACAGCCACATACTTGGCTACTTCCTCCGCCTGATCGGCGGTTACCGTGGCATGCCCTCCGCCGTGAGAAAACACCGGCGAGGCAAAACTCAAGGCCATCATCGTCATCAAGATTTTCATCCATCTCATAACATTTTCCTCATAAAAACAGATCAAATTTATTAATGTACATGGGCTTCGCCGTCACCATGGGCGTGAGGATTAGAGGCACTGTTTGGCAACTCCTCCGGCTCACGACCCTCTGTTTCAACCTCACCGTTAACACTATCCTCTGCATCCAAATCAAAGCGCTTCTCGTACCCGGACAGCGGAGAATTAGCAACCCCCATGTCTTCATGAGTATGCTGGTGATCATCCTTGTTCAGCGGAAATTCATCAGGATTGCTTGAGTGTAGATATCCATGCAGCTGCATCAACAGCAACAGCAACCCCAACACCATCAGCAGCCCATTGGTCGCTTGACTGAAGCGTTTGAACGATGCCATGCGGCGCCAACCAGACAATAAAAACAACATGATGGCCAGCGCAGCAATCTGCTCCAACTCTACGCCAACATTGAAAGCCAGGATGCGAAAAACCAAACCATCTTCTGCCAGAGGTAATTGCTGCAATCGCGTCGACAGTCCAAACCCGTGAATAAGACCGAAAGCGAAAACCATCCACATTAAGTTTGGTGACTTCATCTTCAGATAAGTCTTGAAACCGCCAAGGTTATCAAACGCCTTATAGCAGATAGTCAGAGCGATAACCGCATCCACTAGGTAGTAATTCGCCTGAATACTATAGAGGGTGGCAAACACCAGAGTAATCGAGTGGCCAATGGTAAACGCGGTTATAAAACGAACAATGTCACTGAAGCGGGTCAGAAAGAACACCACGCCGAACAGAAACAGTAAATGGTCATAGCCTGTGACCATGTGCATCGCTCCAAGCTCAATGTACTCCATGAAACCGGCATTGAGCGCCCTCGCCTTATCCTCTGCTGACATGCCATGCCCCATGGCGATGCTGCTTGCCAAAATGGATAGAAGACCAATCCAGTATTTCAATTTCACAACCTAAACTCCCTTGTTGTTGATTTGCTGCGCTGCCTTCCCATTGACCAGCCGGTACAGGGCTGGCAGGACAAATAGCGTTAGCAAGGTAGAAGAAATAATGCCGCCAATAACGACAGTCGCCAGTGGTCGCTGAACCTCAGACCCGATACCCGTATTCAGCGCCATCGGCACAAAACCCAATGATGCCACCAGTGCGGTGGTTATAATTGGCCGTAACCTGGTCACCGCGCCTTCAATAATCGCGTCATCCAGCGTTACACCTTCATGCATCAACTCACGGATAAACGACACCATTACCAACCCATTGAGGATGGCAATACCCGAGAGCGCGATGAAACCCACAGCTGCAGAAATGGAAAAGGGGATATCTCTGAGAAACAGCAGTAGCACACCGCCCGTCAATGCTAGCGGCACACCAGTAAAGATCACGAGTGAATCCTTGATAGAACCCAGTGCAAAATACAGCAGCGCCACAATCATCAACAATGTCAGTGGCACAACCAGCGTCAGTCGCTGACTAGCAGATTGCAGTTTTTCATAGGTGCCGCCGTATTCCACCCAGTAACCTGCCGGCACCTGTACGGTTTCATTGATGGCTTCGCGAATTTCCTCCACAAACGAACCTAGATCTCGGCCACGCACATTAGCGGTGACGACCACCCTACGCTTGCCATTTTCACGGTTTACGTGGTTGAATCCATCAACCAAGTCAATACTAGCCAGCTCGCGCAAGGGAATCGAACCGAAACCAGGAACCTGAATAGGAAGATATCCCAAGCCTTCCATGTCGGTTCGATATTTTTCAGCCAGTCGAACGACGATATCGGCTCGACGATCACCCTCATAGAAACGCCCTGCCACTTCACCCCCTAATGCTATAGACAACTGGGATTGCAGCGTTGACTTATCTAGGCCATACGACGATAACACTGGCTCCTTAGGTGTAATCGTCAAAACAGGTAGGCCAGTTACTTGCTCCATCTGAATGTCCGCAGCCCCGTCTATTTCAGACACCACACTTTCAATCTGCTTTCCCACAGCCTCAAGCTGTTTGAAGTCATCACCGAATACTTTAATAGCCAGCTCCGCGCGAACACCGGCAAGCAGCTCGTTAAAGCGCATCTGTATCGGTTGCAGAAATTCATAACGACTACCCGGAACAGTATCGACGATGGCAGATAAATCCTCGACGACTTGCGCCTTGGATTTCCCTGGATCTGGCCACTGGTCCCTAGGCTTGAGAATAATGAAGTTGTCCGCAACACTGGGTGGAACGGCATCGGTTGCCACATCGGCTGTGCCAATTTTGGCGAAAACTCTCTCCACTTCAGGCATCTTCCGGATTTTTTCTTCCAGCGTTCTCTGCATCGAAATTGCTTGACCAAGGGGAGGTTCCAGGGATGCGAAGGGCATGCATAGCAATATCCCCTTCATCCAA
>UEXL01000434.1_pt1 | contig 21795 bp, 34 predicted proteins | sample 1796671 | NCBI WGS metagenome assembly UEXL01 (sample SAMEA4772471, study PRJEB27181) | metagenome | reverse complement strand
TGTAAGCAAACAAATTAATCTTTCTTCTAAATAAGTTTCATCATTTACAATATTAAGTAATTCTATAGACGGAGCAGCCATTGGTGGTTTTTTAATAACTAAAATTTCTTCTGCTGTAAATTGGTCAATATTACCTGCTGTAGGATTTTCATAGTTTTTTGTAACGTCAAAAAATCTAGGAGGGTTGTAATTGTCAGTAAAATATTAGATTATTTACTTTATTAATTCGTTAATTAAATATTTGTCTGTAAATTTAATGTTGATTGTGTGCCACTACCATCATCAATACTTATCATATGATAAGTTGTAAGTTTTGAAATTATATCGTAAGACAAAACTATATCTAAAACGTTTGTTGCTCCTAATCCAGTAGCATCTGCGTGAACAAACCAATAAATAGTTTCATTAGCAGTATCAGCAAAAGAACCTAGTGTTTTAAAACCATATGTAGTTCCACTTGGATATTCTGGAACAATTAATAATTCATTACCTTTTGAGTTTTCTACAGAACCAATTTCAGAATTTTCTGTAGAGCCAAGCCTAACGTTTAACGCATCAATATATTCGCCTTGAGGAACTAATCGTTCATCAACGCTTTTATTCATTCGTCCTTGTATAAAGTTTCTTAAAGTTTTAGCCATATTATTTTATCCACTTATCTTTTCCCCTCATATTCATTAAGAGTCTTCCTGGATGTATATTACTCATTCTTATTTTTGCATTTCTTAACAAAGCACTTTTGTTTTTCTTAGCTCTATTAACGATGTATTCTTGAACATTTAATTTACTATTTAATATAGCATATTGAATATAAGCGTATACATAATCTTCAAATAATTTGTTGACAGTAATCTCGCTATCTATCCCACCTTCCATACCATCAGAAACATATTCTAATATGCATAATTGATTTCTCATATTAGAACTAAAATTTATAACTCCTGCTTTAGAATCAATTCTAAATGTAGGATTAGCATTAGCAGTTTCAGTGTTCAATCCATACATAGACATCCCATAAGAATAATCAAAGTACCAACACCCATTATGCTGATATCCAAGTAATCCATCAAACATTGCACCTTGATTAAGATACATTGTTCTGTCTTTTTGTTTTATTCTATCAAAATCTAATTCTGAAAACTCTGGTTTTAAAATATTTCCAAACTCATCAAACAGAATATTTGTAGCCTGGTCTTGTAAATATGCAGACGAAGAATTAATTTGAATGTTTTCTGTTAAAGGTCTTAAAACTCCGTTATCATCTAACATAGAAAGTCTTACCCAATTAACATAATCTTGTGGTAAAATAAATCTTAATAATTCTCCAACACTCAATTCTAAAACTTTTATTTCTTTAAAGGCATCATAGTTTAATTCTTGTATTGCTCTTTTTGCGTGAAATAAAACTCTATATCTTTCTTCATTATTTACCAACGAATGATTTCCGTCATACATTAATAAAAAATTGTTTACTATATCCGCTAAACTAACGTATTGATAAGAACCCCAATTTGCATTTTTTGGTTCTACACCACTATTCTCGTAATATTTATAATCGTTTAAGTATGCCATTATTGTTCTGAATTATTTTCTAGTTGGTCTTGTGTGTTTGCATATTGAACAACTTGTTCTTCTCTAATCGACACTCCAGCATAACCTAATATTTTAACAACTAAATCTGGCTCGTAATCTGCGGACAATTCAAAGTCTTGATAAGACGCTGAAGTAGCATCAAAAACAGGCTCTCCTCCAGTAACATTTAGATATGTCCACACAGGTGGTAAAGGATATCTTATGTACTGCGCTTTGACTTGATTAGCACCTGTTATAGTAGATGGAAATACAGTCAATACAGACCCTTCAGTTGTGTATGCAGGGTAAGTTGTAGTTGGAGCAGTTAAGTTAGAATTATTTAATAATGTAATTTTACTGTGACTTGCTCTTTCTGCTTCACCAGTATATGTAGTTCCTGCAGTATCAAAACATAAAATTTTATTAATTAAATAATAATCTGATGGTAATGTATATGTGTTATTAGCAACATTTACTAACGCTGCGGTAACAGAAAACAAATCAATAACTTCAACAATACCTTTAGATATATCAGCATAACCAGTGCCAGACTGACGTGCATTTTCTTTAATTATTTGATAGTTGTATTCATAAAATAAATCTTCAAATAAATCTAATTGCGCTTGTTTAGCATATAAATTAAAATCGTTAGGAGCAATATAACCATAGTTGTTTTTATTTAATATTGCTAATACTGTATTTCTTACTGAGTTAATCATCTGTAATCGTTTGTACAAAGATAAACAAAAAAAAAGAGGCATAAAATTTATGCCTCTTTCTTAAGTTAGTTAATTTCTATGTAGTTACTGCTACGCCAGTAATGTAAACTGTAGGTGGTAGCTCAACTCTTACAGCTCCAGATGCTCCAGATGCTGCTTTAAGTAGTGCATTTTGAAATGCTGCAACCATTGGACTATTGATTTGTGTTACTGCATCGTGAGTTAAAGTAATTTTCCAATCACCACTCATAAATACTTCAGTAGATAAATCAGAAGCTGGATTTATAAACATTATTCCAGATGTTGGTAGAAATCTTTGTAATGCTCTAGTGTCTGAAAGATACTAAATGCCTCTCCAGTAGCCATTATACTACCACTTAATTTTAATCTATTGTCACTAACAACTTCTATAACTCTTGCACTTGTAGAATCCGTGGTATTAATCACTTCATCTTTAGCAGCTACTGTAGTTAAAAAGTTTTGACCATTATCAAATAATTGGTCAGCTGGAGCAGAAATAGTGTATCCGTCTTCTATGTCTGCATAAGCAGCTCCAAAAATGTTAGCACTTAAAGTTAATGCAGTACCTACAAAAGGTACAGTAGGGTTGTTAGAGTTTAATGCAGTTACAGTTGCAGTTAGTTGTTACAGTATTAGTTACTGTATCTCCTATTGCTACACCTAAACTAGTAAAATTACCTGCAGCATCAAATAATACATTAGGTCTGTATATACTAAAGCTATTAGCATTAGGCATAGTACCGCCAGTAATTTGTAAATTATTATTATCAGTTACTACTGATACAGTTCCTATTAATGTGCCAGCAGTAGTATCGGCAACAATATCATTTGCCAATATCCCAGAAGTTGAAGGTTCCTCCAGTAACAGTTATTGTTGTACCTGTAGACGCAGTTTGCGTTCCAGTTACAATAAAATCAGCATCCGCTGTACCTGTTGCTGGTGCTACATTAGTCTGGACTCCTGAATCCACCACTAAAGACTCACCAAATGAAATATATTTTGCCATATCTTTATTTATATTAATTATTAAAGAACAAAGATAAGCAAAAAAAAAAGACTACTTTAAGTAGTCTCTTTTAGGATTATTTCTTAGAAATCTTTTCTTTGGATTCTAAAAGCTTTAACGACTCTATACCTTCGTCTGATTTAAAATAAGAGGATACAATATAATTGGTTTCTTCACCAAAAGGAACTGTAAGCATTCTTTTTTTATTAGACTTGGTATTAAAGTGTACGTCTTTACCTTTTTGAATTAACAAGTTATTATCAAAAAATGTTTGAACTTTAGCTTGTAGTTTTAACATAGGGTCTTTAAGTACGGATAAAAAATCCTTCTGGGTCGTTTTTAGCATATATTAAAACATCACGTTTTAATTCAGCTGTTGAAACCTTAGAAACATCAATACCAAATAATACTCTAGACACTTGTTCTAACTGGTCTATTTCTAAAGTTCTAGCCTCAACTAATGCATCTACTTGAGCATTTAAAATTTCTACATCTTGTCGTGCATCAGACTCAGTATCTACTTTTCTAAATACTCTTTCATATCCAGGATGAAACTCTAAAAACATTTGTAAATTAGGATTGTTTTTTGGGACATTTAAAAATCCATCTTCAAAGACAATAGGCTCTAATACTTTATTACCATCTTGTTCATCTGCAAAAATTGATTTTTGATTCCTTGAATAACAGAGTTCTCTGTTTTGTTGTTTTTCCTCATCCCAATATAAAAGAGAGTTTCTTTTATTATGATGAGAAGCTAGCATAAATGATAGTGGTGCATTACCATCTACCAATACATACGTTTCGTTTTTTAAAATTTTCTTTTTCATTATATTTAATTTAATTTGATTAAAAAAAAAGGGAGGAGCGAACCCCTCCCCTTAGTAATTACTTCCTTACGACTTGAATAAGAAGAAGTTGTTAGCACCTAAAGTACATACACATCTTTCAGATAAGAAGTTGACTTGCATTAAGTCATCGCCACTTGTAGTAGCGCCTCCTGCTCCTCCAGTAATCCACGTTTTATATCTTCTGTCTTCAGTTTCTGAAGCTCTATATCTAACGTGTAAGAATGGTCTCTTAGCATTTTTACCTAAAACTTGGTCATATACAGTAGTTGAACCTGCTGGTACCATTAATCCATTAATAGTTCCACCAACTAAACCACCTCTCATTGTTGGGTCATTTAAGTATTTCCAGTCAGACTTGTAGAAATCATATCCTCTACGGAATCCTCTGAAACCTAAGTTTAACGCCATTTCCTCATCATTGTCAAATAATCCGTATGAAGTACCGTTGGCACCATAAGAATTTTGAGAAGCTAACATATCGTCAATATCAAATCCAAAGTTTCTGTTTAAGAAAATAACATTTTCTTCAATAGAACCTTGCTTATCTAATCTTTCGATAATTAAGTCAAACTCACCTAATGCAACTGGATTACCTCCAGACCATACATTACCTCTTGAACCAACAACGTGGAATACACCTTCAGTACCCTTGTTTCCTACTGGTGAAACCGCAGCTGCTGCTCCAGAACCTGCTACCGCTGGTACTGCTTCAATCATTGCTGTTTCTAAGTAGTCATCAAAACGTAATCTTGTGTCGTGTTCAGACTTTAAATACCATAAGTATCCATTAGCTCCGTCTTCTCCAGATATCTCAATCCATCCAATTTGAGCCATATCAGAACCTGCGATTCTGTAAGTATCTTTTAGGATAATTGGTGAATTACTGAATATAGAGTCATCAGAAATTAAAGTATCTGCCATTGTATCTGTTCCTTTTCTGAATTCAGACCCATAAACAAATATAGACATTGTTGACGCATTAGCATAAGCAGCTTGAGTAGCTTCGTAATATGCAACTGTAACTGCTCTAGTAGCATAATTTACATCAGTTACAACTGCTTTGTTACTAAAAGCTGACGCTGCAGTCTCATCAGAAATCATAATTGTTTGACCAATTCTGATTGCAATTCCCCCTGCTGCACCTGTTGAAGGCTGAGTAGCTGGGTCAATTTGAGCTGCTGGTACTGTTAATATTTGCGTAGTTTCGTTACCTACATAAGAACCTAGAGTAACCCAGTATACTTAGTATGTAATCTTCCTTGTTCCGCCCACTTTACCATATCTGAGTTAGACGGCATTTCAGCACCTACCATTCTTAAGAATGATGATACTGTTCTGTTTCCGTAACGTTCGAATTCTTTTCATACGTATCTGGTAGATATGTACTTAAAAATCGAAGTTACCTAATGTAGTTAGTTTGATAGTAATCTGCTGCACTAGGCTGCAACTGAAAATTTAACAAACCACCTGTTTCAATAGCTCCTGCCATAATTAATAGTTTTATGATTAGTCGTATGCGACCAATCTGGTTTTAAATTTATTTTATTTTCGGCTTCTAATCCTTAAACTCTTTCCAGAGTCTGGATTAATAGTCCTAATTTTCATTCCTCCTTTAGCAGTAGATACTTCTGGTGTGTTACGTAATCCCATTTTATATTTTTGGTTTTACGTGCATCACCTTCAATAGCTTCTGATTTGCCTTGCTCATAAAAGAACTCAGCAAACTTGTCTGGATTCATCGCTAATGATAACGCTTTATGATACCCACTGACATTCTCCATCATTCCGTCTTTATCCATATACTTATTTACAAAGTTCATTATACTAGAATTAGACTTCTTTAATGTTTCTGCGTCACCTGGTTTATACGTTATATTATTCTCACCTATTTTAAATTCAAAACCTTTGAATTCGTTTGAAAATACTTCGTTAGATTTCTTGGCGAACCAATCTCTCTTTCTTTCTGTCAACTCACGTTGACTAGCAGCATCATTAACATACTGTTTGTACTCGGCTAATTGTTCTTTAACTTCATTAGACATATCAGCGGTTCTTGACTCAAGAGGCTGACTATACTTGTCTTTCTGTTCGTTAAAAAACTTATTTGCTTTTCTAACAATTTTTTTCTTTGCTAACTTTTTCTTTTTAATAGTAGATTCATCATCTAAATCTTCATCTATTAAGTAGTCTTCCATTAAAACCTCGACATCATCACTGTCTACAGCTTCTTCGGTAGCTAAAAAATATTCAGCTAGCAAACTATCTGGCTCCATATCATCAAAGTTTTGATTTAGTTTTACAAAATCTTCAACTCCTCGACCTGTTTCCTTTTTATATTTTAAATACGCTGCGACATCTTCTGGTAAATCTTCCTTCGTTTCTCGCTCAGTAACTAAATCATCAAATGAATTAATTTCTTTTCCGTATCTGTTTTTTAAATAACTTAATACTTCTTCTTCTTGCAGTTCAGCCTTTTCAACTGGTTTCTCTGCTTCTTGTGAAGATTCTGTTATTTTAGTTTCTTCTGAAGACTCTTGTGTGTCTTCATTTAATTTTTCTTCGTGTTTTTCTAGTAGTTCGTTTTCTACTTCTACCGCTGATTTTTGGTCAGCAGTAACTTCTTTAATTTTTAATGCCATTTGATTTAATTTAATTTGTACAAAGTTAGTGATTTAATTATTGTTTATTTAACGTCTATCTTGGCTCAAATTCCGACAAATTAAAAACCATCTAAACTATCTTCATTAGATTCAAATCGTTGAGGTGGTAAATTGTTTTGTCGTTGATTAATCAATCTAGACTGTTCGTTATTAGCTTGTGTTATTCTATCAGACTTTGCAGTTTCTCTTTGAGTCTCTCTTTGCTGTAAAGCTTTTTCACTAATATCTCTAAGTTGTTGGTTGTACCCAAATTCTTTGTCCATTAATGTACCTTTAAGTTGTGCTTCAGCATTTAGTCTTTCAATTTCAAAAGCTACTTTAGCTTGTTCTAATTGCATTTTAGCTTGACTTTCAGCTTGGATTTTTTGCATAGCTGTTTGAGCCGCCAACTGTTGAGACTGCATTTGTATTTGACCCTGCTGCTGTTGTTTCTGCATTTCAAACTGCCTGTCTTGTTCTTCTTTTTTCAGCCTCTTCATTTTAAGAAGTTGATTAGCAAGTTTTAAATTATGTATTTCTCTTATGTCAATTGCATCCTCTAAGTTTATGTCACCTTTAGATAATGCTAAACTAATGTTTTGCTCTAATTGTGCTTTTTCTTCTATGTCTGGTGTAACTTCTATAAAAATACCAAAGTCATAAATATAAAGGTCATTCATTTCTTTAATAACAGCAACATTATATTTACCAATTTGATTTGCAAACTCTTCTCTAAATTCAGCGTATTCTAATATATCACCCATACGAAGAGTCAACCCTTCAGCTAAAGTTCTATAAATATATAACGCTCCATCTAAAATATGTCTAGTAGCAGTGTTTGAATTTAAAGCAGCCATTTTTTGAATACCTACTAATGCATTTGCATCTGGTGTATTTCCATCTTTAGCTTCACTTAATCCTGTTACTTGTCTTATCATATTTAAATAATTATTTAAATTAGTAATAAGCATTTGAGTTTTACTAGCTCCAGAGTTAGATGTTAATTGTGTAATTGGTACTTTACCTTGATTAAAATCTCCATCTTGTGTGTAGCTTCTTCCAACTACACTACCAGTTTGGAAATATAATCGCAAAGCATCCTCTGGATTATATGCGTTACCAGTACCTAAATCAACTTCGTTTAAACCATCAGCATCTATATAAACACCGTCTGGCACGACTCTTGATATAACTTGTTGTAATTTTAAATGTGTTAACTGAATTAAATCAGCAAATGGTAACATTCTTCTTGTTAAAGACTCTATTACCCCTTTATACATTCTTGGAGCAGTTGCAACATAATTAGGTAATGCATTTTGAGTAGCTGACTTAGGTCTTACCATATTTTCAGCTAACTCCCATTTTAAAACAATATTAGTTCCCATTACCATAATACCGTTATACCAAACATCTATAGTTTTTTCAACTTTTTCAAATTTTCCATCTTCCATCATTTCTTCTGGTGGATTAAACTGGTCGTCTTTTTCTATAATTTTAGAACCTCCATTTTCATTATACTTTTTTTTATAAACATATTTTTTAGTTGTTTTATAATTAAAGTATAATAGTGTACAGGTGTCTTTATAAAACAAACTATTGTCATAATACTGAGCAACATTAAAATAATCATACCACTGTTGACTCATTGTACCTATTTCTTTTAAGTCATCTTTTGTTAAAGATTGGTCAATTTTCATTAACTCTGTTATTGCAAGAGTTTTAATTTCACCCCAATAAAAACAATCTTTAAAATGTGGGTCTTCAGTATAACTGTAAATTAAATTAGCTGGGTCAATATATGAAACCTTAACTCCATTCCCTGGTTCGAATTCGTGCTTAGCCGCTCCGATACCTAATACTGTTAAATCATAATCAATTCTTTTTCTAATATCTTCATAATGATTTAAAGCAAATAAAGTATCAATACCTTCTTCTTGAGCTATTTCAATAGCTGGTTTATAATTAAGCTGCATATACAATGCTAGCTCTTCATTTGAATTAGGTAAATCTTCTGGACTCATAGTAAAAGGATTAACTCCAAAGTTATCTTGAACTGCTTTGAGCATATCTTTAGAAACCATTTGAGCTTCAATCATATCTTGAAATTGCGTTCGTCTGCTTTGAGACATAGCATCTTGAGCATATGCATTTACTTTAAAAAAGCCTGTCTGACATTCCATTAACAACTAAGTCAATAAACTTTGGAATAACAGGAACAATCGCCCAATCTAAATTTAAATACGATAAATCTCCGTCTACCGCTAATTCGTTTTTATATTTGGCTATTGACTGCTCCCCTCGAGCATACAATCTTAATCTGTTAAAGTCTTGCCATTGACTGTAATATCTACAACTGTTTGAATCTTTTCTAAACCATTCGTATTGTATAGCTTGACCTATCATCAAACCATACTCTTCTGTAGCCATTTCTGCTTCAGAAGCAAACTGATTAGGAAACCCAACATTAGATATATTTATTTTAGTTTCTATCATTTATTTTAGTAATTCGCTCAAAGTTCCTTTATTAGCATATCTTGCAAAGTTAATGCTTATTTTTGATTGTTTTTTAGTAGGCGTGTATAGGTGTTTTTGATTAGCCATAACAGCTAATCCAGAGCTAATTGAAGCATCATACTTAGTCCTATTGTTTATCTCAAATTTTGCCCAATCTTCCAAAGTTCTCATAAATGGCATTGTACCCATTTCATCCGTATCCCTAAACGTACCAGTAGAATCAATACCTACATATTTTTCAATATATGATTCAATTGCTGCTGCGTGAGATTGTTTTACATCTTCTGATGAATTAGGAATCCCTCCTAATTCTTTTTCTGTTTTTGAAAGTTTGTTATATGTTTTGTCTGGTCTGTTCATACTAAAACCCCTATACCCTCTGTTTTTAAAGTGATATAAAAGCCTTGGTTTATTATTTTCACACAGTAAAGGCATACCATAAAATACACACGCCATTAATACGTCTTCAAAAAATATCTCTGCAGTTTGTGGTCTAGCAACATATTCTAAAAAAAACTCATTACTAGGAGCGTTATCCATATTAAATTTAGTCATTCCGTGTAAAGCGCCATTGGAACCTTTACCACCAACTGTTCCAGAAATATCATAAGAGTCACATCCAAAAGACCCAAGATGTTCATTACCAGGATACCTAGTTCCATTACGCTCTGTATATCTATTTTGCATATTAAACTCTGGAGTCCAGCTAACTAAAAATCTACCATTTTTATTTGGAGAAAATATTACCTTAGAATCTTTTATACCATTATCCCACTGAAAAGAACCACGAGTAGTGTGCTGCTCTAATATTAATGAATCATTATAATCTATCTGTTGATATATTTTTGTTAAATTAAATAATGATTGATTGCTTTCATCTCTGAATGCGTGTGATTCAGAACGTGGAAATTGTCTGTAAAATTCATTTAAAGCATTAGCATCCGATTTTAATGAATCGACTTCATTTTGCCAGTAGTCAATTGCTCCTACATTAATAGGTTCATTATCAATACCTAAGACAGGTTTTTGGGGGGTATCTAAAACTGGCATTCCATACCTATCTATAAAACCTTCCATATTCCATTCCATAGGTATAAATAAATTGTATAGACCGCTTTTGGTTTGACCGTTAGCATTTCTTTTATTGATATCAGAGTCTTCAAATAATTTTTTAAAACTACTACCTCCTTTGTTTAAAGCATTAGAAGTAGAACCCATCATACATTTACCAATAATTTTCTACCTAATCTTAAACAAGTTTTAGTAACTCGCCAATTGTTTAATATATCATTAGGTCTTATCCATTTTCCACTTTCATCGTGTACAAGTAATAATAGTTTTTCACCATCATAGCTGTTGTCATCAGTATTTTTCCAGTCAATAGTAGTGTCTAAACCATCCATTTCAAACTCATCTTTTAGATGCATATTTTTAGTTATTTTAGAAGCTGGAACTCTAAAGGCTAATTCTGTTTTTGGTTTATCCATACCATCTTGTATGGGTTTAAAAAGAAAGGATAATTATTTGTTATTGGAACTACTTTATCTGTAAACATTTTTGCATCAGCACCAGTCTTAGATAATATTCCTATTCTAGCATCTTTAGATATAGTACCTATATTAGCACATTCCTCTGACCCCATAAAAGAAAATCCAGAACGTCTTATTTTTAAATAACAAATACCAAAACTTCTAGGGTCAGCTTTACACGCTTCCCAATAAATATAAAACAATCTATTTGCTTCTCTAAAATCTGGGAAACCTACATCTATTTTTGTCCATTGTAAATACATATAATGAGAACCAGTAATATATGTTGGCTCACCATTATTTAAAAACCAATGCCCTTCTTCCTTCTTTCAAACTCTCTTTCAATATAATCTACCCATAGATTTTTAAACGTAGCAGGCATTTCATTCCACTGAAATATTGTTTGAATTTTTGATAACGTTTTGGATATTCTTGTCGAACCCAGTATTGTGAAGTTTTGTTTTTTAGTCGTGTACGACTAAATACAGGAGATAATGGTAATGCTATATCTAATCCATTAATAGATATAATATCACCTATCTGTCCAGTTTTAGATATAATTATTATATTATAAGTTGAATTATAACCATACTTCCATTTTCTTGTTTTATTTTGTTTTGTTAAAACATTTTTTGGAATTATGCTTTCTAATTTCTCATATAATTTATTTGGAGTTTCTTTCTGCAAATCCTTGTTTTGTATCAGTTTTTAAAAATCCTTTTTCTGCTAATTCAATATTTTCTTTTTCTGCTTGTATTCTGTTTAATATTTCAAACGCATCCATAATACATAATTTTTTAGTTGCTGCTGCATTTTTTAATCTGTCAGCAGACAAGTCATCTTCTGGGTCGTGTTTAATAATAGCTTCCTTTGCAACTTTAATCAATTGCTCCACCGCTCTGTATCCAGCTTTTATAATCTCTAACTTTATGTTTTTTGAATCCATCTTTTTTACGATTATATTTAATTTTACGTTTTAACTCATCACCTTTTGGTGTAAATTTTTTTTTACTACTATTTTTCATTACAAAACTGCTAATACTTTGTTGTAAAATACGATACAACTTTTCTCCATCCACATCAAACTCATATTCAGTATCTGGCTTGTATGTAACTTTATCTCCAACTTTTACACCATAACTTTTTAATTCATCACTAATATATTTTATATATCCTATTAATGGTTCATACTCAGTATTTTTATAAATAATTGAGTCTTGTTTTTCTTTAAAGGTTTTACAAAACAAAACCTGTCGTGCGAATACCATTTACCTTTTTGTTTGTATAAATAAAACTGGTCAGAGTCTACAAAAAACAAATTGTCTTTTAAAAAACTTTTACCACTTTTTTGTCTTCCCTTCATATCATAATAATATTTAAATACATTATGATGAACTAATAAAGTGTCGCCTTTTTTTATATTTCCTTTATATCCTAGCGGAACATTAATTACAATAGCCTCACGATTGGAAAACATATGGTCTTCTTGAGAAGTGCTGGTAATAAACTCTAACCCTTCTATATTAGTTGTGTTATTATAACGTTTATTATTTGCAGGTTTTACAATAAAATCAAAAAGAGATTGCATTAAAAATTAATATTATACTCAATAGACACAGGCATAGTTGAAGAAAATGATTTCCATAATACTATTTTATTTTCTTGAATTATGTAAATTTGAAAGTTAGATAATTGTTTACTATATCTAATTAAGTGAATTTTATAGTGACCTCCTAAAATTTCTTGTCCAACTAAGTAATGCATAGCACCAGACTTATAATCTGGACCTACAGAAATTTTACGAATATCCATTTAACTCTGTGTTATAACTCGATATAAAATGTTTACAACTGCAGTTCCATTACCTTGAGTAGGGTTTTGAGTAAGAGCCTTGATAGTTAATGCTGCGTTAGCACTTAACTTTACATTTTCAATTAGTGTAGAATTGTATGCAACATTAACAGCAGAATTATACACGGAACCTGCCCAAGAGCCAGCATCGTCTGTTCCAGTTTCTAAAAACTATTTCTCCTGCTCCAGCGACAAAGTCATAAGCTTGTGTGCCATAAGTAAAAAATACAGTAGCACGGATAATCTGAATATATGTATTCGCTCCTTGTGCCGCAATTAAAGTAACTGGAGAGGAAAAAGATTTAAAAGCTGAGTAGTAGATAAAGTGACTTTAGTAGACTGTAGCGATGTGCTAGCAAAAAAACTTGATATACTATTTAAAGTTGCGGTTTTTGTTGCTAAAGCATCTGTTTTATCTGTTAATATTAAATAGTCCTCTCCATCTGGTACGATGTTAGGATAACTATTAGTGTCACTTATTCTTGCCATATTATGCTTTTTTTTTAAGTCTGCTGGAGCCTCTGGAGTAACAACCCCAGTTTGCAAATTAATTTGCGCATTTTCTCCGTATATTTTAATTAACTCTACTTCTTTACTTTTAAACTGAGCTTGAATAGAATCTATTTGAGCCATAGTGTTTTTTTGCTCTATAACTGTATCTCCTAATCTAACTTTTAAGGCGTACATTTTTTGTTGTAATCCTTGAATTTCTCCTAACTCTTCAGTAGTAAGTTTTTGTTCTTTTGCTTTTTTTGCCATTTGATTTAATTTAATTGTTATTATTATTTTTTACAAAGATAAGTAAAATATTTTTTAACCACCTGTATCGTTTGCTTTCTCCATATCTGAACTTAAAACAGTGTTATATTTGTTACTTACGTTAGACAGTACACCATTCATTTTTTCACCCCCAAGCTACAGCAGTAGCACCATAAGTTACTTCTATACGTGGTCTGTAAGCAGAATTAGTAGCATTTGATGAAAGCCATTGATTTAAACCTAAATAATTATCCGATGAAGGTTGTTCTTCTTCTTCAGCATCATAATAAATATTTCTTCCACATACATTTAAATAACCATCAGTGTTCATAGCTGAAATTGCAGTAGCATTTAAAGTAAACGAATTAGTAGATTGATTACCAGATACCCACGAAGAATAACCTGTGAACCATATTGATTTGAAGAATAAGATGTCCCTCCAACGTTATCAATATCTGTATTTTCTATAGTAGAAGTACCATCACCCCCAAAAGCGGTAGAGTTATAAAGACCTATGCTCCCATCATTAACAGTAGCTTTTCCAGCTATTTTAATAGTAGCGGAAGATATAGTGTTTGAGCCAGTAATACTACTTACATCAAAAAAACAAAACCAACGATACAACCTATATGTAGTACCACCTCTACCAGTAAGAGCGCCTGCTCTAACAGCAAAAGTAAGTTGTTCGCCACTAGCAATACTATCAGCCTCAGATACAGATAATAAATCATCCCAATCATCAGAGCCTAAACCTGCTTCTAAAGTAGCTCTTCTATTGTCTGCAGCATAAATAGTAGTAGTAGGCATAAATTAATATTGTTTTTTTAGGTAAAAAATAAACAGTAGATTTAAAGTAATGATTGCTTGGAGGTCGCACAGGAATATATTCATATGTAACATCCTCTATACCATAAATATTTTTTTCATCTTTACAGCTATTCCACCAAGATAATTTTGTTCCTTCTTTAGTTAAATCTACAACTTTTTCTCCAAATAATTTAAAGTCTTCATCCCCATAGGTATCATAAAATATTCCATCATATTCAGATAAATCTTTTAGTGAATTAAGCCAAGTGCCTAAAATTAACCTTACATTAGGTTTGTCTTGCGCCCATATTATTGCTTGATTGTAAATCTGTGGATGTGATTCAATAATAGTATGCGATTTTATATTGTGGTTTTGAATATAGTCCGCAGAAATACCCATACCAAATCCTATCTCTAAAATATCTCCTCCATCTTCACAAACATATTCAGCAGATTTTTTCATTAGCTCATCCTCCCAATCCATCATAACCTGTCTTTCTTCGCCATTTTTTTTTCGATGTAATAAATTTTACTATCAGTAAAAATTAATTCTTGTTGGTTATAGCTCATTATTAAAAATTAAGCGAGTTCAATAAATGTATTATCTGGACAGAAATAAATAGTTTTGGAGTTAGCAGTTGTAACATATCCTACAATACGAACAATATCACCACTACCTGTAGGTATATCTGCAGTAAAACTATTATTAGAAGTTGTAGTATTTACGTAAAGTTTTCCACCTGCTACTCCGTCTATAGCTGAATAATCTGAATCTCTAATAAATCCTCTCAGTAACATTCCATCATCTGAATTTGTACCCAATGCGACTGCTAATAATCCAGAAGAGCCTGCTACTGTATCGGCATCAGCATATGCCCAACCACCACCAGTTTGTAATTGATATAAACGTCCTTGATTTGTTGATGTTGAAGTTCCAAAATAAGCAACCTCCCACTATAAGTTCCGTCAGTACCTAAAGTAGCATCATAAACTAACCCTGTTCCACCAGAAGTTCCAGAAGTAAAAGTTATGTCTTTATCAGAAGTTATAGTGTCTAAAGCTGAAGTTCCAGAAATAGTTAATGAAGCTCCAGTTATTCCATTTGTAACTCCAAGTTTTGGAGTAACTAATTCTGATGGTGAACCAGCTACATAATACATATCCGTAGCATAGGTTAGTGCATTACTATTTCCATTGACACTACCGCAATAAATGCTTTTGAACCAGTAGCGTCATAATTAGAAGTAATATTATTCAGTGGCATCTTACCATTAAAAGTGTTCCAATCTGTATCTGTTAAAGCACCTGTAGTATTAGTGTCGGCTGTATCAATACCTATAGTTACTCCACCAGAAGATGCACTTCCAGTAATAGGAGAAGTTGACCCTACACTTGTTATTGTACCTGTGTTTGATGTTTTGTTATTAAAAGTAGACCAGTCTGTTGAAGATAAAGCTCCTCTATTATTTGCTGAAGCTGTAGGTACATTTAAAGTTATTACTGCTGCTCCAGAACCACCAGAAACACTACTTGATAAATCCGACCAGTAGTTCCTAATGATAAAGCCGCTACACTTGTTACTGTTCCTGTAGTTGAACTTGTCCCAGCACCAATAGCACTTCTAAAACTTGCAGCAGATAATGTATCAATGGATTCATCAGCATTTATTCTAAGATAACTAATTTGTGATACATTTGGAATTTTTAATAAATTTTTTCCAATTGCAGTAGTCGCACTTGTTCCTAAAGTAAATTCTCCTCCAGTAACTGTTAAATCTCCAGTCATAGAAACATCTGTACCGTTATCAGTAATAGTACTATCAGCTAGTGAAGATGTTGCAGTCCACTTAGCAATTTTGTTAGAAGAACCAAAACCACCTAAAGTAGAAGTGTTATCAATTTTTTGCCAAGCATCAGTTCCTGCACCATCAGATACATATACTGCCCAATCTCCTACTACCCAATCTGTAATACCATCTAAATTTGTATTACCAGCAACTGAGACAATATAAAATACTCCATTAGCTGGAGTAGTACCAGATAAAGATGGTGAGTCAGTACTAGCATTCCAACTCCCTTCAAATGAAAGTCCAGATGGAATATTTCCTACTGCTGTATCTACATAAGCTGTTGTTGCTACTTTAGTAGAGTTATTTCCTTGAGTTTGTGTTGCTGCTGTTGTTGCTGTGTTTATTGTTCCGTTTAAATCTCCACTAAAAGTTCCAGCATTTACTGTTCCAGTTGTAGTTATACTATTTGCACCAGTATCTATTGTACCTGCAAAAGTTGCGTCACCAGATGAGTCAATTTTAAATCTTTCAGTACCACCATTAAGAACTGCAAAGTCAGCACCATCTACTTTTACGTGACCCCATCTTACTGATGACTGTCCAATATTAAGTGTGTCAGAATTATCAGCATTTGATTGTATGTAAGAATTACTTCTACTTAAAGTTAAACCAGTTTCAGAAAGAGTTGATGTATCAGAACCATCTGAATGCTGTGCTTATATCTCCATTTGCAGAAATTGTTCCAGTAGAACTAATTGTAGCTCCAGTAGAACCAAATCCACCTCCTACATCTAAACTAACTAATGATGAGTTACCCAGTACTGTAAGAGTTGTACCAACAGTTGCCGAAGTAGTTGTACTTATGCTTCCGTTGTTTGTAATAGTTCCTACAGTTATTGCATTTGTAGTTGTAGAGCCAGCGGTAGTAACTTGTGCTAATGTAGGTGTTGATGAAGCCGCTGGAGCATTAAAGGTTAATTGTGTTGAGCTGTTTCGTGTAATAGTTAAACCACCAGTTCCAGTAAATGTTATATCATCATTAGAACCAGTCGAAGGGTCTAATCTTAATCCAGTGCTACCAGAAGGTAATGTTGTTAAATCATATGTTGTATCGCTTCCAGCAGGAATTTCTGACACCGCAGTATCTACATAAGCAGTGGTTGCCATTTTAGTTGAATTATCATCTTGTGATTGAGTAGTACCAGTCACTGTTGAAGCGATTGTTCCTTTTAACTGACCGCTTAAACTTGTAGCATAAATATTTACTATTGGATTAGCACCAGAACCAATTGCTGAAGAAGCAGAAGTAGTTGTTAAAGTGGTTATAACAATATTACCAGTCATTGTTCCTCCACCTAATTGTAAATATCTACCATCTAAATCTACCGTGGGATTAGTTTGATTTGCTACTGTTGCAGTTAAAATACCACTGGTAGTATTGAAAGCTAATCCAGTTAAAAAATCATTTGAATTGGTAGTTTTATCTGTCCAGCTTAAAGAATTATTTTCTCCGTTTGAAGTAAGTACTTGACCAGAGTTACCGTGTGAACCTCCGACAATAACATCACCAGAAGATAAAATTAATGCGGTATTTCCTACACCTTGAAAAGTTGCTGCTCCTACTACGTCTAATGTATTACCTTCTAGTTCCCCACTACCTACTACGTCACTAAGGAATTTAATTGCCATTGTTTAATTTTTCTATAAAGGTAATATTTTTTTTTACTTAGTAACAAGTACTCTAATAGTATCAGCAGTTATAGTTGACGATGCTGTAAAAGTAAGTGTAGTACTGTTAGTTCTAGCAAAATCAATATAAACAGCTTGACCAGTTGCCTCTAACCAAGTTTGAACCATTACATTTGTTCCTAAAGCGTGAGTTACTGTCCAAGTATTATTATTACTACTAGGGTATGTATCAGTGAAACTATGAGAAGAGACTACACTATCAGCAATTGCAGAATAAGCTACTTTTTTATTAGTCGATGCTGTTGCATCATAAACTAAGAACTCATCAGCATCTGCTACAGCAGAACCTAAATCAGTTTGTCCAGTAATGTTTAAACCAACTTCCGCCTCTTGTCCTTCTCCAGTTGCTCCACTAACTGCAATACCTAATCTATTGTTAGTAGCACTTGCTGCTACAGATTTAGTATAATTACCACTAGTTTCTGTTCCTAAAGCAACATCATCTAGTGTAACATAACCATTACCTGTAACACTAAAGTTAGCAGAATCAAATCCTGCAATACCTTTAGTTGCGCCAGCGTCAGTAGATGCTGCACTTGCTATACTCTGTCCTGCTTGTACAACTGTAAATGCTGAATTAGCAGGGTTACTACTTGCAGCAATAGTTGTATTAGCAAAAATTAAATCACCAGTTTCTAAAGCTACACCAATTTGAGTACCTGCTGTTGTTACTGCGTAGAAATCACCTAAATCAGAAGCAATGTTTGATGCTCCATTAATAGCTCCGTTTGGTGACAAGTCTGTTGTTAGACCTGTATTTGCATTATAACCTCCTCTAAATATACCAACTCCAGCTACTAAAGCTTGAACTTGACCTAGGGTACAGCATCAGCTGCAGCACTACCATCTGCCAATCCAGTAATTTTATTATTACCCATTGCTGATTCTGCACCAGCAGTAAACCCACCAGTTAAAGTAGCAGCTCCAGAAACACTAAACAATCCTGTAACACTAACTCCTTCACTTGCAGTAGTATCTAATTTTAATAAGTTTGCTGAGCCAGAAGAAGAGAAAGTTAAAGCTGAAGCTTCATCATCTTTTATAGTAAATGTTGTTGTTGCTGCAGATGTAGTTATGTCTCCACCTTGTACTGTTAAATCACCAGATAAAGTAATACTATTATCTAGGTTTACTGTTAAAGTTCTACCACTTTCAGAAGTTGTAATATTCGTTCCACCTGCAACATCTACTGTTTCACCACTTGAAACTGAAGAAGAGCCAGTGTCTCCTTGTATTGTCCAAGAACCATAGTTGTCAGAAGATGGAAGGGTATATGTTTCTGTATTAATAGTATCTAAGTGACCAGTGGTATCTGTATTTACTGTTGTAATTGCAGTAAATGTACTACCACTACTTAGTGTTGTAGAATCAGTATTTGAAGTAAGTGAAGTTGTATCGTGATTAAAAGTTGTTGTTCTACCAGCTGATCAACTGTTGCAGTAGTAATTTTTGTACCTCCAGTAAATGTTGCTGTTTGTCCGTCACTTACCGTATTAGTACCACTTACACCATCACTTGAAATTGTCCAAGATGTATACGAACCAGAAGGTGTAGCAAATGTACCATCACCTCTTAAGAACTTAACTTGGTCTCCAGCAACTGGTGCAGGAACAGCTCCAGCAGTACCAGCAGACCCAGCTGATGCTGCGCCCATATCTGAAATAGAAACCGCAGGTGTAGTAGATGAAGCTGATACTACTATAGGAGCAGTACCAGTTACACCTGTAACTGTTCCACCAGAATCAGTAGTATAATCTGGAACAGCCCAAGTATTGTCTTTTGTTAAAAATCTTGTTGTACTACGTCCTACATTTCCATCAGCCGCTGATAAATCTATAGTACCCATAGTTACAGCACCTGTTGCATTAGTGTTTTCTGTTCCAGCCGAAACATAAGTTCCGTTAGCATTTGTAAATGAGTTTACACCATCACTACCATCTAATATGGTATATACTGGAGTAGAAGCATTTGTACATACTCGTAATGTATTATCAGAATTATTGTAATATAGTCTACCTACAAATGAATTACTTGCATTAGGGTCAGCATTTAAGTTTTCTACTACAAAGTTTGTTAATTGATTATCGTTTAATGTTAAACTCCCCCTGTATGTCTACATTACTTAAAAATTTTATTGCCATTGTTTTTTTTCTTTATTAATTAATTACAAGTCACCTTTCCTGCGACTGGTAGTACAAATGTTATTACTACTTGGGTCAAACTAACATAGTCAATCTGACCGTATATTTCTGTTCCTGCTGTGTCTAAGACTGAAACTGCAGGATACTTGTTTAAATTATGATTTACTGTCCACGTATTTGATAAGGAAACCGATTGTGTAAAGTTTTTATCACCAGACGCTGCAGCTGTATCATATTGCAGCAAAGATATGAAATAATCTTGATTTGCTTTTAAGGTACCATTACCGTTAACATAGGTTACTCCTATGTCACTAAAGTTAGCGTCTCCAGAATTTAAAGCTGCAGAGTTCCAAGCATAAATTCCAAATTGTGAAACATTAGCTGCTTCAGATATCATAACTTGAGAACCAATAAGAGGATTAGTGTAAAAAGACTGGACATCTACTAGTGCTTTAGAAAACTTACTTAGCATAAAATTACTTAGTGAACTAAAATTAACTGTATTACCTATGTTGCTAGTCGCAAACGAAATTGTTCCATTTTCTCTAACATCACCAGTTACCCAGTTTTGAAACTTATACCTTAAAGAATCTGATTCTATTTTAGATTTACTATTAAGATAAAGAGCCACATCTGCCGCAGTAAAGTTTTTAGTTTGATTTAAACTTTTAGAATCTGTTCCAATCCACTTATCTGCGTCTACTACAGGTGATGTAATAGGGTATGTACTTATCTTAGCCATTAATTTTTATTTAATTCTTTTACCTTTCTCGTATGAGCGTCCACCAAAATATGCTGCAACGGTAGTCATTAACAACATTTTTAATAAATCTTTCCACTCATTATCTACTGCAAAGATAATAAAACCAGAATCAATAAAAATTAATATAATTGTAGACACTATTAAGAAGATTAAAACTAATGGGCGAACTGATTTTGAAAGTTTATTATCACTAGTCATATCAGCTTTCCATCTTTCTGTAATATTTTTTTCTATTTCAGCTTCAGCTTCAATAAGTATATTAGTCATTTGTTTTTTAAACAACGACCTTTCGTCTGGTGTTTGTACAAATTTATCTACTAAATTACCTACATTGTCAATTACATCATTAGCTGCTCCCCCAAAAATTTTTTTCCAAATACCCATAATTATATGTTTTTATATTCATCTAGAGCGTCATAACTTGGACAGGCTTTACTAGACAAGTCTCTATGTCCTACTACTTTAGCTTTAGGATGAAATTTTTTTAATGTTTTTATTAATAAGAGTAAAGACTCTTTTTGTTTGTCTGTTCTGGTGTCTTCCCACTCTTTGCATTTCTTTGTCCATCCCTCCTATGTAACAAATACCTATTGTGTCATAATTATGACCTTTAACGTGAGCGCCATACTTATCTACCATTCTTCCATATTCCATAGAACCATCTAAACGAACTACATAATGATATCCAATATCATCCCATCCATTACCTTTAACGTGCCAGTCTCGAATATCTTCTGCACTAAAATCTTTATTTCTAGGAGTAGCAGAACAGTGAATTACTATTTTTTTAATTTGTCTCATTATAATGTTTTTTTAATCCATCTAAATGTTTTCTTGTACCATCTATTATCTTTTTTGTTTTGTCTTGTTTTACAAACATCACAAATAGAATCAGTTACAGTCACTCTTACAGTATCAACTATTTCTCTCAATATAATTTTATAATTATACTGTACACTATCACTATCTAATTTTATAGTATTTAATTCATACATATTGCTAAGATTCCAAATGCTATCAGTATATTTTTTTTCAATAACTTTAATGTCTCGTTTTTTTCTCCATAAGTCTTGTTCTAATAATACTT
>UEXL01000098.1_pt1 | contig 21893 bp, 32 predicted proteins | sample 1796671 | NCBI WGS metagenome assembly UEXL01 (sample SAMEA4772471, study PRJEB27181) | metagenome | reverse complement strand
CGCGATGAAAAGCATTCTCTTCTGGGAAATTGCAATGGTGACAGCAATCACTGGCATCGCTGTGGGATTGGGCGATTTTTAATTTTTTTTACCGGAATCGGGTGTATATAATTCATTGATTTTAATTTTTAAATTGATGTGGTGGATGTAGTTTCTGTTGCATGTTATTGCTTTTACGATTCATGTAGGGGGGAGGAGAAAATGAGGATATTAATTATAAATACGGAAAACCCATACATTTACGGCCGAATAATCGGGTGTATCCATCAATTGGATGGTAAATAACCCTATAAGTTTGATTGGCCATTTAGGTCTTGGTAGTAGTTGTTATATAGGTTGGCTGACGGTCCGTATGGCTAGTCCAGTATGGTTGATAGAAGTGCGAGCCTTTCATGTTGAATTCAATTTTTGTTACCTAATTTCAGCGAGGCTGCAGGTAAGAAAGAGATGATGAAATTAGCTAAAGGTCCTGGCTCTGGTGGATGAAGAATAATATGTTGGGAAAAATAATACATTTCGTTCTCGCAGCGCTAATTATGGTTCAGGGTTTTTATTACTTGGGTGAACCTGAAGGGCCCTTTAATCAAAGGTTTATGTCTGACTATACTTATGAGGTAGGTCAAAATATTGGTTTCGGGTGGGTCTTTGTTTTTCACTTGGCGGCTGCCTTTTTTCTTGTTCTATTAGGTATAAAAAAAGGGCGTAAGTAGGAAAAAGTGCTTGGCATGATCGGAAGTATATATGTCTCTAGGCCGCTGACCTGAGGCTGACGTGGGGCGCAGGCAAGGGCCTGCTGACAGGCATCACGCTGGGTATTCTGGCCGCACGCCATATGTACAAGATATCTGAGAAGGCACGGGTGCAGTTGCGTAGGTCAGCTTAGGCGTAGCTGTAAGCCGGCAGCTAGCTTTTCAGGCAGCGCTGTTGAATGTCGGATTACGCCTTTCAGGCTAATACGACCTACTTTAAGACGCTTTATGTGTCGTTTTCTTCAAAGCTTCCATGCCGGCCTGCACCCTGTGCAAAGCGTTCTGCGCCGGCCAGGGCTTCTTCAAACACTACGGGAAACCCTCCAGCGCCTTCGTCACGCAGGGCGATTTCCTGGTCCTTGTCCCATTGTTGGTAGGCGGATAGCCGGTCTGCACGCAGACAGCGTTGTGGAAAGGCGGCGATCTGGCGGGCCAGGGTGATGGCTGCGTCTAGGGCTTTGCCTTCTGGGGCTACCCGATTGGCGAGGCCAATCTGTAGGGCTTCTTCCGCGTTAACCGGACGGCCGGTGAGAATCATGTCCATGGCGCGGCTATGGCCAATCAGGCGGGGCAGGCGGACGGTGCCGCCATCAATCAGTGGCACACCCCAGCGCCGGCAGAATACGCCGAATGTGGCGGTGTCTTCCATCACGCGCAGATCGCAGAACAGGGCCAGTTCCAGTCCTCCTGCTACCGCGTAGCCGGATACGGCAGCGATTACCGGTTTGCTTAACAGCATGCGCGATGGCCCCATGGGGCCGGGGCCTGTTCCTGTGGCTTCCACCTCATTGCGCAGTGCCGGGTCGCCCATGGCAGACAGGTCGGCCCCGGCACAGAAATTACCGCCAGCGCCATGGAGAATGGCCACATGCAAAGTCGGATCCTGCTCGAAGTGGTCGAAGGCCGCACGCAGGGCATCGGCGGTGGGCCGGTCGACGGCGTTGCGTTTTTCCGGGCGGTTCAGGGTGATGATATAAAGGCCGTCGCGTTGTTCTGTTAAAACCGGGTCGCTCACAAGGTCACCTTGGTTGTCTGCCACAGGGGAATCATTACAGTGGGGGTCTCTACAGATGGAAACATCTAAGCATAAGACTTGCCGGTATGTCTGCCGGTAGCGGGCGAGTTTGTGGGAGATAGTGATGGCGTATGTGCGTGAGTACGAAGATGAGAGCATTACCCGCGAGCAGCTGGACCAGAGTGACGGGTTGAGACTGCTTGAATTCGGCGCAAACTGGTGTGGTTACTGCATTGCGGCCCAGCCGGATATCGAAGCGGCACTTGCGGACCATTCTGATTTGGCACATGAGAAAATAGCGGATGGGCCGGGTCGGCCGTTGGGGCGTAGTTTTCGAGTGAAATTATGGCCAACTCTGATATTGGTCCGTGATGGCGAGGAAATAAACCGGGTGGTGCGTCCCTCCAGCGCTGAGCAGGTGCGAAAACTTTTCTTATAGGTCAGTGCGGCAGTGTGTATTAACTACTGCGCTACTTCCAGCACCACCTTACCCACCGATTTACCTGACTGTAGCAGTGCCAACGCCGCATGGGCATCGTCGAAGGCGAAGCGATGGCCCACATGGGGTGGGGGCAGGGCAATGGTCTGTAGTTCGTTGAGCAAGGCCTTCATGTTGGCTTTCTGTTCCCATAACCAGATCAGATTGAAGGCCATCACCGACCGGTTGCTGCTGATCATATCCATAACGTCATAGCGAGGCCGACGCAGATACCTCCAGGCGGCTTTGAGGTAGTTGGGGCGGTTGCCGGTGGGGGTAAATTCTGCAGCGCCGAAAACCACCAGGCGACCCATGGGGTTCAGCGCGGCAAAGCTGGCTTGCTGGACGGTGCCACCGATGGCGTCGAGCACCAGATCGAAACGGTGGCCGGTTTCGGTGAGTTGACGGGCAAAATCCGGTTGGCGTACCAGCACATTGTCAAAACCCATTCCTTGCAGCATCGCGGCTTTGTCGGAGCTGCCCACCGTTCCAACAGGATTGGCGCCCAGTAGCGTCGTCAGTTTCATGGCCTGCAGGCCGACTCCGCCGGCGGCGCTGTGAATCAGCACACGCTGTTCCGGCTGGATGGCGCCGAGGGTGGTCAGGGCATACCAGGCGGTGAGGGTCTGGGCCGGGAAGGCGGCGCCCTGAGCGAAGCTCCAGTCGTCGGGCAGGGGGATCAGGTAATCCGGTTCGCTATCAATAATGGAGCAGTAACCGCCGAAGCGGGTGACGCCCATAACCCGGTCGCCAACCTGGAAGGGGCTGTCGGTATTGTCGGCGCCTGTGTCGATGATGGTGCCGGCAAATTCCAGCCCGGGAATGAAAGCGCCTTCCGGGGTGGCGGAGTACAGGCCGGTAAGGGCGAAAATATCCGCAAAGTTTAGCCCTGCGGCATGAACTTTCACACGCAGATGCCCGGTAGGAAGAGGAGGCAGTGGTACGTTTTGTTGAGACAAATTGGCCAGACTGCCTGCTCTGGGGATTTGCCAGACTGTGACGTTGGGCATAGTGGGTTCCGGCCGTGAAAGGGGAGGTCTGTGTTGTCGCTGTGTGGGTCTCACATGGTCACTGCCAAGCGTTATCACTCTTCTCTTTATCCGAAGAAATACATTCCATATGCTGTCAGTCTATTGGCCAAAATGACAACGCTATTGTGAGGGCACACTTTTGAATAATCCTGATATTGGCAAATTAACGCTGCGGTTGACTCTGGGCTTGCTCATGTTGCTGCATGGCATCAGTAAACTGCATTCCGGGGTGGGCTGGATCGCCAGTGAACTGGCCGCGCATAACCTGCCAGGGTTTCTTGCCTATGGCGTGTTTATTGGCGAAATTATTGCGCCGGTGATGGTGCTGCTTGGGTTTCACATTCGGGTTGGCGCTGCGCTGATCGCCGGTAATATGCTGGTGGCACTGGTTTTGGTTCATATGGGGGAACTGTTTTCGCTCAGCAACAACGGTGGCTGGGCATTGGAGCTGCAAGGATTTTTCTTGTTTACGGCGGTGGCTATTTTTTTCCTGGGCGCAGGAAAGTATGCGGTGAAAAACTGATTACTACGCTGGGTGCGTGATGCCCGATGCAAGGCGATAAAAGATAAAAATGATTCCGACAGGTTCTCTTCGTCAAGCATCGGGCGTTCGGCGCCAGGCCATGAAAGGCGTTAGGCCAGACGATTTTTCTCAGCGATCTGGCCGTTCAGTGTCCAGAAGTCATAGAGAATCCCCAGTCCGAACAGCCCGGCAGTCAGCAGGTATATAATGCCGGTAATCACCTTGCCCATGTAGAAGCGGTGAATGCCGAAAATGCCGAGAAAGGTGAGCAAAATCCAGCCCACGTTATAGTCGATACCGCCGGCCTCGTAGCGAGCGTCAGCGGCTTCATCCATGCCGGGGATCAGGAATAGATCGATAATCCAGCCGATAAAGAACAGCCCCAGAGTAAAAAAACCACAGGGTACCGGTGAGCTGGCGGCCATAGTAAAAACGGTGGGCGCCCATGAACCCGAAAATCCACAGTAGGTAACCAATCACTTTGCTGTGTGTGTCCTGATTCTGCATGTGCGACTCCTTGTTGTTAGTAGGGGTTAGAGATCGACCTTGAGGGCGGCGTTGGCAGTGTTTGCCTTTTCGCGTGCCGTTTCAATGCTGTCGGCTTTCGCCAGTGCCACGCCCAGGCGCCGGCTGCCGTTGATATCCGGTTTGCCGAACAGGCGAACCTCGGTATCCATGTCGGTCAGGGCGGCGTCCAGGCCGTGGTAACGCATGGCCCCAGATTGGCCTTGTACCAGTAGTACGGATGAGGCAGAGGGGCCGCGTTGCTCGATGTCTGGAACGGGCAGACCAAGAATGGCGCGGGCATGCAGGGCGAATTCGGAAAGGGTCTGGGAAATCAGTGTCACCAGGCCGGTGTCGTGAGGGCGGGGTGACACTTCGCTGAAGTAGACCTGATCGCCTTTGATAAACAACTCGACCCCGAAGATGCCCAGACCGCCGAGCGCGTCGGTAATCGCCAGCGCGACCTCCCGTGAGCGTTGCAGGGCCGTCTCACTCATGAGCTGAGGCTGCCAGGATTCCTGATAATCCCCATTCTCCTGGCGGTGACCGATGGGTGCGCAATAGCTGGTTTGGATTTCGCTGCCGGCTTTGTGGCGCACGGTCAGCAAGGTGATTTCGTAGTCGAAGTCCACAAAGCCTTCCACGATGACCCGGCCCTGGCCGGCGCGGCCGCCGGACTGCGCGTATTCCCAGGCAGGTAGAACGTCGGCGTCGTTTTAAGCGTGCTTTGCCCTTTGCGGACGAACTCATTACCGGCTTCACCACGCAGGGAAAGCCAATTTCGGCCACGGCCTGTTGATAGTCCGCCTCGTTATCGGCAAAGCGATAGGGGAGGTGGGCAGTGACAGCTCTTCGGCGGCCAGGCAGCGGATGCCTTCGCGGTTCATGGTTAGCTTGGCGGCGCGGGCGGTGGGGACTACCGTGTAGCCTTCCGCTTCCAGCTTGACCAGTTCGTCTGTGGCAATCGCCTCGATTTCCGGGACGATCAACGCCGGTTTTTCCCGCTCGACCAGAGCGCGCAGGGCGTTTCCATCGAGCATGTTGATGACATGGCTGTGCTGTGCCACCTGCATGGCGGGGGCATGGGCATAGCGGTCCACGGCGATGACTTCGCAGCCATAGCGGATCAATTCCAGGGCCACTTCGCGGCCCAGCTCGCCGGAGCCCAGCAGCATGACGCGGGTCGCGTTGTCGGTGAAAGGGGTGCCAATGACAGTCATAACAGCTCTCAATATGTTCGGTGCCCTGATTGTAATGAAAAGCAGAGCCTACGCCAGCGGCCACGTTCTGTGCCGGTAGCGCTTTGCGGTACACTTTGCCACTGTAGTGCCCTGTGACCGTGTCGGGGGGTTGGGCAGGATAAGGAAGGAGAGCAGGTGGACGATCAGTACTGGATGCAACAGGCGTTGTTGTTGGCTCGTCAGGCGGCGGAGAAAGGCGAAGTGCCGGTGGGCGCGCTGATTGTCCGGGATGATCAGTTGCTTGGCGAGGGGTACAACCAGCCGATTATTGCCAATGATCCCAGTGCCCATGCCGAAATAGTGGCCATACGCAGTGCTGCGCAAGCTGAGAATAACTATCGGCTTAGCGGCAGTACGCTGTATGTCACCCTTGAGCCCTGCACCATGTGTTTTGGTGCAATGGTTCATGCCCGTATTGGTCGCCTTGTTTATGGCGCCAGTGAGCCACGTGCGGGGGTGTGCGAAAGTCAGTTACAACTGCCGGCGGTGGATTTCTACAATCATCGGATGGACGTGGAGGGGGGCGTGCTGGCAGATGAGAGCGCGCTACTGCTCAAAGGCTTTTTCGCCGAACGACGAAAAAAATCGTGATGAGTGCTGTTGGGTAAGCAGGCCTTTCGCGATGCAAGCCTCGCTTCCTGCTAACTCCGTACTAGGCACGTGCCACAGGGTGGTCTGATCTGGCCAGGCTTGTAGTGTGCTGCGTGCCTGTGTGAACCGTGTTGCGGTCGCAGCGCGGCACAAAAAAAGGGGCCGGTAAAAACCGGCCCCCTTTTTTAGTCAGCGTGATTCCTTACTGGAATTGCGCTTCCTTGGTGGTGGCTTTCATGATGGTTTCAACGCGACGGTTCTCGGCGCGACCTTCGCTGGTCTTGTTGTCAGCGATGGGCTTCTCTTCGCCGTAACCGACGGTGCTAATGCGGTCACCGCTTACGTTGAAGTGATCAACAAGGACTGTCTTCACAGCGTCTGCACGCTGCTGGGAAAGTTTCTTGTTGTAAGCCGCAGAACCGGTGCTGTCAGTGTGACCTTCCAGTACCAAGTTGGCAGACGGGTACTGGCGCATGCCTTCAGCCAGGTTTTCCAGAGACGGGTAAGAGGTCTGACGGACTTCGGCTTTATCGTGACCGAATTCAACGTACAGGGTCTCTTTTACGTCTTTGTCCAGGTACTGCTGACAACCTTTGTCGTCAACCAGTGCACCGGCCGGAGTGTTGGGGCACTCGTCCATGCTGTTGACGATGCTGTCGTTATCGTCGTCCAGTTCACAGCCGGTTGCATCAACCTGGGCACCTGCCGGGGTGTTGGCGCACTGATCGCGCTCATCCGGTACACCGTCGCCATCGCTGTCGGTAACCACGTTTTCAACCGGTGCTGGCTCTTCTTTCTCGCTGGAACCGCCAATCAGGAAGTTCAGGCCGGCATAGACTTCTGCATCCCAACGTTCGGTCGGAAGCTGTAGTAGGGCGTGCGCCCACGTCCAGCATGAAGTTGGAGTGCAGCATGGTTTGAAAACCTGCCTCCATGGTACCGATGGTTTCCTTGAAATCGTTGGAGCTGTTGCTGTTCGGCTCGGTGCGGAACTCACCGGCACCGATACCCACGTAGGGTTCGAATGCGGAGTTGCCGGCAAAGTGCTTACGCAGGCTACCGTGAGCAATGTTGATGTCTGCGTCGCCGAACATGTTGGTGTTGGAGTTGTTACGCTCCCACCAACCCTGAACAGACCAGTCGCGGTTAAAACGGTAACCCATTTGGGCGCCGGGAAGGGTCACTTCGTTTTCGCTGGTATTTTGGTCAATGTGGTCGCCCACATCCAGCCAGTTTTCACTGATGTGGCCGCCGAAGTAGAAATACTGTTCGGGGATGTCGTCAGCAATGACAGTGGTGGTCGCGGTGACCGATGCGCAAGCAATGCTCGCCGCTAAAAAGCGTTTAGCGTTCATAAGCTCCTTCCTTGTCTTATTCAGTAGGCAGATCAAACACTGAGCCAGTGTTGGCTAGCCTGTCTCCCATGTAAATCCTCACTACTGAGATTAATAAAAAAATTTACAAATATGGAATTTATTTGGTAGCGGGAAGACTTTTTTTTGTAATGTTGTAGTAGGAAAGTATTAAGAAGGGTGTTTCGTTGTGAGCCCTTACTACTAGGGCGAGAGGGGGAGAGCTTTTTCGCGGCCTTCGTTGCGGTTTTGGTAGAGCGCATAGTCCGCTTCATTGAGTAGCGGGTTGAGATTGCGACCACTGTTTTCCGTGCTGGCGACACCGATACGGGCCGATACGGTGGCGGTTGCGCCAGGCTCTGCTTCGGTCCTTGAACTGGATATCTTTAGGTTGCCGGCCAAAGCTTTCAGGCCTTCGCCCATGCGGGCGGCATCATCAAAATTGGTATGGGGAAGTACCAACAGAAACTGGGCACCATCGAAACGTCCAAAAAGATCACTTTCCCGGATTTTTTCCCGAATACAGTCGGCGAACAGGCGAAGAGCTTTCTCGCCGGTATGGCGGCCGTGTTGGTCCAGTAGTTGGGTGAAATCCGCTATTTCGATGAGCAGGATGGAAACGGTGTAGTTGTGCCGTTGGCTCAGTGCCAGTTCCCGTTCCAGCATGCCCAGCAGGTGCGGGCGGTTGAACAGGCCAGTGAGGTGGTCCTCACGGGCCAGCTGTTGCAGCTGGTGGTTGTATCGGTTCAGGGCGATCAGCCGGCAGCTGAGCAAGTAGAGCGGTGGGGCAACCAGTAACAGGGGAAGAGCGGCAGCCAGCACCAGCGGCGATAGCCAATCACGCTCGCCCACCAGCATGATGCCAATGCTGGTGAGAATCAGGGAAACCAGAATCGCACTCAGGGTAATAACGGCGGTGCCTTTCAAGGCGGAACGGCGGTCGCTACGACTGACCAGTCTGGCGGACGTCGCTACCACTTGAAAAGCTTGGCCATGCTCGGTAATCCCCAATTAACGTGCTGATTATTAGGGTTCTCAGTATCACGTTTGCGTGCATGCCGTGCAATAGTGGGTCCGGGATGTCACTGATCCAGCAGATTCTCTTTCAATGAGCGTGAATAGGGCGTTTCACCAAACCAGATGCGTAAATAGTAGCGGGCAAAGGTGGCGCCAGTTTCGTTGGCAAGGGGCTGATCATTGAGGGCGAGCGTCAGGCCGTCTGCGCGGTAGGTCAGGGTGTAGGCGTCGCCATCACTGATGTCCTGGTAATGGTTGTTGAATTGCCTGAAACGGGCCTGGTACTGGTCGAATTCGGTTGGTTCGAGGTTTTTTTCTTCCAAAAAATTTAACGCCGCTTTGGCAAAGGCATCGCCGGGTACATCGCGAAAATAGCGAAAGGTCAGCCGCAGCGGTGGAGTCTGTATGTCGTTGGTCTGGCAATCGTGTCGGGACAGGGTGGCTTCGCCCACAGTGATGAAGCGCAAGGCTTTTACGTCGCTGCGGGTGCAAACCTGCCAAGACGGATCGCTGTCGCTGGCGTAACCGGGTGGAGTGATTGCCGCTGTGGCCAGTAGCAGCGCGGTCGTGATTATTCGTGCTCTCTTAGCCATCGTGTCATCGGTCCTATTACGGGCAGGTGCTGGTCCACGCCTTGGCTGCTGTCCCAAAAGTCCTGCTGGAAGGTGACTTGCCCCTGGTCATTGAAGCGCAGCTGGCTGATGCCAATGGTGCGAGACAAGCGCTCGCTTCCGAGCAGGCTGAAGCGTGCTTCCATGACCCAGCGCAGATACACACATCGCTACCGTCTTTGATGATGTGGTTGACGGTCAGAGACATGCTGTTCAGCCCTTCGGCAGTGGCCTGTAAATGGGCGGCCAGCTCGTCGCGCTGGGTCAGCGTGACCAGGGTGTCGTTGAAATACAGGGGATCGGCATAAATGGTATTGATCTGTGCCGGGATAGTGCTGGCATCAAGAGGGTTGAAGAACGCAATGAAGCGATCGAGTGTTGCCGAATCAACCGGCTGCCCGGTGGGGGCAGACGTGAGCGCCTGTTGATACCGGTCGGTATACCCATAAGGACCTTTTGGTGCACTGCTGCATGCGGTTAACAGCAACAGCAGCAGTGAAAACGATAACGTCTTAAAAGCATTCATGGTGTAACTCTGACGGGTGCGTGGTGAATCGGTTGTGAAGCTGTGTTCGTCGGTGTCCAGCTTGGGAGCAGGGAGCTTGCGTCAGGCTTTGCGCCACGATTCACAGCGCTTTGACGAGGCATGCCGCAATGTGAAGCCATGAATATTCATGCACGCGCCGTCATCGTTAATTTTTTTGCGTTCCAGTTGCTCTGGGCGGCCGCCGTGGTGGGGGCGTCGCAGGGGACAGGATTGCTGGCATGGGGCGTGTTGGCCGTCATGGTTATGGCGCAAGTCGCGCTGACCCCGCCAGTGGCGCCAGGACCTGCTTTTGATGGCCAGTGGCGGCATATTATGTGTGTCAATGGAACCGTTATGGCTGTTGCCGGACTTATTGCAGTACCGCCATTGGGAGCCGCACTGGTGGGCGCCGCATTGGGTATGGGCCTTGTGGCTTGGCTTTGCGGTGAGTTTTCGCTATAGCCTGAACTGGTTGTGTGGCCGGCCAGTGCTGGCAGCTTTATTGGGTGCCGTGGGCGGCGTGTTTTCCGTGACCATGGGCATTCGTCTTGGCGCAGCAACCGCGCCGCAAGGCTGGCTGCTGCTGGCGATGGTTTACGGTATCAGTTGGGCCATAGCGGTACCGTTACTGGCGCAGGTCGCGACGATGACAAAACAGGAAACCGAACATGCCTGATATCCATTATTTGCTGCTGATCGCCTTGCTGCTTGTTGCCACTGTGCTTTGGCTACAGCAACGCCAAACCCGCAACGCCGGGTGTGGGTGGATGTGTTCTGGGCCTGGTCGGTGGGTATTGTGGGGATGAGTTTTCTGGTGACAGGAAACGGCGCCTTGGTTCCTCGTGTGGCGGCAGGCGTGCTGTTGCTGTTGTGGTCGTTGCGGCTGGGTAGTCATATTTTTCAGCGGGTTAGCCAGGAAACGTCGGAGGACGGCCGCTATGCGGCCATGCGCGAGGCGCTGGGCAGCAAAGCGCAGCCTGTGTTCCTGGTCTTTTTCTGGGGCCAGGGGTTGCTGGCCTGGGGCTTTGCGCTCACGTTTTGGGTTGTGGGTGAGCAGGATCTGTTCACTCCTCCCTTTGTGTTGCTGGGCGTGGCTATTGGATTGTTGGCCATTGCCGGGGAAGCGCTGGCAGACAAACAGTTGTCCGACTTCAAAAAGCGCCCGGACAGCAAGGGCAAAACCTGCCGAGAAGGATTCTGGCGCTACAGCCGCCATCCCAACTATTTTTTGCGAGTGGCTGCACTGGGTCAGTTACCCGGTAATCGCCATCGGCGCCCCGTACGCGGGGTGGTTGTGGGTGTTGCCGTTGGCCATGTTCGTGTTCCTGTGGTTCGTCACGGGCATCCCTTACACCGAGAAGCAGGCGCTCAAATCCCGCGGCGATGACTACCGTGATTATCAGCGCACAACCAGTGCGTTCTTTCCCTGGAGACCCAAAGCATGATGATTCAAATGGCGGAATCCGGGCTGTTGCCCGATGGACTGGTGCGTTTTGGCATTCGCCGCCTGCTGGGGCAGCGTCTGGAACAGGAAAAACAACGCAGCAATCGTCAGACCTTTGAAGAGGCTCTGCGGCAAGGGCCTGTGGCCGTGGGCCAGGACGAGGCCAATGAACAGCATTACGAGGTGGATGCCCGCTTCTACGAGCAGGTGCTGGGCCCGTATCTGAAATATTCCAGCGGTTACTGGCCGAATGCGTCTAGCACCCTGGAAAACGCAGAACGGGCCATGTTGGCGATGACCTGTGAGCGGGCAGAACTGGAAGATGGGCAAGACGTACTGGAGATGGGCTGTGGCTGGGGTTCGCTGACGCTGTGGATGGCGCAGCAGTATCCCAACAGTCGCATTACCGCGATTTCCAATTCGTCGTCCCAGCGCGCCTTTATTCTCGGGCGTGCCGCAGAGCGAGGCCTGGACAACGTGGATGTGATCACCGCCGATGCCTCGGTGTATCAGCCACAGAAACCCTATGATCGGGTAGTGTCGGTGGAAATGTTTGAACATATGCGTAATCACAAAACATTGATGTCGCGTATCCATGACTGGCTGAAACCGGGCGGAAAACTTTTTATTCATGTGTTCTGTCACCGGGATCTGACCTACCTGTTCGAAACGGAGGGCAGCAAGGACTGGATGGCCAAATATTTCTTTACCGGTGGCATGATGCCGGCCTATGACTGGCTGCCTCACTGTGCCGGTGATCTTCATGAGGAGCAGCGCTGGGCCGTGAACGGTACCCACTACGCTCGCACTCTTGAGGCCTGGCTGGTGCTGGCTGATGAGAAACAGGCCACGCTGATCCAGCTGCTGGATGACCTTTATGGCAAAGGCCAGGGGAAGGTATGGCTGCAACGCTGGCGCATGTTTTTCATGGCGTGCGCGGAGCTGTTTAACTATGGTGGGGGCGAAGAGTGGTTCGTTGCGCACTACCGCTTCGCCAAGCCCAAGGCGAACTGATCGTTGTTCGCACGGACGACCATGAATAGCCATAAAACGAGCAAGGCATGAAAAAGACCGGCGTTCAGCATCGTCTTACCCGTGTTTATCTGGTTCAGCTACTGTTGATCAGTCTGGCGACAGTGCTGGGCGTGTGGGCGACGGCAAATATCATCGAGCATGTGCTGGTCAAACAGGCACTGATAAAGGAAGCCGACCATTATTGGTCGCTTGTGGAAGAAAATCCGACCCAGCCGCGCCCCAATACCCGCCATCTGCTTGGCCTGTTGAGTAGTGATGCCGTGCAGGATTCGATTCCCGGGATGTTGGCGGATTTGCCCGATGGCTATCAGCGTGTGGATCTGGCCGGTGAACGGCCTATTGTTTATATCGAACACCGTGACGGCGCCCGGCTTTATCTGATTTTTGATGAAAAACGGGTGTCGGTGCTGGCGTTTCTGTTCGGCATTCTGCCGTTAACCGGGGTGTTGTTGGTGATCTATATCACCTCGTTTCTGGGTTGGAAAAATTCCCGCGATTTACTTTCACCTCTGGTACAGCTTTCCGATGCTCTGCGGCATACACCGGTTAACGACCCCAGTGTGGCGCGCCCGGATCTTAGTGATATTGCGACGGATTCTGGCAGTGAAGTGGCGGTATTGGTGGCGGCACTGGATGGCTATGCCGATCGGCTGGTGTCCTTCGTGGAACGTGAGCGTCAATTTACTCGTGATGCCAGCCATGAATTACGCACGCCACTGGCGGTGTTCGCGCTAATCTGGAATTGCTGGTGACCCAGGTGGGCGATCGCCCGCTGATTCGGCGTATGGATGACACCGTCGATGATATGGAAGCGACCCTGGAAACTTTGCTGATGCTGGCGCGCACGGAGCAACACAGCCAGCAGAGTGAAGATGTGATCGTTAATGACCTGGCGGTGAACCTGATTGAGCGCCTGAACCCCCTGGCGGAGCGTAAGCAAATTCGTTTGCAGGTCAGGCAGACGGCCTTGCTGAGTGTGAACTGTCCGGAGGCGGCGCTCACCATCGTGCTGACCAATCTAGTCCGTAATGCTATCAACTATAGTGGTTCCGGCGATGTCACCATCGTGGTGATGGACAGGGCGGTGCAGGTGGTGGACTACGGCGCAGGCATGGATGCGGATGAGCTGGCCAGGGTGCTACAACCGTTTGAGCGGGGGCGGCAGCCTGGAAGGTGGACATGGGCTGGGGTTGGCCATTGTACAGCGCCTGTGCGAACGCTATGACTGGGAGTTGATGGTCGCCAGCGAACCGGGCAAGGGAACGGAAGTTCGGGTGCAATTTAGCTGATTTTCTGAAAACGCCTAGCCTGCAGCCAGCGGTGCCGGGTCAATGCGCACCAGCAGTTGCTTGGCGTTCAGGGCGTCGCGAATGCGATGAATCACGCGCTGCGCTTTTTCTGCGTTGGTGTCGGCCAACAGAATACCAAAATGGTTGTTGCCCAGGTGGGCGATGCTGTCTTGCTCGCGCAGCAAGGCGGCCAGGGAGTCGGCAATCACCATGCTGTCGCTGTCTTCCGGCGCCTGCAAATAGAGCGTTGACGATTCCATGCCGAAATCCCGGCTGTGTTGCTGTTCCTGTGCTTTGATGTCCGCCCAGCCCTGTTTTCCGGGCAGGCCGGTATCGGCACAACGATCCGGGTGTTCCACAAAAAATACTGACCCGTTGTTGTTGTGCTTCCTGCAGTGCATTACTGAGCAGAAAACCGATCAGGCGGGCTTCGTGTTGCAACGCGGGCAGTGCCTGCTCCAATGACGGATCCTGAGGGTTGGGATCCAGCGCGCAGAGGGTGCCGAACAGTTGGTTGTCCCGGTCCACAAGCGGCAACCCAATGTAAGCACCGATGGTCAGGTCGCTGTTGATGGGGAGGTCGTTGTAGCTGGAATTGCGCTGAGCATTGGTGGCAATGCAGGGAGCGCCCAGTTCCACCATCTGGACACAATAGCTTTTTTGCCATTGCAGGCGCTGGCCCTGTGCCAGCCCATAGTAGTCGTCTCGGGAACGCAGTATCACCAGCTCATCATCGCGCAGGCGGGTGATCATCCACACAGCCATGCCGAAGCGTTGTTGCAGTTCGGCAAGGTGGGCGTCCAGTAATTCCTGGCAGGAAGAATAGCTGGATAACGGTGTGTCAGTTTGGTTGGCTGGCATAAACAAGGAACGTTGCTTTTTCCCTATTCTCAGCCGGGTTCCTACCAATGTGCAAGTGCACAGCGTTTTACTGTGCGGTTTCCGGCGTTGCCTGAATGCTGAAGCCGACACCGGGCAAGGTGTTGAGCAACGCATGCTCAAAGGGTTTGTCCACGGCTTTGCGCAAATTATAGAGGTGGCTGCGCAGGGCGTCGGAGTCGGGCACCAGGTCGCCCCACAGTTCGTGCTCCAGCTGTTCCCGGCTGACCACCTTGGGGGATTCGCGCATCAGAATGCGCAGAATACGAAAGGCGGTGGGGGAGAGTTTCAGTAACTGGCCGTCGCGGCGCACTTCCTGGCGAGCCGGGTCGAGTTCCAGATCGGCAATCTGCAGCGTGTTGGCGGTGACTTCTTTACGCTGACGACGCACCAGCGCGGTGACCCGGGCAGACAGCTCCGGCAGGGCGAAGGGTTTGACGATGTAGTCGTCGCCGCCACGATCAAAGCCTTCCAGTTTGTCTTCCAGCTGATCCCGGGCCGTCATGAAGATCACCGGCATATCCAGCGCCAGCTCCTTGCGCAGGTACTGGCAGAAGCTGTAGCCGTCTTCGCCGGGCAGCATGACGTCCAGCAGCATCAGGTCGTAGTGATGTTCCTGAACCAGCTCCCGGGCCAGCCGCGTGTTGCCGGCATAGTCCACACTGGCGCCTTCCTGCTCCAGGTATTCCAGTACGGTCTGGGCCAGTTGGCGATGGTCTTCTACCAGTAGAATGGACAGATTATTCACAGGGCTCTCCTTGTTTATCTGTGATATCTTCAGCGGGGAACGTCAAGGTTCCGTCAATTGTCTTCACGTGCATCGATCATTCCACTGTCAGCGGTTTCTTTCCACCGCGCAATCCGCAGGCGATCAACGGTCGAACAGAAACAGCACCAAGGAGTTATTCAGAGGTTCCTTAGTCATTCAGGGCGCCGGTGCGGGCAAAGCGCTGTCGGTAGTGGCTGGGGGACAGGCCGGTATGCCGTTTGAATAACCGTGAAAAACTGCTGACATCCTGGTAGCCCACTTGCTCGGAGAGTTTGGCCAGGTTGTTGGTACCTCGTTCCAGCATTTTTCGGGCAGCCTCGATGCGCACCGTTGCAGGTACTGCAATGGTGGTTCGCCCAGCGTGGTGGTGAAGCGGCGCTGTAACTGACGCGGACTTAAATGCACGCGTTCGGCCAATTGCCCTAGGCTGGTATTTTCCTTGTAGTGCTCATGAATCCAGCCCTGAATGGCCTGCACCTGATCGTCTTGATGATAGGTATGTGCCGGCAGCCCGGCGTAGATGCTTTGCAGATCGTTACGCACATCGATGACAAACGCCCGCGCCAGTTCCCGGGCCAGGTCGGCTCCGCAAAAGCGCTCTACCAACAGGATGGTCAGGTCACGCCAGGCGGTGCCGCCCCGGCGCAGAAAATATTGCCGTCGCGGGTAATCAATTCCCGTTCATTCAGATTCACCTGCGGGTAGCGATGGCGAAATCCTGGCTGAAGCCCCAGTGGGTGGTGGCCGTTTTGTCATCCAGTAAACCGGCTTCGGCCAACAGGAAGGCGCCGGTGCAGTTGCTGGCCAGATCGGCGCCGCCTTGATGCAGAAAACGCAGCCAGGGCAGTGCATCCTGTTCCTGGGCGAGCACGGTTTCAATTTTCCGCCGATGGTCGGCACCACGACCAGATCGGCCTGATCCATCTGTTCCAGGGAGCAATCCACCGCCATGCGAATGCCATTGGTGCAGCGCACCGGGTTGCCGCCGCGGGACAACATGAACCTTGAACTGCTGGTTCAGGGGCTGCCCGTGGATGCGGTTCCAGGTCACCCCGGTCAGATTGAGAAGATCTACCACCCCGGTGAGGGCAGAGGCAAAAACGCCATCAAAGGCTAATACTGCTACCGTGAACATATGTCGTGTTCCACCATGAATTAGTCATAGGCGACAATGCCAGAGACAGCCTAACGATGGCAAGCTGTTGTCCAAAATAACCGGAGCGCTACAGTGAGTGATGTGATTCTCGACCGCCGTGACTTGAGCTTTCAGCTTTTTGAGGTGCTGGACACCGACAGCCTGTTCGCCCGCCCGCGTTTTGAAGATCACAGCCGCGAAACCATCGAAGCGGCTCTGGATGTTGCCGAAAAACTGGCACGTGAAAAATTCGCCAACCACAACACGCTGTCCGACAAGGAAGAGCCTACCTTTGTGGATGGCAAAGTGGTCATGCGCCCGGAAGTGAAGAGGCTTTCGACGCTTATATCAATGCCGGTTTCCTGTCTTCGCGGGCCAGTTTGAAGAAGGCGGGATGCAGCTGCCGGAAATTGCTGCGGCGGCTTGCAAGGGCATGTTCACCTGCGTGAATCCCAGTTCTACCGGCTATGCTTCCTGACGGCGGCGGCGGCCAATGTGATCCGCAATTTTGGTAGCGACACACTGAAAACCCGGTTCCTGGAACCGATGATGGCAGGGCGTTTCACCGGCACCATGGCCCTGACCGAGCCCCATGCGGGTTCTTCCCTTACCGATATCCGTACCCGTGCGGTGCCCCAGGATGACGGTAGTTACCGGCTCAAGGGCAACAAGATTTTTATTTCCGGTGGCGAGAATGAGCTGGCCGACAATATCGTCCATCTGGTGTTGGCAAAGATTCCCGGCGGCCCGGAAGGGGTGAAAGGGATTTCCCTGTTTGTGGTACCTAAATACCGCCTGGATGCCGAGGGCAATCCGGATGCTCGCAACGATGTGATTCTGGCAGGGCTGATTCACAAGCTGGGCTATCGTGGCACCACCAGTACCGCCCTGACGTTTGGTGATGGCGATGATTGCCATGGCTACTTGGTGGGTGAGCCCCATCAGGGCCTGCGTTATATGTTCCAGATGATGAACGAAGCGCGGGTGGGTGTAGGGTTTGGTGCCGGGCTGGGTTATCGGGGGTACCGGTTTGCGCTGGATTATGCCCGCGACCGGGTGCAGGGCCGTCACCCGGGCGAGGTGGATTTTTCCAAGCCGCAGGTGCCGATCATTGAGCACGCCGATGTGAAACGATTGCTGCTCACCCAGAAAGCGTATGCGGAAGCCGCCATTGCCATGAGCCTGTATGGCTACCGCCTGGTGGACGAGATACAGACCGGAGAAGAGGCTGCCGCAAAGAGGCAGAGCTACTGCTTGATCTGTTGACCCCGGTATTGAAAACCTGGCCTTCCGAGTTTGGTCTGAAAGCCAATGATATGGCCATTCAGGTCTTCGGTGGTGCCGGTTACACCCGGGAATATCCGGTAGAGCAGGTGTGGCGTGATAACCGCCTTAACCCGATTCACGAAGGCACCACCGGTGTGCACGGCCTGGACCTGTTGGGCCGTAAAGTGTGGATGGCCAACGGCAAAGGGCTACAATTGCTGGCAGCACGCATTATGGCCGACGTGCAGGCCACCGCCGATGAGCGCTGTCAGCCCATGGCCGATGCGCTGCAGGCCATGCTGCCCCTGATTGAACAAGCCACCCAGGCGGTGGGCAAACAAATGGCCAGCGCTGGTCCGCGTGAGGCGTTGTCTAATGCGAATGCCTATTTGCAGGTAATGGGTCATACCGTGGCCGCGTGGATGTGGTTGCGCCAGGCCAACGCGGCGGTTGCTCTGGAAAAACCCGACGATGAGGCTTTCGCCAAAGGGAAACTGCAAGCTGCTCGTTATTTCTTCCGCTGGGAATTGCCCCGGGTGGAATGGGATGCGAAACAACTGATCAACGGCGACGACACCTTTATGGAAATGGACACCCGCTGGTTCTGATTGTGCCTTGATCACGGTTTGTTTGTGATCACTGGATCAACAGAGTGTGCCTATCGTCATCAGGCTCGGGACCTGCTTAGGCAGGAGTAGCTATGACGGTATTTTTGAGCCCCCGCCAGGGGCCTTTTTTTTTGCCATTTTGCGGCCGCAAAACGGTTCTCTCAACATGCAACACGCTACCGGTTCTTGTGCTTGAGCGGCTTCTTCTTGTTGGTGCAATAAAACAGTCATATAGTCGTCATGATCTTGCGAACGACACATTGAACGGGGAAGAAACGTGAAAAAGACTTTGCTTGCGGCTTCTGTTGCCACGGCCATGTTGCCTGCGTCTGCCATGGCGGCACCAACCTTTTACGGGAAACTGAATCTGAGCGTGGATAAAACCAGTGATTATCCGGACACCGCTCTGGTGTTTAGCCAGGATGATCTGTCCGACGCCTGGTTCGTCTCCAGTAACAATTCCCGGCTGGGCATAAAAGGCGAAGAGTCACTGTATAGCGACAGCCTGTCGGTGATTTATCAGATGGAAGTCGGGTACGACGCAGACGGCGACAGCAGCGCGACTTTTTCCACGTAACAGCTTTCTCGGCCTGGGCACCCAGGTGGGCAAAATTTTCGCCGGTCGTTACGACAGTGTCGTCAAACTGGCGGAAGGCAAGATCGACCAGTTCAACGATACCGTGGCGGATATGGGGACCGTGTTTCTCGGCCAGCGCCGCAACAGCAACAGCCTGAACTGGGAAAGCATGGATCTGGGCGGCATCGTGATTCGGGCCCAGCTGGCACCCGGGGAAGATGATGTGGTGGGTGTTGCACCCAATAACGAAACCAAAGATGGGCTGGCCGATACCTGGGGGCTGTCTGCCACCTATCAGCAGGATGTGCTTTACGCCGCGCTGGCGTATGAAAGCAGTTACACCGAAGTGGCTGTTGGCCCAGCCACAGTGGGCGGGGATCTGGACACCCTGCGTGGTTCTTTTGGCTTGAATCTGAACAGCAGCGTGGCGGTAGGCGCCATCGTTGAGCGCAGCAATCTGGATCCTTATGGTGGCTCCGACGGCGACCTGATGTCGTACCTGCTGAGCGGCAAGTTTGGTGTTTCAGAGCGTGTGGCCCTGAAAGCTCAGGCCGGTATGCTCGATAGCAGCGATCTGGATCTGGATGTGGCCACGTTGACGGTGGGCGCGGACTACAAGCTGGGTGATTTCACCACCGCCTACGGTCTGGTCTCTGCCTCCGATACCGATTACGACCCGGCTGGAACTCTCAATGATGTGGACGAATCCGGCCTGGCTTTTTCCGTGGGCATGATCCACAAGTTTTGATCGAGCCGTTGTAGGTGTAGGTCAGATTAGCCTCAAGGCGTAATCCGACATGGTTCGATGCTGAATGGGGAAGGGGAATGAACGGCCCTTGCGGCCCCACAAAAAAGCCCAGCTACGATAAGTGCCGGGCTTTTTTGGTGAGGGCCGAATAACGCTTTTGGCGTTGTCGGCCATTACTGCACAGGGTTAATTCAATCTTCCCACTTACGTAGCACCAAGCTGGCGTTGGTACCGCCAAAGCCGAAGCTGTTGCTCAGTACCGTGGTGGGGCCGCTGTCTTTGCCTTTCACTAACACTGGCAGGCCTTGGGCTTTTTCATCCAGGGTTTCGATATTGGCACTGATAGCGGTGAAGTCATTCTGCATCATCAGCATGCAGTAAATCGCTTCCTGTACCCCGGCCGCGCCCAGACTATGGCCGGACAGGCTCTTGGTCGACCCAATGGACGGGCATTGATCGCCAAATACTTCGCGAATGGCTTTCAATTCTGCCACATCCCCCACCGGCGTACTGGTGCCGTGGGCGTTGATGTAGTCCACTGAGCCATCCATGGTCGCCAGCGCCTGGCGCATGCAGCGTGCCGCGCCTTCGCCATTGGGCGCGACCATGTCGTGGCCGTCGCTGGTGGCGCCGTAACCGAGCACTTCAGCATAGATGGTGGCACCGCGGGCCTTGGCGTGTTCAAGCTCTTCCACGACCACCATGCCGCCGCCGCCGGCGATCACGAAACCATCGCGGGTCTCGTCGTAGGCGCGGGACGCTTTTTCAGGTGTGTCGTTGTACTTGCTGGACAGGGCGCCCATGCCATCGAACAGGCAGCTGAGCGTCCAGTGTTCTTCCTCGCCGCCACCGGCAAAGACCACATCCTGCTTGCCCAGCTGAATCTGTTCCACGGCGTTGCCGATGCAGTGAGCGCTGGTGGCGCAGGCGGACGCGATGGAGTAGTTCACCCCTTTGATCTTGAACGGCGTGGCCAGGCAAGCCGACACGGTGGACGCCATCACCCGGGGCACCATGTAGGGGCCAACCCGTTTCACGCCGCGGTTGCGGCAATATCGGCGGCTTCCACCTGGTTAAAGGAGGAGTGGCCACCGGAGCCGGCAATCAAGCCGGTGCGTTCATTGCTGACCTGTTCTTCGCTGAGCCCGGAATCGGTGATGGCGTTTTGCATGGCCACGTAGGCGTAGGCGGCCGCATCACCCATAAAGCGTCGCGGCTTGCGGTCAATGAAGTCGTCCAGCTGGATAGTGGGTGTGCCCGCTATCTGGCTGCGCATGCCGATTTCCTTGTATTCCTCTTTAAAGCGAATGCCGGAGCGGCCTTCCCGCAATGAACGGGTGACGCTGTCTGTGTCGTTGCCCAGACAGGAGACAATGCCCATCCCGGTGATTACTACGCGGCGCATGAGTCGCTCCTAAAAACCGTCGGTAGAAGTGAACAAGCCGACTTTCAGGCCGTCGGCCTGGTAGATGTCTTTCCCGTCTACGGACACGGTGGCATCGGCCAGGCCGAGTACCAGTTTGCGGGAAATGACCCGTTTCAGGTCGATTCGGTAAGTCAGTTTCTTGGCGGTGGGCAGAACCTGGCCGGAAAACTTCACATTGCCCACGCCCAGAGCGCGGCCACGGCCCGGGTTGCCCACCCAGCCCAGGAAAAAGCCCAGCAGCTGCCAGGTGGCATCCAGGCCCAGGCAGCCGGGCATCACCGGGTCACTTTCGAAGTGGCAATCAAAGAACCAGAGGTCCGGGCTGATATCCAGTTCGGCGATGATTCGCCTTTGCCGTATTTGCCACCCTGGTCGCTGATATGGGTGATACGGTCCATCATCAGCATGTTGGGTAAAGGCAGTCGCGCATTACCGGGGCCAAAGAGCTCACCGTGTGCGCAGGCGAGGAGATCCTCGCGAGAGTAGGAAGATTTCTGTGTTGTCGTAGTGCTCAAAGTCTTACTCCATGCAGGCCAAGGCGACGCATTTTGAGTATATGGATGATTTATGACGTTTTATATTCAGCGCGGTGACACACTGTCATGTTCGGGCTGATAGTAGCAAAGCGAAGTGAGAGCATACGAATAGCAACCGTCTCAAAATATGTCTTGGCGCCGTTTTACCGAAAATGACCGATGAACGGAGTCGAATGACGGCTGTCTAGTACCGCTGAGGGGATCGTTTCATTGCGGCACCGCCACGGACTTGCAATTGCCGGACCATCTACCGATGCTATGCGCGCCGGATCGCGCCAAATAGCAGCGTCCGGCCGCCCCTTGACCAGTCATAATCGCAAGTCATATCCAGTCGTATAAGTAAGGAGCTCTCGTGGCGGCAGAAATCGGGCATCTCTCCCTGTGGTTGGCACTGGCGGCAGCGCTGTGTTTATCCGTCTTTCCGTTGATTGGCGTGTACCGCAACCTGCCTGCTTGGCAGTGGTACGCCCGCCCTCTGGCCTGGATACAGTGGCTGGCGATGACCGTTGCCATGGTCGCGCTGGGCTACTGCTTCTATATCAA
>UEXL01000229.1_pt1 | contig 21915 bp, 42 predicted proteins | sample 1796671 | NCBI WGS metagenome assembly UEXL01 (sample SAMEA4772471, study PRJEB27181) | metagenome | reverse complement strand
TGAAGGTTATGAGGTATATTAATAAGTCCAAAGAAGAGTTTCTGAGCGTTTTCAGTTCAAGATTCCTCAAGATACCCGCAATTAACAATTTTCATTCTACGTTCTCCGTATTGTCAAAAATACTGCTTTCGCTGAGAAGTATGTAGAAAAGTGCTCCGAATCCGACGAGTTCACCCACTGTCATAAATGAAGTTTCGATCATTCTTCGTTCTCCTCGAATGTGCCATCCATATCGACAGCAAGATAGGACCATCATCTTGATTGGTCCATTCAAACTCACACAGGTTGTTTTCCAGATGATTTGCCAAGTTAAGCCGTCCATGTGCGTGAAGCCAGCCAGTTTTCAGAAAGGTAGATTGATTTGATAGATTTGACCTTCATTCTTCGTTCTCCTTTTCAAGTGCAAGTTCCTCTTGCGTGTACCACTCCTCACGCCGTCATCCCACTGGACAAGTACATTTACATTGTCCCAAGATCCTGTTTCTTCGACTTCCCGAACAATACCTGTGCCAGTATATTGCCCCTCTCGGCGGAACTGAGGGTGATACACAATGATGCCTACTTTCATTCTACTTTCTCCATAGATTTAAGATAAAGAAACAACTCTTCTTCAAGTTTAAGCATAGCGGCTCTGAAATGCAGTGCTCTTTCAAAAGAACGGTCGGTCTTCTTGGCTTCTCTAAATGCTTCTTCGAGATTATATATAAAGAGTCTTAAATCGGGTACTTTCATTCTTCGTTCTCCAACAGGAACACATCCTCAAGAAATCTTGAAAGTAGTTCAGCAGTAGTATCCATCCCATCATCAACGATATCACCATAAGATATAGCAGAATCAAAATCTCTCTTTAATCTCCTGCACCTTTCCAGCAAAATACTGTGTGCATTTGAAAAGCCCATCAAGGATTTAAGCAGTCGTTTTTCATTGTCACTCATTCTTCGTTCTCCTTATGATAGTAATATAGCCTGTCGCGGGTCCATTGTCAAGTCACGAGATGTCACCGGGGTTCTCAGCGACACGCGCTTGATGCTGAGCAGCACTGATTAGGCTCATCAAGGTCCAGCAACTTTGGTACATGGCAAAGTTGGCGATGCCCACGCGAGGGGCCAGCTCCGGGTCCATTTCATCAACAAGCCTAAGAAGTGCTGTACGGGTTCGTTTAAGTTCTTTGCGATCTCCACTCTGCAATAGCTTGAGAAAATCTGGCATTAGGTCTTCAAAAGCTGCTTCAGGGTTTGACGTGTTTGGAATAAGTTTCAAGCAATCTGGAAATTCGTAAGTCATTCTTCAAACTCCCAAGACAACGTACAGATAATCGGGCTGTCATGGTCCACGTCCACTGCACCGTCGTAGTGCGCGTGCTCGACTATAAATTCAGATGACTGTAAAACACCGTCTTCTAAGTCAAGAAAAACTCCTTTTTCTTCAAGTAGATTATAAATGTCTTGATCAGTCAAGACAATCTCAAGGGTTCCTTTTTGAGTTTTTTTAACACTTAGTTCGACTTTCATTCTTCGTTCTCCTTATGCTGCTTCTTCAATAGGATCGTTGAGGCGACGACGATAGAGTGCTCCAGAGCAAAGTTCGCATTCGCCATCTTTAAGCCACCAAGAGAAGTGACCACATTCCATTAGTTTTGGACCAATCTCGACACCTTCTGGTAGTGGCTTGTAGGGGCATTTCTTTGCAGTGTGTCCCTCTTCTCCGCAGTCGCGGCATTTGCTAGCCTTTTTCTTTGGTTTCTCGACAACTATCTCTTCTTCTTCAAGGTAGCCGTCTTCTTCAGACTCTTCGATAACTTCAAGTTGTGTGCAGGTGCGACGGTTGTGACCGGGCTCACCGCAGTTGCCACAAACCCTTCCTTTTGGCTTTGCAGGCTTGGCGGTCCTTTGGGAACAAGTACGGGAATTGTGTCCCGATTCTCCAGAGATGCTACATTTTCTCATAGTTTCCCCATAGCACAAGAAGCACTGTTGACAGTCCAATAGACACGCTTGATGCCTACATGCTTCATGGCAGCCGTACACATTGAACAAGGTTTTGATAGCCGAAAGCCGCCATCTTTGCCAACACGCGCAACATAGAGGGTAGCGCCCTCTGTGATGTTTCGGCCAATACCGAGAATGGCGCCAAGTTCTGCGTGAAGAGTTGCGATGCCATCATGATCTTTACAGAAGCGAGAACCAAAAGAAACCAGTCGGTTCTTGTTGCTACTGGTGTTGATAACTGAGCCGCCCTTTACCATAACAGCACCATGTTTATAATCCGTATTCATTGAGCAAAGGGCGGCTTTACGGGCGATATTGAAATAACGCGAGTTTCTGCCAGCATAGGGCATCACCTTATCGACTGTTAGCCTCGTCTCGTACTCTGACGGCGGGCACGACATCCTATCTCCTGTACTTGTACATTAACCGAGCGATCGTGGGCTGTCAAGCGGAAAGTTGTTCAGCTTTCACCCACTTTATGGTGTGAGCCCATTCAGGATATCTTGGATGCAGAACAACCCAAGGGATCTGATCTTCGGAGAAGGTTGCATGGTCAAACCATCCCACCTTCTTAAAGTTGGTGGTGAACTTTGCACCCTCAAGGTTTGCGCCCTGAAGGTTTGCGCTATAAAGGTAGGCACCCTGAAGGTTTGCATCCTCAAGGCTTGCACGCTCAAGGCTTGCACCCTGAAGGTAGGCACCCTGAAGGTAGGCACCCTGAAGGTTTGCATCCTCAAGGTAGGCACCCACAAGGTTAGCACCCTGAAGGTTTGCACCCTGAAGGTTTACATCGTGAAGGTAGGCACCCTGGAAAAGGGCATACTGAAGGTCTGCACCCGCAAGGTAAGCACCCTGGAAAAGGGCATACTGAAGGTCTGCACCCGCAAGGTCTGCACCCGCAAGGTAAGCATGTTGAAGCTGGGCGCGCTTGCCCAGCTTGCCCTGCTTGCCGTCGCTTTGGATCCACAAGTAGTGGTCTTCCAGAATAGCTTTCAGTTCAGATTGCTTCATGGTTTCCTCGCTGGCACAGACAACATAGCCCGGCGATCACAGGCTGTCAAGTTTTATTTCTGATACCGCTCGACAGCATCCAGACGTTCTTGCGTTGTAGATGCCGGGCTGGTCTGTCATCATAGTCTGATGGCGCTTTGGTCCAGTTGACCAAGCAAAAGTCTATCTTTGCTTCCAGCAGTTTTTTTCTTTTTTTCGGGCGATCAAGATGTGAGTATGCTCTGTTGTGAGACCAAAACTCCTCCAACAGTGGAAGTTCTACTTCTGGTTTCTTTTCAATGATCTTGGCGTTAATCTCTCTAATGATCTTCTGCCTGTTAGAATAAGATGACTCATACCCTCGGCTCTGTCGATCGAACAAGTCAGCAAAAGCGCCCGAGAGATCAAACTCAGCATACTCGTTTATGTTCTTTACCCTCTTTAACACAATGCCCATTCCCTCGATTTTGCGTTTTGTACACACAAGAGAACCTTCTGTTATACGTTTCGCCATTTATCCTCCGTTGGCTTTACTGACGACTTCAAAGCCGTCGTGTATCATGTGTAATATCTGGTGTGTTTTTGTATCCAGTCTCACCAGGGCGACTGACATAGGGTCGTTGTTTGAAACCTCTATGATTATGCCGTATGCCCATACTGCGTCTATGGGGAAGACCTCTCCATCATCATGCGCCTCAAAGACTCTGTAATCTATGATCCATCTTACAAGATCGCCGGGGGAGAGGTCATCCACATAGTAAGTATGCTACTCTTCGGTTGAAAGCAACTCTAACTGTAGTTCGTCAAAGCCGCCGACGAGATCTTCTATGTAATCTGGGTCATACATTGGTCCAATCTCTGTAAGTTTCGTAACGATTGGATAAGTTTTCCACTTAAACAATTCTTTCGTCTTTTCTCTATACGTTTTTGACCAATCCATCATCACCCAAGCGTAGTCAACGTCCTTTTCCATACATAACGCTTGTGCGCGTAGGCAGTGGGGGCAGTCGGTCACGCCGTAAATCATATACATTAGACGCCCCAGTAACAGGGTGTTCTTCATCTTCCCAGTCGTCCCAGTCAAGCCATTTCTTGGTCAAATGGGTTCTCGCACTCCATATGCTCAGTGCATAGCGAGGAAGGCGTTGTGGTCATTGTCAGTCATGGTCATTCCTTGAGTTTTGTTTTCAGAATTTTCGCTCGGTGGCGTCCGCCTTGCAGCACGACCACCACGTCACACTTAGAATATAACACGTTGCGGAGCTTTGTCAAGTCAGGATCGACCCATCCTTCCTCTGTGCGTAGCATAACCTTGCTCTGACCTCGGTTTGCGAGTCGGATCGCATCACGATAAGCCGCAGCCAGGACGAATAGACGCCGTGGAAGGTGTCGTCTGTGTCGAACAGGCAGTAAGTATAAATCTTGGTCATTTACCACACGCTTTACATCGTGACACAAACTTCTGCTTCTTCTCCTTCATACCAATCTTTATTTTCTTAAAGTTCTCGACCGTATCCTCTAAGACCTTGCCATTGTGCAGAACCTTAATACGATCACCCATGTATGCACCACACAACACAATAGCCTGCGAGGGCACATAGAGTATGTATTCGCCCGGATGGGGATATCTTCTTCTGTTATGTCGTAGAATTCCATCAGTCATCCAGGTCATAGATTGGTCGTATGCTTTATACTTCAGCTTAGTTAATGTATCAAGAAGATCGTTTCTGCGCAAGAGCTTAAATGCTATATTCTCGGGACTAAACTCCATAGCCTCCGTATCAAGCCCTGCTTGCCTCATGGTGCGTATCTTTTTCTTCAGACGGTCTACGTGCCGCATAACTTTTTCAAACTGCCCTGGTCAAACATAGCGTCTATGGAGGCTATTTGTTGCTCTATGTCGGATGCTTTCTTCTTGGCTGTGTCGATGTCTATCTTAGTGTCTGTGCGCTCTGGTTTGTCGAGCCATTCTGTATTCACAACTGAATAGATGCCTGATGAACTGTGTTCTTCAGCCTCGTCCTCGACATAAAGCTCTACTTCGTAGCCCTTGATGGTTATGTTGTGCTTTTCGTTCCAACGTAGGCGCTTGGCATCAAACATTTCCTTTACTAAGTCCTTGTTCTCGTCAAGCTCTGTGAAGTCTACCACAATGTGCAGGTCTATATCAGAATACTTAGACCAATTGTAGTTGGCTAATGATCCTGTGAAGCGAACGTCTTTAATTGCTACAGCGAATGGGAGCCCGTCGATAAAGTCGTTAGCGATCTCTAACAGCTTCTTACTGATAAACGGGCGCAACTCTTCGCCCTTCCAAATGCGTGGCTCCAACTCATCGTTGATAGGGAACCCTTCGGGATCAACTTCCAACACTTCAAAGCGCAGCCGGTCTGTGCCAGCGCGCTTGGTCTTTAAGTTATACGGAGCCCCACTCTTCAAGTTCTTATGTCCACCGGTCGTAGAATAAATATCATTCTTGCGACGCTGTGTCTTGTAAGCCTTTTGTGCTTTACTCTTGAAGGAGTAGTTTCGGGCTGCTTTCTTGTATCAGGTTTCCTCTTTCGGTTCATTGTTCTTTACCTCTCCTGTCGCAGTATAAATAGTCTGTCGTCCATCATCATAGGTGATAATTGTTCCATTTGTGGGGTGGGAACTAACGTGAATCTTGATAAAGTCATCAAAATTATCAAAGAAAGCAATGCTGCCTCTTGGTGCTGGGGTTAGCCAATGGATAACAGTGTGCCCTGTGGCGAACACACACCCCTCAATCACCACACCTTCACCAGAAATACCAGTTTCATCGCTTTGACGACATACTGTAAAACTAGTCATACCCTGTGGTGCTTTGTGTGTTAGTTTCTTTGGCTTCAAGTCTTCAACATCTGTTGCGACCTGTTCTAATGCTTCAGTCATCATGCTTCTCCTATGATACTGTTGGTGTGTTTGAATAGTTCTTCCATCATAAACTTGTCCAGTGTTTCTTGCAGGGCTCTTTCTGAGTCCTCTACGTCTGGACAAATCTCTGGATCTTCTTCTAATCTTTTGACGAGATTTTCTATCTCGCATCTTGCTTTTTCTAATTTTGTGTCAATAGTATCTATTTTGCCCGTTACCTGTTCGTAAGGGCAAGGTTTCTTCTTTTACTCATGGTTACTCCAGTAAAGAATCAAAATCAATTTGCCAGATGGGAACAACGATAACAAAGTTGTTAAGGACTTGATATCCATACTCGTTTGCTCCTACATCCAGCGCCATGATTATTCCGATCATTCTCCTCTCTCATCAAACACGCCGGAACCAGATGCTCCAGACCAAGCGTAAGTTTGTATGATTAAGTAGTCTCCAGTGAAGCCAGAGATGTTTCCGGTCCAAGTTGTCGGACCTATACTATTAGGATAACCCGTGTAGTAAGTTTTGTCAAGGAGGTTGTAGTTCTTCTTCCAACTTGCAAGAGCTTTCGGAACCTTTATTGCAGTTCTTGTATCCATCTTCTCTACTTCAAAGATGGCATAATCCGCGTCCCGATCTATTTTAACCATTCTTGTGCATTGCTCGTGCTCTTCAAGATGAAAAATCATCAAGCCACCACAACCTTTCAGCACGCCATGGGCAGAAGTGAGAACATAGTATTTGTTCTTAAATGTAAAGTAAGTCCCACTCAGTGATGATATGTTACCAACGGACATATCCATAGAAACAACGCGAACAGAAGAGTTGACAGATCTTGTGATAGCCTGCTTCTGACTAATATCGTAATGCTTTGAAACAGTCTGATAACTATGCGGGCTCTCTGGTTGTGGGTGTAAGAAAAGTAGCGTCATAAGAAACAACCCAAAGATTACTCCGAAAATTACAGATATTATTCCATGGATGATTTCTTTCATGTATTTCTCCTATACTTGCCTTTGGTATGATATGAAGACCGGGACTTCTTCGACTCCTGCTTTGATTGCATAACGCAAATCATCTTCGTTGCCAGTTATCTTTGCTCTCCCGTTCTTACCAATCGCTAAGTAAATAGGGTCGCGAGGTCCGATTTCTATAAAATTTTGATACCCAGCATCAAAATGGTGCCCATGCTTGCGAGCTTCGCGCGATAAGTAAGGCTTCAAATCTTCGACACTCATCATAACACTATAGCGTGTCAAGTTATGGTTTGTTGGCTGGTCATACATCACGCCGCCCTCGACCCAATCATCTACAAGTGACTGAATGGCGGGAACTGGAGTTGTTCTGGCGCCGGACTGGCGCATAGTACTCTGATAAGAAAGCTCATTTAGTCTTCTACCTCGACTTGTGGATACCAAGTCGGCTGTCTCAACCTTGTGAATACGAATACGGCTGTCTATCTTGCGTATTTGTGGCAAAGAATCTGTCGCACCCACTCCATTCTGCTCTTGTCCCCTCAGGGCAAACTTAAGTCTTTGTAGGGATACAGTGCGGTTACCTTGTGACCGCTTTGCGTTACCAATGGTACGAACCGTCGTCACATCGGGAATGGCACGTATAATGTTGTGTATGTCTGTGATTTCAAAGCCCTGCCCAAGAGGATAAGACATAACATAATCTATCTCGTATAGTCTCACGTCAAGCGGATTAACAGCCTCTTGCTGGACTACTTGACGGCTTATGTTCGCATCCCACCGGTCAGGGAGGTTATCGTCTGTGTCGGCTTCTTCATTCTCTTGGCGGCTCCATAAATGTATTCTTTGACTACCTTGTCAAAAGCACCAGTTATGATTTCAAAGTTATTGTCATAGTATTCTAAGAAGGGTCCAAAAATCGGGAGGGTCTTCTCGTCAATGTTGACTTCAATCTTGTAGTAGAAGGCATCTTCACCTGACGAATTGGCTCTCCGATGCGACCGGCGGTGTTGGGGTCGGGCTTACTCTGCTTGACAAGAAATCCAACAAACATATCACTCGACAGAAGCCAAGTGTTTTTCTGTGAGAGTATTTTATCCCATAAGTTGTCAATCTTTTCTTTGTATTGCTCTCCATAGTCTAGTGTCATTTGATTCTTTGCGAATTCGGCTGCTTCTTTCTCTTTTGATTGTAGAGAGAGAAGGACTTTGCTCTTGAATTCGTCACTATACCACCAACCATCACCGCTTCGGTTGAGGCTTAGAGGATGCTTTAGATTGTTAAAGGCTTGTCTTCAGGCGCAAGTCCTGTCTTTGCTATGGTCTCCATTTCATCAGCAGTTGTGTCAAAAAGTTTTCCATTTGCCATAACACCAAACTGATCTCTGTCGTTTGTTGCTGTGTTTGAAATATAGAAATTGTTAAATCGTTTTGCGATTGTTTCTTTGTATCCCTTAACCAAGGGTGCATCTATAATCCCTTCCTTGATAAATAAGTTCTCAATCGCATCTACGGAATCTCGGACATCAGTGTAGAGTTCTCCGACCAAATCAAGGAAAATGTCATAATTATCCGCTTGGCTACGATATAGATCTGCATTATTTGTTCGTCAGAAAGCATCTGAAGACTATCAAGAATCATATAAGTTTTTGAACCTGTGGAGAACAACACGGCTTTTTCTTCGACGCTGCCGCGCTGATATGTCTTATTCATCGCATCCACCTTTGAGTCTGCCATGAGGAAACTCACTTCCGCGTTTTCTCGGTAAGAACTGATAAAGCTGTTTCTGTCTTCTTCCTCTAATATTTCAAGTATCTCTTCAACAAGCGCGGAGCCCAAGTCGTTTCGTTGGCGACGTAGGTATCTGGTTTCTAGTTTGAAAGGCACTTCAACGACGATTGATTCCAGAGTGTCAATCCATTGAAACCCCTCTTCATAGTCGTCCATATCAATATCCAAACCCCCCAACTGAACATCTTCATCGTCCGCAACATTCGCCCTAAATTGGATTAGGTAATCATTACATTCGTTTCTGAAGTCCTCCATGCGTTGCTCAATGCCGCCGCCCCACTCAATACCTGTTTCTCTGGAAAGATATTCACCAAGTCTGTTGAACTCTTCGGGCTCGTTTGAATACTCACCAGTTTCTTGCAAACTTATGGCGCCCGTCAGTTCGATGAACTTTTCAATATGTGGCCATAAGATTCAGGTGGGCAAGTATTTTGGCGACCCTTGATTTGGAATATCTCTTTTGATTGTTCATTAAATGCGATTGTAATATAAGGCTTGGAATCTCTTTTGCCCTTGTCTTTTTTGCGAAGAGAGTATAAGTTGCCACGTTGGTCGGAGCCGCAGTGTCCCATTCGCTCGCCCTCAACCTTACAACGAGAGGACTGCAAATCATACCAGTAAGATCCGTCTTCAAAGACGTGTAGTATTTGATCTGGGTCTTCTCTGCTTTGCTGGTATTCGTAACAATCTTGTTGTGCGGCAAGCCAATCACTTGGAGGCGTGCCCTTGATAAGTGTATAGTTATTCGGGTTCTGGTTCATAGTTGTCACAATATCTTCAATGGCGCTAATGAAACTATTGAAAATAGATCCCTCAACTCTTTCAAGATGGTATATCGCTTGGTTAAATACCTCTTCAGTTGCAGAAAACTTATTTTTTTGCTTTACAAAAGAGCGTCTTGCTTTTGGCCATTGTTTTACCGGTTCAGTAAGATAAGTTCTTACCACGTCTTTGTAAACTTCAAATGTTCTGTCACCTTTTTTAATTGAAAGGCTGTCCCCATTCTCTTGAGCAAACTGAATCATTTTGACTAAGAAGTATCTATCTCGCGAACTTGCGCGCTCCAATGAAACACTAAGGTTGCTAACGTAGCCGTGAAAATAATAAGTTTTCAAGGCATTGCCAACCCACACACGAGCCTTCTCGCTCGCTTCGTGCATTTCCATTCTAATTCTATTTACGTTGTCCTCACTTAGTCCTATGTCACCAAGACCCCTCTGTGAGTATTTCTTCGCGTATGTGCTTAAACCATTTGTCGGTCGCAAAAGACATCTGTTTTCTCCTGTTTCCCAATAAATAGTTTCTATCTTTGATAGTCGTCTTCTTACTTGAACTTCATTTGAATATACACAATGGCAAATGCCAGTAGTGTGGATGCGATGTTCTTGAATGTAAAGAACGATTCATTCATAAAATACCAAAAAAGTGTAGGCATCACAAGGAATGAAAGCGAGAAGATATAGAACCTCGGTCCCCATCCATTTTCAAAGAAAGCGTAAGCGTGCTTGATGCCATAGATAAAGCAAAGTGCAGCAGGGATAGCTGTAACTATTGCTATGGCCAAGGGGTGGTTTGCAGCCCAAGACCAAATGAACTGAGAATAAGAACTAAACCAAGTTATGGTTTGTCCAAGAATGAAAAGCGTTGTTGCAAATATTAGTTTGTCATACATTGTGTAGAATTATTTCCTTTGCAGCAGAAGAGTCTTGTGTTTTTCTGCCATACTGATCAAGAAGAATTTTTGAATAACCCTTGATTTTTGGTAGGCGTGGGTGGTATTCATAAAGAAATATACTTGGCTGCTTGCTGAATTGTTTAAGCATTTTTGTATGCTTAAAAGTGGATTCCTCGATCCCTTTTGGCTCCTCTATATCTAGAACATCAAAGTGGTATTTACCAGCGGTAAATAGATTAATTTCAGCCTCTCTCTGTTCGTATTGTTGAGTGATTCTGATATTGAAGTTATTTACCTTAAATGTTTTCAAGTCTCTAGTCGCTATCGGAGTAATATTTTCAACATTAAATTCACCATGAGATACCATCCCAAGAGAGGAACATCTGTTTAGTAAAAAAAACAATGCACTACGAGCGAATGGATCCTTATAGGCGTACCAACTTTTTCTTAAAATATCAAAGGTAGCCTCATTTAGCATGGGATACATTTTATCAGCAATCAAAGAAATCTTGTTGGGATCCTGTATGGCACAACAATACCAAAATTCTGCGACGGCTCTACTTTGAGTATTGCCGACAACAAACCTATCGGATTCGGCTAAACGAAACTCTATATTTCCATCATAAAACGGATATGTTCCAATAACCAAACCTTTCGGTATCAACTCTTTCAGAACTGACACTGAGTTAGTCTTCGTTTTCAGATTCTTTAACGGCGTTTGCAAGAAAAAACTCCTTAAATTCTTTTATCTGGTCTTCTAATTGCTCAACTTCCAATTCGTCAGATGTTTGTTGGAAGGGTGGTTGCTCGGGGGGAGGCTGTGTCTTAAACCTAACATAACCTTCTATAATGTTTTGAACATCTCCAAGCATAATATCAACTTTAGCTAACTTTTGTCTGAAAGAGCCAACCTTCTCAAGACCTTCGGTCCCGAGATTAAGCGAGGCGTTAGGGAGCGCTACTAAGCGGGCGATGGCATTGGAAAAAAGCCTATTGACTTCATCTTGCAGGTCTTCAAGTTCTACAGAATATTGTATGTTTACTCTTTGTCCCATGTTCACCCCTTTAGCACGTAGCTTCGTTTGTTAAGGGCTGTCTCAATAGCCTTTGGATCTCCCACTACTACAATTTCTGAACCGGTCGTACCCTTGTCAATAACAATCTTTGAGAATCGGTGGGCTTTATCCAAACCTTCTGTGAGTAATCCTTCTTGGTTTAGATTCTTCATCTTATGTTCCTCTCTCACCATAATGACGTGTTCGGGATTAACAAACACCTCTCGTAATGAATACTTGCGACCGGTTGTCACTGCTCCCGTGCCGCACACTTCAGTTAGTTTAACTAGCATTTTCAATCTCCTGTGATATTGGATAGATGTCTTTCATTCTTACTGACCAAATATGATTTTTTGTAGTAGATTTTGCCCCACTTTGGATCTAGTGCATCTCGATCCCAAAACAAGACTTTCATCGGTTTTTCAGTTTTTATGTATCCATCAGGTAGCTTGATATTCTTGCCATCTACTTCCCTTAACAAGAAAGCACTCTGAGGAATATGAACTAAGTCACCACGTATCATTGTTCTACCTGTATAATACCATAGTTGGTTGTGATGAGTGTGCCAGCACAAGACGCTGCGTTCTTCAGTGCTGACTTTGTAACCCTCACTGGATCTAAGATACCACGTTCATACAGGTTTGTCAAGGCTCCTGTGCGGAAATCGTAGCCCATATCATCAGGCTGATCAATAACGTGTGCCAACAATAGGTCTTCGCTCTTGGCTCCGTTTTTGCACATTTGACGAAAGGGTGCCTGACATGCTTGTTTAACTATAACCATGCCGATGGCTTGTTCTTCGTGGTCGGTCACAATTGAGATAGAATTGCTTGCACGCAATAGAGCGGTGCCACCTCCACCAATGACGCCTTCTTCCTGTGCAGAACGCACAGCTTCAAGGGCATCTTCGATTCGATGCTTCTTTTCTGTCATCTCGACCTGAGTGGCACCACCTACATGGATAACAGCCACACCAGATGATAAGCGCACAATACGACCTTGGATGCGCTCGCATTCTGCGAAGTCGTCTGTGTTGGAGATCTCAGCCTTTAGACTCTCGATGCGTGTCTCTACGCCTTCATAGTCGCAGTTACCTCCAACAAGATTGTGCCAACCTTTGTGCTCTCAATTGACTTGGCTGAGCCAAGCTGGTCCAGCGTGGTCGTCTGTAGCTTCTGTCCTGACTCTCTGGTGATGAACACGGCACCTGTGGACATAGCAAGGTCAGATAGGAGGTGGCGGCGCTCCTCTCCGTAGAATGGAGCCTTAATGCCAGCAATCTTTAGGAGCCACGCATAGCGTTCATAATCATAGCAGCGAGGGCTTGACCCTCGATGTCCTCTGCTACAATCACAAGCGGTCTGGACTCTCGTGCGACCAACTCAAGGATTGGGAGGATCTGCTCGACCTGTGTGATCTTATAATCTGTGACCATAACAGTGGCTCTTCATAAGACATTACATTTCTACGCTCATCATTAACAAACGCAGACGCACAATAGCCAGCGGAGAAACGGAAGCCCTCGGTAACATCGATAGACGTTTCCAGCGACCGCGACTCTTCAATAGTTATAGACCCGTCTTGACCCACCTTGTCCACAGCCAAAGCAATAAGATCCCCAATGGTAGAATCATTGTTGGCTGATATCGTAGCGATATGTTTGATGTCGTCAATGCTTGTAACTGGTCGCCATTTCTGTAAGGTTTTTACAAATTTCTGATACAGTTGCATCTATCCCCCTTTGTAGTTCAATTGGTGAGACGCCAGCAACAATATGTCGCTGTGCTTCGTTTAGTATTGCTCTCGCCAACACAGTGGCAGTGGTTGTGCCATCGCCAGCACTTGTATTGGTTTCGTTTGCTGCCTGACGGATAACTTGTGCGCCAGCGTTCTCAAACTCATCTTCCAACTGAACGAACTGAGCGACAGTTACACCGTCCTTAGTCGCAAATGCTGGCTTATCCTGCTCTTTAAGCAGAACAGTTCGACCCTTGGGTCCGAGAGTAGAAGAAACATAGTCAGCCAAAGTGTTGGCTCCATTTAGAATCTTCTGTCTTAATTCTTCGTTATTGGCGAAGACCATCTTGTTTGTCATTTTAACCTCGTGAAATGATAAATACTTCGTTTGACTTCTTGCTCTTGTTCATTCCGTAAGCCCAAGCTGCCGGGACTATTTCATAGTCCGAGTAGTGCTGACGAATAAACTCACAATCATTATAACATAATAACCAGTTCTGACGATTTGTCAAGAGGGAATGTAGAAGTTTATGATCAAACCTTCATGCATATCTCCATTCTTTCCATATAGCTTGCTCTTGGCTTCCAAAAAGTATGGAGGGTCCAAGTATAGGAACTCTTTTCGTGAAGCGCTATCGACTCCTCAAAGCTCAGAAACCCTACTTTTAGATTGGGTGCTTCAAAATTCTCCAACCTTTTGATGCTGTTCTCGTTGAAGCGACCATCGGCTGCTTGCTGCGAGAATCCACCCGATAAGGTTGCGCCTGAGAATGACGAGCGATTGATCGCAAAGTATGCTGCGGCAGCGACAGGACTTAGTGGTAAGTTGCTGCGATATGCAAGTAGAAGATCTCGTGCTGCTTTGAACCCACCTTTGTCAAGCGGGTGTAAGCTACGAACATCTTTGACCAACTGCTCTTTGTCATTTAGCAGAGAGTGCCAAAAGTTATAGAGAGGATAGAACGCATCGTAAGCGTAGACCTTTCTATCTTCGGCGAGCACCAACTCCAGAGAACCACCGCCCAAGAATGGAGAACAAATGTCCCCTCTGGAATGTGGGGGAGTAGGTGCTTTATTGCGCGTGTTTTGCCACCGGGATAACGTAGTGGTGATTTCAAGTTTCCTCCATTGGTATTTCTTCGTCTGGCTCTTCAATGTCAACAAATTCAACTGGCAGTCCTTTATAAGAGGCTCCATGTCTATGGTATCACCATTGTTGGCAACGTTTAGCTGATCTAAAAATTTAACTAATCCATCTTTTTAAATCCTCTAAGTAATGATTTGGCTATTCTTTAGCTATAGACTTCATTCTAATGTCATCAGGGATATCTGGTATTGCTTGCAGGACCGATCCAATGGCACCAAAAACTTTATCTAGTCCGAGAAGATCAATAAGTTCATCTAAGTCGTCTTTCACGCCATCGGCGGGGATTGCTATCTCTTCAATGATTCAATAGAGTTTAGTATGCCCTGCAAATCATCACGAGATAGATTATGCTTTTCAATAAACTGTTGGACTATCTCTAAGGCTTGTTCATCCGAAACTTCTTGAGACTCTATGATAGAATTTCTACTTAAACTCTAAGATGTCGCCACGAATAGAGCCGCCACGAGTGCCGCCACGATCACTAACTCACATTAAAATTATTACCCTTAACATAATCTATATCAAGAATCGCAACTTTGAATGGCTTGCCATCTGTGTTCCAAGTCAAAATCATATTTGCAATCGCTGGGTCGCCTTCTACAAATTTTGCTTACCAGACATTGCCTCAAAGATAAAATTATTCATAAAGTCTTTGTTTTAATTCCAAGTTTATCAAGTATCGTTACAAAAGAGATTGTTTTATCTTGTCGTAAACTTCTTTTCTTTGTTTCTGGTCCTTGCCTTCAATTGTTTTTGACCACTGCTCATAGTTAAACTTATTTATTATTTCGTCAGTGACAACTATCTCTACTGATTTCTTTACTGCCTCTTCAATATTTTCACTATCAATCGTAGCCAATGCGGCAGCGTTCCAAATTGCAGCCGACTCTGGCCCTTGTGCTGAAACGAACTGAGCACCTACGCCACTTTTACTGAGTATCTTTGTTCGCTAGACGGATCAATTAGATCTGTTTTTGGAGTCTTACTTTGACGCCAAACTCTTGTAAGAGTCTGATAGTTGCCCTTGTCTAGTTTTTCAGAGAAAGCCCTAATAGCCCTGTTGTTTCGCCAACACTTTTTTGCATTGTTCCAATAAAGTCTTGTCTAACTTTCTTTTTGCGTCATTGTCAAAAGAGTTGCCAACGTCACCGCCAGGCTTCGGCAATCACAGATTCCATAACCTCAGAAAAATTAATTCTAGTCCCAGAACCTTTGATTGCGTATCTATATGCTACTCTTCTACCATCATATAATGTCAACCCTATGATGTCCTTATTTCTGCACTTAAAATTCTTGTTTTCAAGCCTTTAGGCTGGTGACCTCGCAAAATTTCATTGATTTGCATAGCTGGGGTTTGTCGATCATATTCTCCATGCGGCAGTTTGTAAATATACGAAACTTAGTCTTATCTTCAGGAAGCGAGCCCGAATCGGCTTGCTGCCTTGATAACAATAGAATCAGCAGCCTTGGCAATTTGCTGTTGATTATTCTGCTCTTCCAAGACCTCCTCGATCATTTCGAGAAGCATTAACAAATTATTAGACATAACTGCTCCTTACATTATCTCGTCGGCAAGACCATACTTAACAGCCTCTTCGGCAGAGAGATAGATGTTTACCTTTTCATTAAGTAGTTTCTCCAACTTCTTGCGGGTGAACTTGGTGTTCTCAACCATAGCGGTGATGTAGTCTTCCTGTAGTGTCTGGATGGCTTCTAGCTCGTTTGTTAGGTTAGGAAGCGTTCCAAAGTTGCCTGCGGCGACGTTGTGAATCATAACACGGCAGTTCTTGCCAATCTTGCGCTTGCCCTTGGTTCCTGCTGCGAGGAGTAGGGTGCCTGCGGACATAACCTTACCAACACCGATGGTGTGGATTTCGGTCTCTTCCATTACAACCTGCATCACATCATAGAGAGCAAACATATCGTCAGCGGAGCCGCCGTAGGTGTTGATGTAAAACTCAACAGGCTTCTTTTCCTTGCCCTCGGGTAGTAGGCGGTTCATTTCGTTGAGGTAAAGTAGAGCCTGTGTTAGTTCAGCAATCTTCTCATCTTCGACTGAAGAGTATAGACCGATAACTCTTAGGTCTGGCTTCTGCGGGTGGTTCACCCATCGCGCCACCAAGTAGCTGCTCAAGACTAACTGTCTTTACTTCAGCAGGAGGCGGGGGCGCCTCTTTGCTTGCGGTGTCTTCACCTTTTGGTGGAAGCACCGTATCAAGAATCTTTCCAATAATCTTACGCATCATTTGTTTGTCTCCTTTGAAAACATAATAGCTGTTTTTGTTGTTATTTAGGAATCTCTGCGACCCTCTCCAATCATCAAATTCAATAAATCCTTTGAACATTCAGGGTGCGCCTGGAGTAAATAGGCGATCGAATTATCTTTGTAGTCTTGGGTAACTTTATCATTGTCTCTTTTAAGAGATTCATACTCTTTATCTCCATAAGACTTACCATTCTTACGAAGGGCATCCAGTCTGTTTATGTGGGCGTAGTGTAAGTATTCTAACCCCTTGTTAACAATTGTCAAGTAGAAAACATAAGCCATTCTCAAAATGACTAATGATAGCTTAGTAGACTTGAAAAAGTATAAACCTGCACAGGTGAGCCACCCAAGTAAGAATGAACAGCCTGCTATCACTATGCTAACGACGATTTCCATTGTGTCTCAAAAGAAATAACCACCTAGGTATGGTTGCCTAGATGGTTATTATAACGGCTCAGGAGATTTCTGTCAAGCTATTATTTTGAAGCGAGTCTACGATAGATGCGCTCGGCTAGCTTGTTCGCCATAGCATCTTTCTTCTTCTCACGAATAGGCGAGCAGAGACTCGGCGGGCGACTTCTTGCACTATTTCTTCTTCGCCCATTTCGTCATCTTCCATCTCGATTCCCATATCGTCATCTTCGCCTTCGGGAGCGGCATCGACCTCTAGTTCACCACCTTCTACGTCATCAGCTTCACCCCCCATTTCCATCTCATCTTCACCGACCTCTACGTCGGCGTCGAGACCGAGTAGATCTGCGAGCTTGTCTACGATGTCCGCAAACTGCTCTTCTTTGCCACCGTCCATGTCGCCGCCCATGTCGTCGTCCATGCCCATGTCATCGCCCATGTCCATTTCCATGTCGCCTGCGGGCTCTTCACCCATTTCAGCGTCCATTTCCATCTCTTCGCCACCTTCGGGGGCTGGGGCTTCTTCGGCGTCCATCTCCATCTCTTCTTCTTCGCCCATGTCGCGCATACCGGGAGCATCACGCATACCGGGTTCGTCTTCTTCCTCTTCGTCACGCATACCGGGTGGCATACCGTAACTTCCGCCCATCTCTTGGAGGGGCTTGATGTTCGCCAGTTTCATGAATTGGCGAATCTCTGATTCTGTTAGTAGTGTCTTGCGAGCCATAGTTTTAAATCTCCTTAAAAACTTAATGTTAAATAGTCTACATCACCAGAAGAAGCCAATAATTCTTCGCCATCCGGCAAACGTTTCTTTAATTTAATTAGTGCTTTCGTTTCTATTTGCTTTATTCGAGCAAAAGATAGTCCTTCACGCTTTGCTATCTCACGAAGAGAAAGAGAGCCATTCTGGTGGATTGCAATCATCGTGCAATTATAGTCATCTTCATAATCAATGTGATATCTACATTCTGATGCCCCGCAATTCTCTCGGTCTTTAAGCACTGCTGGGCGCATATCATTAAATGTTTAGTGTTCATAGATCTGGAAACTCCTCTGCGATTAAATCAAATAGGTTTTCTTTGTCGGCGTCATCAAGCATTCCCCAATCTTCCAGCTTTTCCTTTTGTTTTAGTTTGAGAGACTTGGTGAATCTTTTTCGACTTAGGATCTTATGTTCCAAAACATAACCTTCCACAAAAGCCATAAGATTTGGATCTTCTTGAATAACACCATCAATCACGGCACGGAAAAACTGAGATGCTTTTAATTTATTGTGTCTCAGTCTTATTATGAGCCGCGCGTGATCGTCATCGGCAACCCAAAAGCGGATCGACTTTATGTCTTCTCCGTAGTTTGGATCATCAGCCATCACCACTTCCGACTTGTGATGTGTTCTGCTCTCGCCTAGTCCTGCTGAGGTCTGACGAACAAACTGGACCTTTGCTTGTAGTTCTTCAATAGAGCGAACCCTGAATAGGAAAGCCCAGATCGAATGCCTCGTTCAAGATCTGAGAGAATGTTGCGAACCTTGCCCCGATAAGGCACGGTGGAGGAGACGCCCTCAAACGATGAGTATCTCCCGCGCCATTCTACTTGGGCTTCCTTGGAAGCCATCCCCCGATAGGTCTTGTATTTGCGCCCCTGAGCGTCTGTAAAAACATCTCCGGGTGTTTCCCTTGTGCCAGAAAGTAGAGAGCCTAGCATAACCGCGTCGGCTCCTGCCGCGAGGGCTTTCACAATGTCACCAGAGTTGCGTATGCCACCGTCTGCTATGATTGCTACATCGCGGTCTGTGTAAGAGCAATCTATGATTGTTTGTAGCCCAGGGTGTCCGTGTCCTGTCTGAACTCTCGTAGAGCAGATAGAACCGCCGCCAATGTTACAGCGAACAGAGTTGGCTCCCCAGTCTGCGAGATCGTTAATTCCCTGTAGAGTTGCTACATTACCTGCCATAATGTGTAATGTGTGCCCAAAATTATCTCTGAGGCTGTTGAGAGCCTCTTTCATCATAATGTGATGCCCGTGGGCTACATCAACACAAACAAAGTCTGCGCCCGCATTAAAACAGCCACGGGCTCTATCTATCAGGTCATCACCAACACCAGCAGCAAAGCCGACGTTTTCTGCGCCGTTGGCTTTTGCTGTGCGAACCAACTCTGCCTGTTCTTCTGCGGTATTGTATCTGTGGATGATTGCTGAACTACCTTGATCCGACATCGCGAACGCCATGAGATCTTCTGAGATTGTGTCCATGGGGGACGCAAAGATTGGTAGTTCAAGTTTTAGTCCGTTCCCCAAATCAGAATTGATATCCACTTCAGATCGACTGCGGATATCGGAATACTGCGGAAGGATGAGAACGTCGTCATAAGTTAGTGCCTCTTTCATGTTAGTCTCTGTTCTTGTTAATAAAGATTCGGATGCCTGTCGGTTCAAACCAAGTTTCGCCATGAGGTTTCTTGGGGTCATCCATAAAGCGAACCTTGGGTCTTATGCCCCCGGTTTTAACATAACAGATAGACGGAACACCTTGGAAGCCGTATTTTTTCTCAAGTCCGTCACCCTCCTCCATGTTGAAAGCATAGAAATGGATGTCTTCATAGTCGTCGGAAAGATCTACGAACTTTGGCTTGAGGGCGTGGCATAGATGGCAATTAGAGCCATAGAGTTTGATTACCACTTCATGTTCGCCGTCAACTTTTCCGCCTAGAATTTGATCTAGATTTTTTCTGTTTATCCTAGCTATTGTCATTTTCGAGTCCTTCTATGATTCGGTCGAGATACCAGCGTGCTTTCTTGAGGTCTTCAAGGGCTTCTGCTTTGTGTCGGTGTCTCGCAACATACTTTACCACGTTGCCGGCATTGAAGTCAAGTCCCCAGTCTTCGATTGCGTCAATTACTTCAATGCTGCCCTGATTGTAGTGCGGGGGGCTATTGACTGCTTCGCGGCGGGCTAGACCTTCTAGTCCTTCTAGCTGTTGCAAATAAGATGTTGCTACTTCTTCGGTGGGGGGTGGGTCGTCCATCCCTTGTGAATCGAATAAATCAATCTTTTGTGTTGGCGTAGGCATTGAGTGCTCCTTGGGTTATCTCGATGCATTGTGGGCAAAATAGTGAGACGTGAGAGGGATTCTCGCGTACCACTACTCGCCAAGTTAGTGCGTGTTCTTTTGATTTCTTATCAAATGGTGCGTCGCACGTTGAACAGGCGTCTGGTCTGTGGCTGAAGCTGGAAATTTTTTGGGCGAGTTTCTCGTTACCCTTGTTCTTCTTCTTGAGTCGCCGCCGTTGTGCTCTATTCACGGTCGCTCCATTCCGGTGATGCGTGGTCCGTTGAATGATGACTGACGGAACACCACCACCGCTGATGGGAATGGGGCACTATTCGTCTCGTCGCCAAACTTGATGCGTCCTCGGACGAAGCGAATCTCATCTGCTTTCATCACATAATCGTGCCAATACTTGGTGTCGGTGCGAGCGGGGATAAGCATTACAACTGTCGTGTCGTCGTTCTGCCCCTCTTCGTAAGCCTTCTTGATCCAATCCTTGAGGTTTCGACCATAAGGTGGGTTCAGGAAGACACGATTACCAGACCAGTCCTGAGCAAGTGAATCATCTGCTTCAGTGTAGTGGTTGGCGACCTTGTAGTTATCAGCCGATGCGGCGGCATCCAGGGTGAATGGTCCAAAGATGCTGTCGAGCTTATCAAAGAACGATTGGGGTGTAGCCCAGTCATTTGACTTTGAGCTAAACATTAGTTTTGTTGTGCTCTTATCCATTTTTTTCTTCCTCATCTTTTATTCTCTGTAAACAAACTTCGTAATAATTTTCTTCTTTTTCAATCATAATATAATTCATATTTTTTCGCATAGCTGCGACACCAGAAGTTCCTGAGCCGGCAAAAAAATCTAAAACTAAGCCATTTTCCACACCAGCTACATCAAGGCATCTTTCTAGCAAAACTACTGGCTTTTTTGAAGGATGTTTGTACTGCTTTTCTGCTTTTGTTGGGATATCCCAAACATTTCTTAATTGCTTTCCTTCCTTGGCAATAAAATCTCCTTCATACCCAAGAGCTTTGACATCTTTATAGTTAAATCTATACTTTTTATCTTTTGCCACCCACAGAATTGTTTCGTATGATGCCTGAAGCCTCCTGCACGCCAAATTTGGGACGGCATTTCTTTTATACCAAGCTATATCGTTTATAATCATCCTTTCTTGCTTTTGGAGAACATAGTTTATCAACCCTATATTATGATATGAGCCAAAGATAAACATGCTACCATCATCTTTTAGTTTGGAAAATGCTTTTGATATCCACGAATCCGACCAGTTGATGTAATGGTCAATACTATCAAATTTGTCCCAATCTTCATTGAAAAGTGAAAAATTCTTCTTGTTTGCTAGAGATTTTTCATAATTCAAAACATTTGTACTAGTAGAAGAAATGTTATAGGGGATCAAAAATCCCAACATCAACTGACTTATCTTCAACAACATTATCCAAAATGTCAAACAAGTCCGCCTTATATACTTTATTTTTTTCCATTTATTAAATACTCCTTTACTTTGTTGCTATTGTTTGGTTTTCTACTATTCGTTTTAAACTTACGATATTCATATTCTTCTATTGTAACATGTTTGAAGAAAGAATATAAAATTGACTCAATCTGTTGAACATCTAATATCCCTTCATTGAATAAGATATGAAAATATCATTTGTTTTTTTAGAACTCTCTTCGATAATATTTTGAAAGTGCTGCAAGCATCTGACTTTAGAACAAAGATTAGAATTCTTCTTTTTTAATTTAACACTTTTCTTCACTTTCAGAAACCTCTGGATTATCGTAGGTTGATATAGTCTCTAAAACATGAAAAACTGAACTGTATTGCCTTGTGTTGTATGGAGGATCAAGATATATCAAATCATAGAGTTCATCAGTATCTTTTAAAAAATCAAGAGCTTCTTTGTTAAAGACTTTGTGGG
>UEXL01000253.1_pt1 | contig 21938 bp, 29 predicted proteins | sample 1796671 | NCBI WGS metagenome assembly UEXL01 (sample SAMEA4772471, study PRJEB27181) | metagenome | reverse complement strand
GTATGAAGACTCCTTTTTATAGGTAATAATGAAATATAAGAGAGTTTAATATCGAAGATATCGATATAACTCTGGTTTGAGCTTGTGTAAGGAGCCCTCATTGGATATCGATCTGGCCCGTACTTTTCTGGAAATCGTCCGCACGGGCAGCTTTATGGCGGCGGCGGATCGGTTGCACATTACCCAGACTACCGTCACCGCCCGGGTACAAAATCTGGAAGGTCAGCTGGGTTGCCGGCTGTTTGTACGTAACCGCAGCGGGGCGACGTTAACGGACCATGGAGAACGGTTTGCCAGCCATGCCAGCCAGCTGGTTCAGACCTGGGAGGCAGCCCGCCGGGAGCTGCCGCTGCCGCAGGGGCTGAATCGATGCTGACATTGGGGGCGGAGATCAGTTTGTGGAATCCGTTGCTGCTCAACTGGCTATCGGCGCTGCGAGATGTATTGCCGGGCGTGGCTTTGCGCATTGAGGTGGGCGAACCACGATCCTTGCATGAACGCCTGGAGCAGGGGTGCTGGATGCGGTACTGGTTCATCAGCCAGATTACTGGCCGGGCATGCAGGTGGAGCAATTGCTGGAAGAGAAGCTGATTTTGGTCCGCACCCCACACACGGCTGAGCCCTATGTGTATGTGGATTGGGGGGCGCATTTTCGCCAACAGCACGATGCGGCATTGCCAGAAAAGGCCCGTGCGGGGCTAACCATGGACTTGGGACCGTTGGCGATTCAGTACTTGGTGGCTAATGGTGGTAGCGGTTATTTCCGTACCCGTGTTGCCCAGCCGTATCTGGAAAACGGGACGTTAATGAGGGAGCCCGACGCGCCGGAGTTTAGTTACCCGGTGTTTCTGGTCTATTCCCGTGCCAGGAAAAATGCACCGCTGGAAAGTGCTTTCTCCGTGCTGCAGACCACTCTGGCCGGCCAGCCGGAGTGGTAGGAAATGATGTTCTTCGCGGATTGGAGTGAATAACACGCCACTCATCGTCTGATGGGTTATCGTGAATACTCGGCATTTTGCCAAACGCTCGACGCCAGATGCTTGACGCCCCTCTGCATCCGCGATGAACCGAAATGAGCTCGAATGTGGTGAAAACTCATGGCGTGTATGAGTATTTTTCCATGACCGGTTTTCGCGCAAACTCGCAGGGGAGATCTTCTGAAGAATGAAAAACCGCTTTCCTTCCGGGTACTTGCTAAATTTATTATTCCGGCTATGGTTGGCTCTATCGTCGGCTAAAGATTAATGTAGGAACGCTGCTGTGTTTTATCTTTTCTCCCTCTGGATGGATTTTCTCCTACCTTTCCGGTTTAAGCCGGGCGGCACCCGTCCGGCTATTTCCTTTTATCGACATTGATCGATACCCCCTTTTTTACTTATCAACTTGGTGAACCGTGTATGGCTGCGCTTATGGAGCGTTTGTCGTTGTGTCGCTATGGCTATGGAAAACGTCATTTAGCCAGAAACCCCGTGTTCTTTCTTTCGCCGGCGCGGCTGATAGACGTCATGGAGAAAACAGAGATGTTGCGTGGAGTTGAGTGTGATCTTGCCGCTGCGACGGTCGGAGATCGTCTCTCGCTATTCAGTTTTGAAGACGAAGAAGAGATGTGTTTCACCCTGGTGGAGGCCGGGAAGCCCGCACTGGGTGAAAAGGATGTTTCGGTATTGTCTCCGTTGGGGGCTGCTTTATTGGGGGCCTTGCCGGGGGCGGTAGTCAACGTTGAATTTCTCGGTTATGGGCATCGCTATCTGTTGTTGAAAGTGAAGAAAGTTAACGAGAAATAAAGCGTTTTAGTCAGATTGGGAGGTATCAGATTTGCATGTTTCACCGGAAAGCGAGACAGAAAGAATAGAAATTTTTTTTGAGGAGAAGACGTTATGAGTAAAGAAAAAGAGAAGAAAAAGCCGCAAAAATCGCTGAAAGAGAAACGGCGAGAAAAAAGAGCCAGTAAGTAACAAAAACAGGGCGCCTTGAGCGCCCTGTTTTATGGTTTATCGCGGATTAATGTGAATAACACCGGTTGTGCCTAATTGATCGTATAACTGCCATAAATGCCGGTGTTGCTGGATGCCAAAATCCTGATGCTTGACGTTAAACCCCCCTGGTGCTTTGGCTGGCTCCTTTGCGATGTAATCACCCTCTCCCACAATACCTGGAGCGCACCAAAGAAGAGTCAGGCCGGGTGTCGAGTCTGCATGCTGAGTGACCCGCATGGCAGCCGCAGAGCGGAAAAAAAGGTACTGGCATAGCGACAGCTCCTCCGTCTTTTTTTTACGTCAGGCATCCGGCGTCGAGCATTCGGTAACGTGCGAGGCATTCGCGGTAAATCAATCAAACTGCTAAAAACGTGATATTCACCCAAATCCGCGATGAACCTGATTTATGCTTGCCTGAGCAGGATGCGAAGTTCATCAGTGTTGCCGGTCAAGTCTGCCAGGGTGTATTGATCCAGGGTTTGCAGAAAGGCCGTCTGTGCCTTGCCCAGTGCCTGCTTCAGCTTACAGGCGGGGTCGATTGGGCAGGACGATTCCGTACCAAAGCAATCGAGCAGTTTGAGATTTTCCGTCTGCCGCACCAGTTCCCCTACATTCACCTCATTCGCGGGTTTGGCCATCACCAGGCCGCCTCCTCTCCCTCTCAAACTTTGGACATACCCCAGCTGCACCAGCGTCTGCGCGACCTTGGCCACATGGTTGTTGGAGATGTGATAGGCATCGGCGATTTCCTGGACGGTGGCCGGGTGCTCGTCACGCCGTACCGTGAGATAGATGAGTGCCCGCAGGGCGTAGTCGGTATGTGTTGTGAGTTGCATGGCTTGACCTGCATTAAATGAGTATCTAATATGCCTGTTTAAAATGGGCATGTAAAATACCTATTATCGTTCGTCAACAGGAGTCACGCCATGCTTACGCAGAACCAACTGGCTGTTATTCAACAAACCGTTCCTGTTCTCCAGGAAAACGGCGAGGCGCTCACCCGGCATTTCTATGCGCGTATGTTCCGGGAGAACCCGGAGGTACGGGTCTTTTTCAACCCGGCCCATCAGCAGGCCGGGACTCAACAGCGCGCCTTGGCGGGCGCTATCTGTGCCTATGCCCAGCACGTGGATAACCCGGCAGCGCTGGCCGATGCGGTGGAGCTGATTGCCCAGAAACATGTCTCACTGGGCATCCAGCCGCAGCACTATCCGATTGTCGGGGCAAACTTGCTGGCTTCGATTCAGGAAGTGCTGGGGATTGATGAAACATCGGAGATCATCGATGCCTGGGCGGCGGCTTACGGGGCACTGGCGGACATTTTTATTGTCCGAGAAGGCACGCTGTACCAGCATCAGCAGGATGCGTTTGGCTGGCAGGGTTTCAAGCCCTTTGTTGTCGCCCGCCGCGAGGTGGAAAGCGAGAACATTGTTTCCCTGTATTTGGCTCGCCAGGACGGGGAGGCGCTGCAGGCGCACCAGCCCGGCCAGTACATTACCGTACGGGTGACGCCGCCGGGCGGTCAACCGGTAATGCGCAACTACAGCCTTTCCTGTGCGCCGGGTGATACCCATTACCGTATCAGCGTGAAACGGGAACTGGCTTGCGCTGACGAGGCTCCGCATGGTGTTTGCTCAGGTTATATCCATGAATATATTCAGCAGGGCGATGTGCTGGAGGTGGCGCCGCCCTGTGGCGAATTCACGCTGGGAGAGGCAGGCGCTGAGAATGTGCCCCTAGTGTTGGTTGCAGGGGGTGTTGGCGTGACGCCGTTACTGTCCATGTTGCACGGTGCACTGGCTCGGCAGCAGGGTCGAGAAGTGATCTTTATCCAGTGTGCCCTGAATGGTGCGGTGAGGCCGTTTGCCGTGGAGCTGCAAAAGCTGGTGGATAGCCACGCTAACCTGCATTGTCATGTCCGTTATAGCGAACCGTCAGCGCAGGACAAGGCAGAGGGCGAGTTCGATAGTGTCGGTTTTCTGGACCGTGCACTGCTGGATCAGTTGGTGGGCGATCGTCGCGCGGAATATTACTTCTGCGGACCGGTGCCCATGCTGAAAGCGCTGTATGGCGTGTTGCAGGAAAAAGGTGTTGAGGATGTGGATATCCATTACGAGTTCTTCGGCCCGGCAGAAGGGTTAGCCGCTTAGATAGGGTCCATCGAGGTTTGGCGTGAAGGTTTGTCGCTGTGCCTGCTCAAGTGGAAGGGGCAATCTTTCACGCTTTGCCGAACGCCTGGCGCTATTCGGGTGCATTCTTGGGGCCGTATTCAGAGGCTCCATAGCGTCATTTTGTTCAGGTTTTGAATGAAAACGTCAGGCATCCAGCATCTTGCGTCTCGCCGGGTTGAACCGTGAGTTAGCGCTGCAATTCCCCCATGACTCAATGCCGCAACGAACCTTTAACTCAGCATCTCCACCGCACCCTGATTGCTCATTAATGCCACCCGGTTTCGGCCAGCGCCTTTGGCCTGGTAGAGCGCTTCGTCGGCCATCTTCAAAAGCTGCGCACCGTCTTCGGCGCCGCTGTCCGTGCAGGCAACACCGACACTGATGGTGACTACCTGGCTGACCCGGGAGCCGCTGTGGGGCAGGCCCAGTTGCTCAACCCGGTTGCGCATCCGTTCGGCAAAGACCAGGGCATCGTTAAAGCTGGACCCCGTCAGGGTAATCACGAACTCTTCTCCGCCGTAGCGGGCCACGAAATCGGTGTCGCTCTGCACCATGGTCAGTGGGACGCCGGCGATTTTCTTCAGGCATTCGTCACCGGCCGGGTGGCCGTAGGTGTCGTTGTACTGTTTGAAGAAGTCGATATCGAAAAGCATCAGTGTGATGCGCTCCGGGGCATCCGGGCTGCTCTGGTTGAACAGATGGTAGAGGTGGTTGAGCCGGCTCTCCATGCCGCGACGGTTGATGCAGCCTGTCATGCCATCCACGGTGGCCTGATTTTCCAGCACCAGGTTGGCGGAGTGCAGCTCGTTCCGGTGCTGAAATAGCACATGCTCAGAGAGAAAGTGTTGTCGTAGCAGGCGCTCGTACACGTATTGGCCAAACAGGCTCATGCTGGTGAATGCCAGAGTCACCAGTACCAGTGTTACCGCTTCAAAGGGGTGGCGGCCGGGACTGATTTGCAGGCTGAGAATCATGCAGCCGATCATGATGACTGAGCTTGTCAGCGCAGCGTAAAAAGGGACCCGGATCAAAATGCAGATCAGCAGAATGGCCAGCGGCGTATGGAAGAAAAAAGTGTAGGCCAGCGGATGGTCGACGATGGCGCCAAGGTAGTTGCCGGTGAGGGCAATGGCAAAGGCCAGCACCAGGGTGGCTTCGTGCAGCCAGTTGCGCCACTGGGGTTTGCGAATCAGGACAAGACAACCGCCAGTGAGCATCAAGGTGAAAAGCCGCGGGCGCCAGGATATGTTCAGTACATCGGCGGAAATCCGTGACTCGATGAACATGGCGGAGACAATCAGAAAGGCCACCAGTGCCAGTGCCCAGGGCATGACTTTGGCTACGCTTGCCCGGAAGTAGAGGCGAAAATCCTTTTCCAGCGGTTTAGGCAGGCGAAGGTGCCACGGTAACGTGATGTCGTTGCCGGTTGGCAGTGGGGTGTGGTTCTGGTTTGCGGTCACGGCCGTGAAGGCTCCTTTCAGTCCATGAATCGGTGACGGCGTGCTTTGAGCATCATGCACTACATCATAGTGCAAAGTGCTGTCGGATCGATAATGGGCACGTGGCCAGCGGTGTATTGTAAGGACAAAGGGGATTGTCGTTAGTCCGGCAGAGACAACTTAATCCAAAAGCGCTAACAGTGCCTGCTGTTTCCCAGGGGTAGCTGACGAAAACGTTCCAACAGGAAGGCCTCTTCGTTACCTTGCGGTACGGCGGCTTCTCGGTGAGGCAGGGTTTGCGGCCAGTGCTTCAGGCTATGTTCCAGCCGGGCAATAATTTCCGCGTTCATGCTGCGATGGCTGTGGTTGGCCGCTTCCGCGACTTCGCTTCGCATGCCGCAGGGAAAACGAACCACGAACTTCTCGGTTCGCGTGGTTGCGTTGCTTGTCATAGTAACCTCTGAATCACGCCTGCTTACATGAGGCTGGCGAGCAAACTGGCCGGCCTATGACAACAGAGCAGGCTGTGCTGTTATCAGGACACAAGCGTTAGACCTTACGCATTTTTTTGCCTCCAGGCGATACTGGCAGCATGCCAGTAAGGGCGAAATAGCGACACGGTTAACACTCGAACGCGTAAAAGTTTTTTTTACACGGATAATTCCCTTGTCGGTGTGACCAGCGGCACGGTGCGAGTGCGTATCAGGTAGTGCTAGAATTGATCATATTGATGTAGAAATGAGTGGCTATTCACAAAATGAATATTGGTGCGGCAGATCTGAACCTGCTCAAGTATCTTGATGTGCTCCTGCGTGAGCAGAATGTGACCCGGGCCGCGGAGCAGCTGGGGATTACCCAGCCGGCCATGAGCAATTCCCTGAAGCGGTTGCGCGAATTGTTTGGCGATCCGCTATTGATTCGTACCAGCGATGGCATGACGGCCACTGAGCGTGCCCAGGAATTACGTCCGTTGGTCCGGCAAATTCTTTCCCAGGCGGAGCAGCTGTTTACCCCCGAGGACGTTTTCAGCCTGCGGACAGTCGCCGGGTGTTCCGGATCATGACCAGTGACTACGCGGAAGCCACACTGGTGCCGCATATCGTCCGCCGCCTGCGTGCCGAGGCCTCATGTGGTGCTGGATTTCCTGACGCCATCGGATGTGAGTTACCAGGATATGGAGCAGGGCCGGGTGGATATGGCGGTGAATCGCTTCAACGAAATTCCCGGCTCGTTCCACCAGGTGAGCTGTGGAAGGATTCCTTTTCCTGCTTGCTCAACCGGGATAACCCCATCGCCAAGGGGTTTGACCTGGACAGCTATCTGTCCGCCCAACATATCTGGGTATCCAAAACCGGCTTCGGGGTGGGCTTCGGCATGAACCCGGAGAAACTGGGGGCTTGGGCTGGATCGACCATGCTCTGGAGCAACTGGGCAAGAGCCGCAAGATCAGTATCTTCACCCGCCACTATCAAATGCCCGCCCTGCTGGCCATGAATAACGACCTGGTGGCCACGCTGCCCAGCCGGGTAGCGCGCATGCAGGCCCAGAACGAACGCCTGCTGATCAAGCAGCCGCCGTTCGATATTCCCGAGTTCGAACTGAAAATGGCTTGGTCATCGCTGCTGCATCACAACGTGGCCCATCGCTGGTTGCGGCGACTAATTCAGGAAGAGGCGGAGCGGATTCTGGGGAGGAGTAGCTACGAGCTACGAGCTACGAGCTACGAGCTACGAGCTACGAGCGAGCTACGAGCTACGAGCTACGAGCTACGAGCTACGAGCTACGAGCTACGAGCTACGAGCGAGCTACGAGCTACGAAAATGGATAGGGTAAGGCGGGAAAGTTCCCAATGCCGATCTTTCTTCGCATCCGTTGTAGGAACGTGGCGAAGTCGCGCTTGCGGTTTTCTCGAGGCTAGTAGCTAGTCGCTAGCAGCTGGCCCTCAGATCACTGAGGCGCCGCTGAGCCAGCTGCTGTGGGCCTTGCCGGGCATGTTCTCGCCGGCTTCGGCGATGGCGCCTTGCCGACGCCTTCGAAGGCGCGGACCCGGAAGTGCTTGCCCGGGGCTTCGGCGGCCAGTTGATTCGCGATGTGGGCCGCCAGTTGCTCTACGGTGGTGTCCGTGTCGACCATGTAGCAATGATCTTCCGGGATCACCAGCTCGAAATGGCCCTGCTCTGCATCGTAGCGGAACCGGTGGTGGGGAATTTCGTCGATGTAGTAAGTGCCTCCAGATCTTCTTCCGTGCCCAGGTAGATGTCTTCCCACCGGTCCGCCCAGAGTTTTCCCAGTAACGGCTGCGACGGCCATTCTCGAAAATATGAATGCTGGAACGGTGGCCGTGGGCGATGCGCTGGCAATTGCCGTCGTGTTTTTCAGGCCATGAGAATAGTGATAGAAGGGCGCGGTGCCGGTATCTCTTCGCGTAGTACCACGCGTACTTCCGCCACATTCTCCGGTACCACGGTCTGGATCAGATCCATCAGGTACAAGGTCAGGCTGGCCTTGGATACTTCCGGGCCGGGCATCAGCAACAGGCTCTGGCTGGGGGCAACCATGCGGATGGTGCCGCCCCGGTACGCCCATTCCAGGCTGGTGTCGCTATCGCGTTCGGCGATTTTGGCTTGGTCATTGTCCACGGGTACCAGCAGGCGGTGATCGACGCTGTCATCAATGATCTGCTTGATCCGTTTCTTGATGTGGCCAAAATCGAAGACCATGCCCTGATCATCCAGGTCGCCACTCAGTTCCAGGTCCACCAGCCACGACTCCCCACCATGCCGCGCTTGGGGTGCAGGTAGGAGAAATCGGCGACGGTTAAATTTTCGACAAAAAGAGTGGCCATGCTGATCCGGTTGATAATGATGGGTTTGGACAGGTGCTATAATGCCATTATTCTGGGCTGCCGCTAAGGTGCAGACCGCCTACAGTGGACATTTTACGCGCAGTTATCGTACTAGCTGTGAACCGGGGCACACAGGATGCACACTAAAGTGCACATCTTGTCCAATGCCCGGTGGCTTGTTCCTTTGTAGCCACGTTCATGCACTCCGACCGAGACCTGTTATGGCTGAAACGCTTTTCTCCAAGATTATCGACCGGGAAATTCCCGCCGACATCATCTTTGAAGATGATCAGTGCCTGGCTTTTCGCGACATCAACCCCCAGGCGCCCACTCACTTTCTGGTGATACCGAAAAAACCGATCCCGAAACTGTCGGATGCTGATAGCGGTGATCAGGCATTGTTGGGACACCTGTTGCTGGTGGCCAGTCAGGTCGCCAAAGAGCAGGGCCTGGAAGACTTTCGTCTGAATGTGAATAACGGTGCCGGCGCCAGCCAGACGGTGTTCCACCTGCATGTGCATGTGCTGGGCGGCCGTTCGTTCAGCTGGCCGCCGGGCTGATAGCCGTTCCGGCTGGAGGCGGTAATAATGAATTACCTCGCGCACTTGTCCCTGGCGCAATCGTCGGTGCCGTCCAAGGTGGGCAATGTGCTGGGGGATTTTATGCGCGGTGCGGTGGTCAGCGAGCTCAGTGAGCCGCTGCGCCGGGGGTTGGATAACCACCGGCTGGTGGACCGGTTTACCGATCATCATCCCTGGGTCATCGCGCAGCGTCGCGGGTTTTCACCGGCCCGTCGCCGTTTTGCCGGGGTGGCGCTGGATGTGCTGTTTGACCATTTTCTCTGGCGGCACTGGGCCACGTTTTACGGCGCGCCCCGAGCGCAGGCCATCGCCAGTCACTACCGCGATCTGGAGCAGGGTTTGCCGCTGATGCACGCGCCTATGCGCCAGCGGGTCGAGCGCTTGATCACGTTCGATCTGCTCAATCAGTACGGCGAGTTGGCCGGAGTGGGGGAGGCGCTGGATGTGATCGCCGGGCGGATTCGGTTTGCCAATGCGTTTGGCGGCATCATCGAGGAAATAGAGCCGCGTTATCGCGAGCTGGAGGACGGGTTTCTGCTTTTTTATCCGCAGCTACAGGCGAAGGTCAGGGAGACTGGGCTGGAGTGAGGGTTTAGACGCAAGCCACAAGCTACAACGCGTCATGGGGCGTGGCATTTTTCTAACGGCGGAGCCACGGCCTGGTGCCGGGCGCGGCTCCGCCGGATCAAGAGCTACCTTTCTTTCCGGCATGTTGCAGCTGTCCTATCCTCACAATGCCGGCATATTCAATTCCGCCATGGTGTCTTCGTACAACTCCTGGGCACGCTTGTCGTTGCGGGCGCGGGGGGAGCGTAGCGCGGGTTTGTGATTGGCGAAGTACTCACCGGTGATATCCGCATACTGCTCATCCAGCGCCAGGCTCACGGGCAGTGTGGCCGCTTTTTCCGGGGTGGTGAGTGTGGGCCGGATCAGGGCCATGACGGCGCTGGGCACATGACGGAAAATTGGGGTGTCCACGCCGCCGGGGTGCAGGGCGTTGCTGGTAATGCCAGCCTCTTTCAGGCGCTCTGCCAGTACATTGCTGAACAGGATGTTGGCGAGCTTGGATTGACCGTAGGCATCCATGACCAGATAGGGCTTGCGACCCTTCCAAGTCTTGTTGTTGATGCGTCCCAGCCAGTGAGCTACCGAAGCAAGGTGCAGGATGCGGGGCTGGGTGCCTTTCCGCAGCAGCGGTAACATCAGGTGGGTGAACAGCACCGGGGCCAAGTAGTTGACGCCGAACTGCATTTCATAGCCGTCTTTGGTGAACTCCTGCTGGGTGGGCACCACGCCGGCATTGTTGATCAGCACATCAATATAGCCGAGCTCTTGATAGAGTTCGGCGGCGCAATCGCGGACTTGTTCAAGGTCTGCCAGATCCAGAGCAAACAGGCGCACCTTGGCCTGCGGATGCGCATTCTTGATTTTGGCCACGGCCGCTTGGCCCTTGGTCTGGTCACGACAGGCGAGAATGACCTCGGCGCCGCGGCCGGCCAGCTGCTCGGCGGTACAAAAACCAATGCCGGAATTACCGCCGGTTATCAGTACGCGTTTGCTCATGGTTGTGTTGCCCTTCTTCCCTGTTGATGTGTGGTCAGCTTAACAGGCCAGGCAGGATGGGAAGGGGCTGGTGAGGCCATTTTCGGTGTTTTTCTGTGGCCTGGGTTGCGCCAGGGCGAGCCACTGAAGGATGTCCTTGCTCACCTGTTGCCACTCCCTGCTTTGTAGTAGCAAGTGTGGGCCTTGCGGGTAGAAACGGTAATTGCCTTGCGCAGACAGATGGTCGCGCAAGTGGCGAATGCCGGTGTCAGGGACAGAGTGATCCTTGCCCCCGTACAGTAGCAGGCTGGGCACGTTAAGCTGGGTGGCCGAGTTGCTGGCGCTGTCCGCCAATTTGATCAAACCCCAGTACGCATCCATGCGCACCTCTCGCATGACACGGGGATCATTGGCCAGGCGCTGGGCGCTGGTGGGCGACAGGGTCGGGTCGTCGGCGCTGCGCTCCACGGTGAGCTGGTAGCCAGGGGCCAGGGTGGCGGCGGTGGCGATGGCCGCGTTCCAGCCGTAGCGAAAGCGAATCCCTTCGCGCACCGCCGGCCCGGCCAATACCAGCCCGGCCACTTTATCCGGTTCCTGCTGTGCCGCTAGCATGGCCACAGCACCACCCAGGCTTTCGCCAAGCACGAACAGGGGTTGCGGGTGGTCCTGGTGCAGGCGGCGGATTTGTGTCACGGCGTCCTGCACCAGCGCCGCCTCGCCGGCCCAGCGCCCCCTGCTCCTGCCGGTCACCGAAGCCGGCCTGGTCATAGGCCACAAATACATAGCCGGCATCGGCGAACCAGGGGCCCAGCTGGTCGAACGCGGCCCCGAAATCCCCGAAACTGTGCAGGCCAAGGATGACACCTTGTGGGGTGCCGTCAGGCGTCCACTGCCGCACAGTGCTGGGGAGGGGCTCGGGTATACTGGTGGCCTCGGATTGTTTGCCGGAAAAGGGGCTGCACGCGGTCATCAGAACCCCGGTAAAGAGAATAAGAACACAGCGAAAAAAACGGAGATTGTGGAGAGTCATGCCATGAGCGTAGCAGTGCCGTTGCAACGGCGAGTGAATGCGGGATTCTTTTCCCTGGTGTTGGTGATTGCCGCCGGGTTGGTATCTCGCTGCGAGGCGCAAAAAGCGCCAGCGGTGGCGATGATGGAATTGGCCGTCACGGCGTCAGCTTATAACTCGTTGCACGGGCAGGGGGCGGGCCGCGATCATGCGCTGGCGGCCTGGGGGGATCGGCTTGAACCGGGGATGCAGGCCATCGCAGTGTCCCGCGATCTGATCCGCATGGGGCTGACGCACAATACCGAAGTTACGGTGGAAGGCTTGCCCGGCATCTGGGTGGTAAAAGACAAGATGCATCGGCGCTGGAAGCGAAAAATTGATATATATATGGGCGAAGACCTGCAGGCCGCCCGTGAATGGGGTCGCCGTAAAATCAAAATCCGCTTTCCCCGCCCGCCGGAGAAACCCTGACTCTTCTGCCAAGGGCGCTCCGTCGGGCGCCCTTATTCCCGGCTAAGAAAGGTCATGGTCATGCGTGTGGAGCCGCTGGGCAGTACCTTGTCCATCAACTTGATGAACTTGAAGACGCCACCGACTGGGTTGTGCACGGGCACGTTTTCATTAGCGGCTTTCCATGCTTTGGCGGCGATGTCTTCGGCGGTCAGGTTGACCCCTAAGCGGTTCACTACCGGGGGGACAAAATTCGCATTGTCCAGCATGGGCGTTTTCACGAACGGCGGCATGATATCTACCACTCGAATGCCCTGGCGGGCCCACTCAATATTCAGGGCTTCGGTGAGCGCGCGCACGGCAAACTTGCTGGCGGAATAAGAGGCCAGGTGCGGCACCCCGTAGAGGGCGGACGCAGAGCTCATGTTGATGACGGCCGGGGCGGTGCTCAGCTGCAGGTGTGGCTGCGCCGCCAGGGTCATATTGATCAGCCCGGTGACATTGATGTCGATGATCTGCTTGTGCTGCGCGGCGCTGATGTCTTCGAAGTGTCCCATGCGCAGAATGCCGGCGCAGTTGAACAGCACGTCGAAGCCGGTGCCCTGGGAAAAGGCCTCGCAGGCCTGCTGGCAGGCGTCAGCATCGGTGACGTCCAGCCGTTGATACCAACTGCCACCCAGTTTTTGCCAGCCTGGCGAGCGCGGTTTCATTGATGTCGGTCAGGCCCACCTGCCAGCCCTTGTTGTGAAAGAGCGTGGCGGTGGCCAGCCCGATGCCGCTGGCGGCGCCGGTAATCAGGATGCGTTTCATGCGTTGGCACCTTTCTCGTGTTGATGGTTCGCGTGTTGGTGGATAAAGCGGGCGCAGGTCATCAGGGCCTGATCCGAATCCGCCAGTACCCCGGCATGCAATTGAAAGTCGTGCCAGCGCTGGGGATGAATCTGTAGCCGTGTGACGGTGCCGGCTTCGTTTAGTGCGGTGCACAGGCGGTGGCTGTCATTGAGCAGAATTTCATCGCCGCCGGCCTGGATCAGAATCGGGGCAGGCCCGTTAAATCGCCGAACAGGGGGAGCATTGTGCGTTGCGGGTGTCATCACCGGCGTAGGCTCTGGCCGCGCTGTCCAGCCAGGCATGGCTGAGCATGATGTCCCGGTCGGTGTCGAAGAGTTGCCCCAGTGTCAGGTCGACCCAGGGAGAAAACAGGATGGTCGCACTGGGCAGCGGCGTGCCGGCCGCTTTCAGGGCTTGCAGTGTGGCCAGGGCCAGCCCGCCTCCGGCGGAGTCGCCCATCAGCGTCAGTGATGCGGGGCTGACACCGTTGTCCAGCAGGGCCTGATAAACCGCCACGGCATCTTCGATGGCGGCAGGGCAGGGGTGCTCCGGGGCCAGCCGGTAATCCGGCACCACCACATGGGCATTGGCAAACTTGGCCAGATGCGAGGTGATGGCCTTGTGACTGTCCGGGCTGCCGGCCACGTAGCCACCGCCATGCAGGTAGAGCACGGTGCTCTGCGCATGCAGTGGCTGGTAGTGGCGGCAGGGCACATTGGCAATGGCTTTGTCATGGCTGCCGATGCTGCCGGCCTTGAGGGTGCTGTAGGCCATGATGTCCAGCCAGCGCCGTTGCGCGGCAAAGCTGAAACGAGGGTTGGCGACGGGTTTGAACAGCAGGGCCAGGGACTGGCGCAGGGCGCCAGCCAGCAACTGCTGAACGGTGGACTGGCTACGGCTGATGCGATCAACAAACAGGCTCATAGGGTTTGTACTCGTAGTCGCTGAGTTCCAGGTGCTGGGTCTGGCGGCGGTAGTCAAAGGTGAAGCCGGGCCAGTTGTTGGTGTTCTTGCCACTTTCGGTCTTGTACCAGCTGTGGCAGCCCTTGTCCCAAACGGTGTCGCTGATTTTACGCTGCACGTTGTCGTTGAAACGCGCCTGCACGCTTTCGCGCACTTCCAGGAATGAAGTTGCTGTTCTTCCATTTCCGCCAGGCATTGCTGCACGTAATGAATCTGGCTTTCCAGCATGTAGATAATCGAGTTATGGCCCAGGTTGGTGTTGGGGCCATAGAGCATGAACAGGTTGGGGAAGCCGCGCACGGTGATGCCCAGGTAGGCTTCGGCGCCGTCCTGCCAGGCGGTATTCAGGTCCACGCCATTGCGGCCGGTGATGGTCATGGGGTAAGGAAATCGGTGGCCTTGAAGCCGGTACCGTAGATGATCACGTCCACATCGTGGTGGGTGCCGCTGCTGTCGGTGAGCCCTTCTTGTCTACCGCATCAATGCCGTAGTTGATCACTTCCGTATTGGCTGGGCCAGCGCCGGGTAGTAATCATTGGACATCAGGATGCGCTTGCAGCCCATGGGGTAATCCGGGGTCAGCTTCTCACGCAGAGCGGGTCGCTAATCTGTTTTTCAGGTGCCGGGCGAACAGCCACTCGTAGACCGCCATGGCTTTCTGAAGGAGGTAAGCCCAGTACCCGGGATTCATTGGCCGCATAGATGCGCATGCGATCCAGCGTCTGGGTCAGTGGCAGCTTCTTCAATCCAGTGTTCGGCTTTCTTGTAGGCGCGATCCGGTTTGGCAATCACATGGGCGGCGGAGCGTTGGAACAGTTTGACCTTGCCGGCCACCTTGGCCACTTCCGGCACAAACTGAATGGCGCTGGCGCCGGTGCCCACCACGGCTACGGTTTTGCCGGTGAGATCTTCATCGTGATTCCAGCGGGCGCTGTGGAAGTGTGGCCCTGAAATCTTCGATGCCGGCAAGTGGCGGGTAGGCCGGTTGGTTGAGCTGGCCGGTGGCGGTGATCAGGGCGCGGCAGGTGATGACCTCGCCGTTGGTCAGGGTGATTTCCCACAGGCCGGCGTCATCCAGAAAACGGGCTTCGCCACTTCAGTGTTGAAGCGAATATGGCGATACAGATCGTACTTGCGTGCGCAGTATTGCTGGTAGGCAAAGATTTCTTTCTGCGGCGCGAAGCGGCGACTCCACGGGTAATGCCGTTCAAAGGAGAATGAATACAGGTGAGACGGCACATCACAGGCGGCACCGGGGTAGGTGTTATCGCGCCAGCAGCCGCCCACATCGTGTCCTTTTTCGATCAGCAGCAGGTCGTCCTGCCCCTGGGCTTTCAGGCGAATGGCCATGCCCAGTCCGCCGAAGCCGGCGCCAATAATGACTACGTTGTGCGTTGCTTGCATGGGAAACAATCCGGTTAATAACGTTAGGTTCCACTCTAGCGATACATAAACGCCTTGTTTATGGCATTCTGGGACAGAAAATTGTGGAATTCGGACATCGCCAATGACAGTACAGCGAGCCATTACCAGCGTGCGCATGCAGGTGGCCTTTGCCGAAGAGCGAGGGCTGCCGGTCGCGGCGTGTCTGCAGGGTCGGGCATTCATCCGGACATGCTGGGCCAGGCCGATTGCACCATTGATGCGGAGCAGGAGCTCACCGTGGTGCGCAACCTGTGCCGGGAACTGGGCAACGAGGCAGAGCTGGGCCTGGCCATGGGGCAGCGCTACCACCTGAGCAGCTATGGAGCTTGGGGGTTTGCGCTGCTGAGTAGTCCCACTTTCCGTCAGGCGGTGGAGCTGGGGGTACGTTACCTGGACCTGACCTTTGCGTTCCTGGATATCTCCCTGCAGAAAGGAGGCGATGATGCCCTGTTAATTCTGGATGACAGTGGTGTGCCAGAAGAGGTTCGCGAGTATTTGCTGGCCCGGGATACCAGTGCGGTGGTGATGATCCAGGAAGAGCTGTTTGCCGGGCGGATTCCCCTTTCTTCGCTGGAAATGCGACTGCCGCCGCGGCCGGTTGCGCCTTTCGAGGCCATTTTCGGGTTGGCGCCGCAGTTTGATCGCCCCCGCAGCCAGGCGAGTTTTGCGATGGGCCTGTTGGATATGCCGCTTCCCCAGGCCAACCCGGTGACCGCACGTTTGTGTGAAGAGCAGTGCTACCAGTTATTGGTACAGCGCTACCGCAAGGGCAGTGTGGCAGCGCGGGTGCGTCGGCGGTTATTGCAGCAGCCGGGACGTTTTCCGGATATGGAGGCCATGGCGGCGGAGCTGGCGATTACCAGCCGTACCCTGCGCCGACAGTTACAGGCTGAGGGCACCGGCTACCGTGCTCTGCTGGATGAAGTGAGGCGGATGCTGGCGGAGCAGTGGTTGTTGCTGGGTATTCTCAGCCTTGCCGAGATCAGTGAGCGGCTGGGGTTTTCCGAAATCGCCAATTTCAACCACGCCTTCCGGCGCTGGACCGGGCAAACCCCCGGTCGCTTCCGGCGTGAACGGTAGGATTGGACGCCTAACGCCTAACGCCTAACGCCTAACGCCTAACGCTAGACGGAATAAACCGGAACCGAAATCACCGGTACTCTTGCCGGTTTTTTCAGCATGCCCTTGCACCGAGTAAGCTGGGCCGCGCCCAAGGAGGCGGTTTTCGTTTTCAGGCGTTGGGCATCAGGCGTCAGGCTCCTGACAATCAAGGCATCGCCGGCAGTTTCATTTCGCCTTCCTTGTCGAAGGACAAGGGAATCGGCACACCGGCAACCCGTGCCTTGCCGACCAGGCGGTATTGCAGTGGCTGGTCCTGGTTCTGCTGGATTTTCTGCAGCTGCTGCAGGCTGCTTAACAGGCTGGTGGTAATGGTGGTGGTGACCTGGGCATCGCCCATGGCAGGCAGGGTGATGCGTTCGTTGGTCAGTCCACGGGCAAATTTCTCCCCGTTGACGTAGATCTCGTAATCCAGGCTGTTGAGGGTGAGCTCCCGGTCGTTGGGGGTTGCGGGCCCGCAGGGTCAGCCCCCATTCCTGCTCGAACAGGTTGAAACTGTTCAGGTTAATGCCGGATACGCTGACTTCCGGGGACTCCAGGCCAGCCAGGCTCTGGCAGCCGCTCAGTATCAGCAAGCCCATGAACATCCACAGGGAAACCATTTTTTTCATCTACTTACTCCATCCATAAGGCACAGGGGGCTACGGCGTGCCGGTTAGAGGCCAGCATAACGGGAAAGTTGCGAGTGTGAAGCAGAAGAGGGAGGAGGGAAATTAATGCGTGCCGAACGGCCCGATCGCCAGCCGCACCACCGCGCCCCTTGCGGGGCGCCTGTGGTGCGGCATCCTGACCGGGCCGCCGGCACGAGGGCCGAATCACAGAATAATTCGGCTTTTTTGATAATCGCGTGATCGTCGGGGCAAAGGCAAGTACCAGATGTCGTAAATTTGTATCCGGCAGGCTGTGACAATCACAACAGTCAAAGCCGACAAGCTATGGTAGATTTCCTGAAAAGAACGTATCTGAAAACAATGTAGATAAACGCTAACACTGGGGGGAGCGCACATGCGCCGCGCATTCATTTTGTTGTTGATGCTGGTCGCAGCCCAGCTGCACGGGGCCGAGCTGGACAAGGATCTGGCCGATTTCAAACGTGACGTGCTGGAAGTCAATAAACGCCTGCTATTGCTCGAAGAAGAGCTGCTGTTCCCTGCCGATACCCAGGTCGGGATTTATGTCTCTCTGGATGTGGGGCACTTTTTCCAGCCGGACAGCATCACGCTGGAGCTGGATGGCGAAGTGCTGACCAGCCACCTCTACACGGAAAAGGAAATCCGCGCCCTGATGAACGGTGCGGTGCAGCGCTTGGCGCTGGCCAACGTGAAGAACGGTGACCACGAACTCACGGCCTTCATTACCGGCACCGGGCCTGCCGGCGGGAAATGCGCCAGGGGTGACCGGCCACTTCGACAAAAACCACGGCCGCCATTTCGTTCAGCTGCATATCGAGGACGATACCGCCAAGCAGCAGCCGCGTTTCCGTTTTCGCGACTGGCGCTGAGAGCGGTCTATGCGAATGCGCGGATGCTTGAAAGGGCTGGCGGTGGGGCTGCTGTTTGTCAGTTCCTTGAGCTGGGCCCGGTTGGATGAACCTCATCAGGTGCAGGAGCTGGCCTACGGTGAGGTGGCCTATCTGTACCTCAAAGGAGATTACTTCGCCGCCCTGACCCGTGCCCAGATGGCACTGGAGCGGGCGAGGTGGATATTCACAAGGCGGACATGGAAGTGCTGCTGGGCGCCATGTACAGCGCCTACGGCATGCCCGAAGACGCCGAGCAGGTATTTAACCAGTTGCTCGATACCCAGGTCAGCGGTGAAGTCGCCCAGCGGGCGTGGATTCACCTGGCCGGGCTGTATTACCGCCAGCAGAAATACAACAGGCGTTGGCCATGCTGGATCAGCAGGTCGGCGAGCCGCCGGCAAAACTGGAAGAAGTGTATTTCAGTTTGCGGGCACGGCTGCTGATGCGCCTGCAACGCTATGAAGAAGCCGCAGAGCTGCTTGATGCGTTCTCCGAAGACCATCCGCTCAATGCCTACCTGCGCTACAACCTGGCGATCAGCTGGATCAACGGCAAGCACCCCGGGCTGGGACAGGAATGGCTCTGGCAGCTGGCGAATGTGCCGCCCGGGGATGCCCAGGTTAATGCCATCAAGGAAAAGGCCATGCTGGCGCTGGCGATCTATATGTTGCGCAGCGACCAGGAAGACCGTGCGCTGGCCTGTTGCAGACGCTCGCCTGGAAGGTCCGTTTGCGGATATTTCCTGCTGCTCTATGCCCGTGCCCTGCTGATCGAAAATCAGCCCCGCAAGGCATTGCCGGTGCTGCAGCAGCTGGACAAGAAATCGATCCAGCGGTTGCCGGTGCAGGAAGCCCAGTTGGCGATTCCCTACCTGTACGAGCAAATGGGCGATCAGCGCTCTGCCAGGCAGGCATTCGAGACCGCGCTGGATCGCTTTGCTGGTTTGCAGCAATACCTGCTGGAAGTGGAAGCGGATATTGCCAGTGGCGAATGGTTCACGGCCATGGTGGGCGAGCCCCGCTGGTCCACCGCCATGGACCCGGTGCCGCCGTTCCTGCCGCGCCGGGTGGAAAGTTTCCCAACCTTTATGAATGGTTCGCCACCACCGAATTTCAACGCGGCTGGAATAATACCACGAGTTGTTGCGGCAGAAGAACCTGCTGACTCAATGGCAGGAGAAGCTGCCGGCCTTCGAGACATTGATGGCTGCCCATCGGCGCAAGCAGGACGAAACCCGGCCTGCGGCCCAGGCGTTATTGGACGATTTGTCACAGCAGGATTTCCAGGGCCGCATGACCCGTTTGCAGCGCCGTTACGATGAGGCCGTGGCCAAACAGGACCCGTTACCCTTCGCCACCGACAAGGAGCGCAAGCTGTGGGAGGCGCAGCAGAATGCCCAGCAGCGCACCGAGGGCTGGGGCAAGCGAAAGCGCCCGGATGTGACCGCCAAGCTGGATTTCTACAAAGGCGTTTTGCTGTGGGAGATGCAGGAAAATATCGTGCCGCGCCAGTGGGAACGCCAGCATCAGCTTAATGAAATCGATGGGTTGCTGGAGCAGACCCGTGTGCTGCGCAGCCGTGTGCTGTTTGCCACATACCGTTCTGAGCGGTTGGAGGATTTCTCGCAAGAATTGAATGCACTGACCGGCGAGCTGGAACGTTTACAGAAACGCGGGGCGCTGTTGATGCGTCGCCAGCAGTACGGTTTGCAGGCGTCGGCCTATGAACAGGTCACCGAAACCCGCAATCGCCTGAAGCGCTTCAGTGCGTCGGCCCATGAAGGCCTGGCCGATCTCTATCACCGCGCGTTGCGCCGCAGTCGCGAGCGAGAGCAGGCGCCGGACGATGCAGCGCCCCAATCACCAGACTTTCCCTTGCAGCCGCCCATGGGCTCGCCCCGGTGACGGCGCAACTATTGGACTCCTTGCGCCACCGGGGCGAGGGGTTCGACCTGATCAGTGGCGCGGCGTTTTCGCCGGCGGATTGGGATCTTTACCCCGATGGCGACAGTTCCGATTGCTGGCGCGGTTATGTGCCATTATCGATTGAGGCGGCACCCTGTACCTGGCCGAGCTGGCCCTGTGCGCCACCGAGCGGGCTGATCGGTGTGGATGAGCAGGGTAGATAATCACCGTCCCGGCGCGCTGGCCCGCGCTCAACGGGGTGGCGGCGGAGCGGGTCAGCGGCGGCATGCTGCCCTGGCGCTACCCGGCGTTGCACCTTTTCCTTGGTTTTACCGGCACGTTGTTGCTGGGCCAAACCCTGCGGGGAGACAGCCTCTACCTGGCCGGTGCGGCGGATTTCCCGCAGGCGGAGGATTACCACGAGGTCTGGAGTCTGCAGTTGGAACAGGGCCGGTTGTGTGGTGAGGCGCGGGTCGGGAAGTGATGTCGGATTACGCCTTTCAGGCTAATTCAACGTACAAAACATTATTGCGTCAGGCTCCAGGCGTCAGGGGTGTACGCTTTCAGCCACCGGTCAGGTCATCGGAGTAAGTCACGTTACCCTTCCGGTCGATGATGATGGCCGAGGTGTCGGGCAGGCGGTTGATCAGCGCCAGGCCTTTTTCGGCGCCCAGCACAAAGACGCTGGTGGACAGTGCGTCGGCATCAATACTGTTGGCGCACAACACGGTAACGCTGGCCAGCCCATCGATGCTTTTGCCGGTCTTCGGCGACAGGATGTGATGAATGCGGCGGCCATCCTGAATGAAGTAACGCTGGTAATCCCCCGAGGTGGACATGGCCAGGTCTTCTATGGGCAGTTTCATGGCAATGTCCTGTTTGCTGCGCGGATGTTGAATGCCCACTTCCCAGGGGCGGCCGCGGTGATCGCCCAGCACATAGCTGTCCCCGCCCAGTGACAGGTAGGCGTGTTCGACGCCAGCCTCTTTCAGCAAGGCGATGCCCTGGTCAATTGCGTACCCCTTGGCGATACCGCCCAGATCGATACGGGTGCCGGGGTCACGGAAACGCACCTTGTCCGGTGCGGTCAGCTCAATGCGGTCGGCGCCGATATGCTGGTTCGCAGCGGCCAGCTCGGTATCGTTCGGCGCCTTGCCTTCGCGGTAATCGTACAGGTGGCCGGCACTGGCAAAGGTAATGTCGAAGGCGCCGTCAGTGAGCCGGTAGTAATCCAGTGAGCGCGCCAGCAGCTGATAAAACTCTACGCTGATGGTTTGTGTCTTCTCGGCCGCATGGGCGTTGACCCGGGCCAGTTCACTGGTCTCGACCCAGGGGGACAGCAAGGCATTCAGGCGCGCCATTTCCTCTTTCAGCGCGTCGAACAAGGGCGCCGCATCCTGCTCGGACCACAGTGTGACGCTGGCCCGGGTGCCCATCACATCCCAGTCCTGTTGTTGCCACCGGGCCTGTGCCGGCATGGCCAGCAGCAGGAGCAGGGCAGGTGTGATCAAGGTGATCAGGCGGGCAGTGGGGGTAAGCGAAACCATGGCAATCGTCTTCGGGTTGTCAGCAAAGGAGAGTGACAGCAGTGTACCTGCCGGGGCGGCCCTGTGCTGCCCCGGCAGGGTTGGTCAGGAGGAGGAAAGACGGGGCCGCTGACGATGGGGTTGAAGGCGGCCAGTTTATCCAGCGAGGCGGCGTTGCCCAGGCTGTGATTGGGGAAGCGGGCGCTGAAGTGGCCCAGTTCACCGTGCAGGGCCATGTAGTTCAGCCACACGGTTTCCGCCAGCAGGTTCATCGTTATTGGCCGCCGGGGTGCCGGCGGTTTCCACCGAGGCGTCGCTGCGCATCCAGCCCAGTTGCTGATGGTTCTCGGCGCTGGCGCCGTTGGTGTTCAGGGTCGGGCGGCCGTTGGGGTTGTAGACCAGGAAGAACGAGGCGGCGGTGGACGAATTGTCGCCGGTCCATTCGCCCTTGCCGCGGCCATTGGCGGAATCATCAATGCGCCCGTTGCTGGACACGGAGCCATCGCTGAACACGTACATCATCAGTGGCATGTTGCGGCGGCGGGCGTATTCCAGGCAGGCGCCCATGCAGCGCCCGGCGCGCAGGTCGCGTTGTTCGCCGGTGCCCGTTCGCCGGTGTGCAATCGAAACCGCCC
>UEXL01000302.1_pt1 | contig 21982 bp, 29 predicted proteins | sample 1796671 | NCBI WGS metagenome assembly UEXL01 (sample SAMEA4772471, study PRJEB27181) | metagenome | reverse complement strand
TCGCACCGCGCGCACGTCATACACCTCACCGAAGTCCAGATGTTTTTCTGCATCTTCCGCCAGATGCTGTAAATGTGCTTGGCCCGGCCATTCACCTCAGCACCGCTGATCTCATTTTTTTCCAGATAGCCGCGTAACTGCTCCAGCACATTGTCGATGTACTGTTCGCGGGCAAGCCGCTTTTCATCCAGCAGCTTGGCAATTTTCTTGTAGGCCTCCGGCTGCAGGTAACGGAACGACAAGTCCTCCAGTTCCCATTTCAACTGGCCAACGCCCAGGCGATGGGCCAGCGGCGCGTAGATATCGAAGATTTCCTGGGCCACCTTGCGCTGGCGCTCCGGGTCCGCTTCCTTGACCGCACGGATAATCACGGTCCGTTCGGCCAGTGACCAGGGCCACGCGCACGTCGTCGACCATGGCCACCAGCATCTTGCGCATGTTGTCGAGCTGGCCATCCTGCCAAGCACGGCCTTGCGAGTGGGGTTGAGCGAGGTACTGATCGCCGCCATGCGCAGCACGCCTTCGATCAGGTTGGCCACATCCGGGCCGAATTCCTTTTCCACTTCCAGCAGGGTGATCTGCCCTTCGCGCACTGCCCGGTAAAGAATAGCAGCGGGGAAGAATTTCACTGTCGGCCCCCAGATCCACCAGCACTTCGCCCATTTCCAGGCCGATATCCAGGCACCCTTTGCCATAAGGCCATACCCGGCCCACAGCTTCACCGGCCAGCTGACATTGCTCAGCGCGTTCGCAGGCCTGCTCCAGCAAGGCTCGCTCACGGACTGGCGCACGGTTTTCCAACTGCGTTATCCACTCGCGCCAGTGAGCTATGGGACCTTCTGAGGGCTGTCGTCGTACCGTTACCATGGCATAACCTGCTACTTCTTCTTCGCTTTTTCGAATACAGCGATGGACTCAACGTGGGTGGTGTGGGGGAACATGTCCATCACACCTGCCGCTTTAAGACGGTAGCCCAGCGCCATCAGTTCCCCGGCATCACGGGCCAATGTGGCGGGGTTGCATGACACATAAACAATCTTCGATGCACCAAGCCGGGGCATCAACTTCACCATCTCCAGCGCACCGGTGCGCGGCGGGTCGATCAAGATACGATCATACGTCTGTCTGGCCCAAGCCTGGCCACTAACATCCTGGCTCAAATCCCAGGCGTGAAACTCCAGGTTTTCCAGGCCGTTACGGCGGGCATTCTCATAACCGCGCTCGACCATGGCCTGGCTGACCTCCACGCCCACCACCTTGCCGGCCCGCTTGGCGGCGGGAATGGTGAAATTCCCCAGGCCGCAGAACAGGTCCAGCACCGTGTGTTCTGGTGAGAGTTCCAGCAAGTCCAGTGCCAAGGGCACCATCTTACGGTTAATGTCCGCATTCACTTGAGTGAAGTCGGTGGGGTGAAAGGCCAATTCCACCCCGGCAGACGGGTGCTTGTAGTACAGGCGCTGCTCGCCTTCTTCCGGCCAGATGCGGTGCACGGTGCTTTCGTTGCCCGGTTGCAGGTAACAGTGCCAGCCAAGTTTCTGGCAAAAGCCCAACAAAGCCTGTTGATCCGGCTCAGGCAATGGGTCCAGGTGGCGGATAATCAGGGCGACATCGTCATCCCCGGCGGCCAATTCAATCTGTGGGATGCGGCTGCGACTTTCCAGGCCGTGCATCAAGGTGCGCAGCTCATCCAGACGATGACCCACGTCCGGAATCAGCACTTCGCAGGTGCGCAGCTGAGCGATAAAACTGTTGCGCTTTTCCCGGAAGCCCACCAGCGTTTCGCCTTTGGCTTCCACGTACTTCACCCCCAAGCGAGCCTTGCTACGGTACCCCGTCACCGGGCCGGTCAGCGGCGCCAGCCACTCCTCCGGCGCCAGGCCACCAAAATGCTGCAGTTGTTCACGCAACACCGCTTCCTTGCGTGATACCTGCACTTCCGGGCTCATATGCTGCAGGCCAGCCGCCACGCCAGATTGCTGTGTTCACAGGGCGGGAGTTACCCGGTCCGGGGACGCGGTCACGATTTCCACGGCTTTGCCTTCATCAAACTTGCGGCGCATGTAGGTGAATTTGAACATCACCTCTTCACCGGGCAGCGCATTATCAATGAAGGTGGTCTTGCCATCGCGACGGGCGATGCCCCAGCCATCGTGGCTCAGGGTTTCAATGCTGGCGGGTTCCGGGGTTTCCGGTAGCGGCTTTCGACGTCGTGCCATGGAAAATCTCAGTACTCTGGGGATAGATCTGGGGTGGGCCGCCATGCTGCTGGCTGCCAATGTGGTGCGGATTTTAGCGTTTCAGGCCGCTGGCGTCAGATTTGTGACGCCCTCGCGGCATCAACTCAGCTGGCCGACGCCTTCTGCCAGGTCTCCAGAAACGCCAGGAAGTGAGGGTGCCCTCCTTCAGGTAGTCCTGCAGCAACGCCAGCTCCTGATCGTAACCGGTGGCGTCCAGCTCACCGCGCATCAACTGAAAACGCAGGTAGACCAGCCAGGTGTTGAGCACGTCGGTTTCGCAGTAGTCCGAATCCCTTGAGATCGCCATCCTGAAAGGCATCGAAGACCTTGCCGCCGCTCATGCCCATCTTGCCCGGGAAACCCAGCAAGGTGGCGATCTGGTCGAGCGGCGCATTGGCGCGCCGTTGTACATGGCCAGCACGTCCATCAGGTCCAGGTGGCGCTGATGGTAACGGCTCAGGTAGTTGTTCCATTTGAAGCTGGTGTCTTCGTTGCCGGTTTCCCAGTAACGACGGCCAGGCACGCCATGTTTGAGCGCGCGGTAGTGCAACACCGGCAGGTCGAAACCGCCATTCCAGCTCACCAGGTTCGGGGTGAAACGGTCGATACCGTCGTAGAAGCGCTCGATCAGCTCTTTTTCGGTGCTGCTCATCGCCCAGGGACCAGACTTTCACGCCTTGTGCAGAACGCAGCACCACGGAAATAGCCATACGATGCAGGTGCAGGCGCAGAAACTCGGTGCCATTCTCCTGACGGCGCAGGTTCAGCAAGGCGCTGGCAGTGTCCTTGTCACTCAGGCCGTCCAAATCATAAATACGGCGACCACCATCCAGATCCGGAATGGTTTCAATATCGAATACCAGTACGTTCATCCCTGAGACTCTCCTTGCTGACCTTGCTGAAACACGCCGGTGGACAGGTAACGGTCGCCCCGGTCGCAAATAATGGCCACGATCACGGCATTGTCCAGCTCTTCACTCAACCGTAGCGCCCCGGCCACTGCCCCGCCGGATGACACGCCGCAGCTAATGCCTTCCTCGCGGGCCAACCGGCGCATGGTGCGCTCGGCCAAGTCCTGGTCCATATCCATCACACGGTCGACCCGGGAATCATCATAAATAGTGGGCAGGTATTCCTTCGGCCAGCGGCGAATACAGGAATGGAGGCACCGTCGGTAGGCTGCAGGCCGACAATCTGAATAGCCGGGTTCTGCTCCTTCAGATACATGCTGCACCCCATGATCGTGCCGGTGGTGCCCATGGAACTAACGAAATGGGTAATACCGCCATCCGTATCGCGCCAGATTTCCGGGCCGGTACTTTCATAGTGGGCCAGCGGGGATTATCCGGGTTGGCAAACTGATCCAGCACCGTCCCCTCGCCACGGGCCTGCATGGCCTGAGCCAGTCGCGGGCACCTTCCATGCCCTCTTCCTTGCTCACCGAAATCAGCTCGGCGCCATAGGCGGCCATGGCATCACGGCGCTCCTGACTCTGGTTGGCCGGCATGATCAACTTCATGCGGTAACCGCATGGCGGCAGCGGCCATGGCCAGGGCAATGCCGGTGTTGCCGCTGGTGGCTTCAATCAGGTATCACCGGGCTGAATGTCCCCGCGCTGTTCAGCCTTGAGGATCATGTTCAATGCCGGGCGATCTTTTACCGAGCCGGCGGGGTTATTGCCCTCCAGCTTGACCAGAATGGTATTGCTGGTCTTGCCTGGCATGCGCTGCAGACGCACAAGGGGTATTACCCACGGTCTGTTCAATGGTTTTATGATTCATGGCGCGTATTGTACCTAAAAGCCGCTTTATGCCGCACGCCTCACGCAACAACAGGGTGGCGCGTAGCGTGCTGCATGTTGCTGCTCTTCAGGCATAATGGGGAAAAACAACAGCAATCGGGGATTCATGGTCAACCAAAGCCTTCGCTCACGCCTGATGTTCATGGCCGCGCTGCCCGCCCTGCTGGCGGCGCTGGTCATTGGTGGCTATTCCATGGTCAACCGGATCGTGGATGTCCGCGAGACCAATGCTCAGCGTCAGCAACTGGTCACCGATAGTTATGCCGCGCAACTGGAAACCCTGCCTCATAATAGCCAGCGCAAACAGCAGAACCTATTACGCCAATTGCTCGAGGAACAGGACGTTCGCGCAGCCACCCTGGTGTTCAACGATGGCCGGCCCACCCTGCACGCAGGTCCGAGGCTGCCCCGCCCTGACGGCGCGGCACCCGATGCACAGGGGCGGGTCACCACCGATACCAGCTGGCAGCTGGATCGGGATCCAGCGGGTGCTGCCCGCCCAGCTCACCGTGGAGTTTTCCCAGCAGGGGCAATATCTGTCCACGCTGGAAAACCTGCTCACCCTGTTTCTGGTGATGCTGGCACTGATCATGATCGCCATGGTTCCCGCCCTGCGCTTTTCCCGCCAGCTGACTCAGCCCATCGGCGACATGGTCAGTGCGGTTCAGCGCATCCGCGATGGCGACCTGAGTATGGCAATCCACACTCGCGCCAAGGGGGAATTGTCCGAGCTGGAAACCGCCCTGCGGCAAATGGTCGCAGCACTGGCCGACGCCCAGACTGAGCTGCAGCAGAACGTGGATCAGGCCACCCAGGATCTTGCGCGAGACCTTGGAAACCATCGAGATCCAGAACATCGAACTGGACATGGCGCGCAAGGAAGCCCTGAAAGCCAGCCATATCAAATCCGAGTTCCTGGCCAACATGAGCCATGAATTCGCACCCCGCTCAACGGTATTCTCGGCTTCACCAAACTGTTGGACCGCTCTCCCCTGAGTCCGCGCCAGGAAGACTATCTCCACCATTCACAAGAGCGCTGAATCCCTGCTGGCGATCATCAACGACGTGCTCGATTTCTCCAAGATCGAAGCCGGCAAGCTGTCCCTGGACACCCCTCTTAACCTCCACGACCTGATCGAGGACGTGCAGACCTGCTCGCCCCCATGGCGCAAGAGCGGGCTGGAGCAGGCGGCGATTATCTATTCCGATGTGCCGGTGGCCTTGCTGGGCGATCCGCTACGTATTCGCCAGGTGCTCACCAATCTGGTCAGCAACGCCATCAAGTTTACCGACCTGGGCTCCGTGGTGGTGGTACGCGCCATGCTGGAGGAAGACCGGGGCGCGGAGGCGATCATCAAGATCACCGTCACCGATACCGGCCCGGGGCTAAACCCGGAAGCCCAGAAGGATCTGTTCAGCGCCTTTACCCAGGCCGACCAGAGTGCCCGCCGACAGGAAGGCGGAACCGGCCTGGGACTGGCCATCAGCAAACGCCTGGTGGAAGGCATGGGTGGCGAAATCGGCATCGACAGCAGTGAAGGCAGCGGCTCCACCTTCTGGTTTACCTTGCGCACAGAGCGCGACCCGAAACAACCGGCCCAGCAACCGCCCCATGCTCTGGTGGGCTGCACCGCCACTCTGATCGAAAGCGATGAATACGGCCGGTTGGGCCTGTACCACATGCTCAGCCATTTGCAGCTTCGCATCCATAAGCAACACAGCCTCAACGATCTCATGGCCAGCCTGGATCAGGGCGCTCTGTCGCACAGTGATTTTCTGGTAATCGGCCTACCCAGCCGGGCACCGGGCATCGACCTGCAACGTCTGCTTGCTTGATGATCTTGCTGCACTGGGCACGCCGGTTCTGGTGCTGTGCAATAACCCGGAAAGTGTGTCCCGCTGGCTGGAGGATTACCCGCATTGCCAAGTTCAGGGCAAACCCGCCACTCGCCAGCGCCTACATAGCGCCCTGCTCACATTAAGCGGCCAGGATTCTCCCGCGCCCCGCCGACACTCGGTCAGCCGCCCATTTCCCCGGCCGGTTTCCGTTCTACTGGTGGATGATCACCCGGGCAACCTGAAACTGGCACGGGTCTTCCTGGAAGAATTGGGTGTCACCGTCACCGCCTGTGATAACGGTCAAAGCGCCCTTGAAGCCTTCCGCGAACAGCCATTCGATCTAGTCTTCATGGACATCCAGATGCCCGGCATGGATGGCAAGGAAACCACCCAGCGCATGCGCGACAGCGAACCGGATGGTACCCACACGCCGATTGTCGCGCTAACCGCCCACGCGCTGGAAAGCGAGCGGCGAGAACTGCTGGATCGGGGTCTGGACGACTACCTGAGCAAACCGATAACAGAAGGGCAACTGCGCCATACGCTGAAAAGTGGGTACTGGGAAGCACCGATGATGACCTGCCGGATGCACCTGACAGCAACGATAACAGCGATCAGGTCTTCGACCCTGAGCTGGCCCGCCGTCGTGCCGGCGAGCGAGATCACCTTGCTGACGAAATGCTGAAGATGTTGCTCGATAGCCTGGAAACGGATCGACCGGCTATCTCAGCGGCCTTTGACCGGGACGATAACGACGACTTGCTGGAACGTGCACAAACTCCACGGCGCCACCCGCTACTGTGGCACGCCGCGACTGGAGCAGAGCGCCCGGCAGCTGGAAGAAGCCCTGAAAACGGGCAGCGACCGAGCCAGCCTGGGACCTCTGGTCTCTGCCCTGTGTGATGAGATCTGCGCACTGGAACAACTCTGGCAAGATCAGAGTGAAGCCATGACTCTGGGCTAGCCGGGTGCTGAGCCCACGCAGCAAAGCCGGGCTAGACCTTGTCGAGCAAGGCCCGCATGCTGCGCACCGCTTCATCCAGCCCGGTGATCGCCGCCCGGGCGATAATGCTGTGGCCAATATTCAGCTCGTTGATGCCCGGAATTTCCGCAATCGGCAAGGTATTGTGGTAATGCAGGCCGTGCCCGGCGTTAACCACCCCTGCTCCAGCGCAAACGCCACGCCTTCACGGATGCGAGCCAGCTCCTGCTGCTGTTCGCCCACCGTTTCTGCATCGGCGTATCCACCGGTATGAATTTCGATTGCCGGGGCGCCGCATTCGCGGGCAGCAGCAATCTGCACTTTATCCGCATCAATAAACAACGACACTTCAATACCTGCCTGCCCCAGTCGTTGGCAACACTGGGCAATCCAGGCCTTGTTGCCCGCCACATCCAGCCCACCTTCGGTGGTCAGTTCTTCACGTTTTTCCGGTACCAGGCAGCAATGCGGCGGTTGAATCCGACAAGCAATACCCACCATTTCTTCAGTGGCCGCCATTTCCAGATTCATGCGGGTCTGCAGCGTTTGCGCCAGCAGCTCCACATCCCGGTCGTTGATATGCCGACGGTCTTCGCGCAGGTGTACGGTAATGCCATCCGCACCCGCCTGCTCCGCAACCAATGCCGCCTGTACCGGCTCGGGATAACGGGTACCACGGGCCTGACGCAAAGTGGCGATGTGATCGATGTTGACGCCCAGAAGGACGCGGGAAGAATTGGACATTTTCAAAACCCGATTGAAAGTTCAAAGTTCAAAATTGAAAACCCGGAAAGGACGACGACCAACAGGAACCGGCAGCGCCGTGCTTCACTGCCTCGCGCTTTCAACTTTGAACTTTAAACTTGTAACTCATTTCTCCCGAAACAGCTCCCGGCTTTTCAGGGGCCGGTTGCCCAGATGCGGGGCCAGTAAATGTCGACACAGACTTAATGCTGCCTTGCGCGCGGCGGGATGCCAATCCCGCTGTGCAATCGCTAACAAATCCGCACCCGCATAGCCTGCACCGGTTTCTGTCTCCGCCAGCCCCTGTTCAGGGTTTAACTGATAGAACGCCTGCGGCGCCAGCCCGTGCCCGTGAATATCCTGATCCAGGGGAATGCCGTAACCGATTTGCTCCAACGCCGCCAATTCAAATTGACGCAGGGTAATATCGAAAGGTGTCTGCGTCTGCAAGTCAGACAACGCCTGTTCGTATAATGGCCACACCGACGGATTGGGGTCATCCCGGTGCAACAGCCGCGTAAGCAGTTCGTTCAGGTAAAAACCGCAGTACAACGCCTTGCCCGTCAGCGTGAGTCGATTACCCCGCGGCTCGCACGCGCGCAGTGAATACATCTCGCCGGAGGGCTTTAACTCTACCCACAAGGGCGTAAACGGTGCCAATAACGGATCTTTGCGACCGCCACGCACCACGGCGCCAACGCGGCCGAGCGCCGGGAGAAACAGGTCTACCGTCAGGCTGGTATTACGAAAAGGCCGCCGGTGAATCAGCCAGGCGGCTTGCAGGGACGTCTCAGCGCGGCTCATCGTAGCCGAGTGAGCGCAGCGCGCGGGCATCATCGGACCAACCCGCCTTGATCTTCACCCACAGATTGAGCATCACCTTGCGCTCGATCAGGCGTTCAATATCTTCACGGGCCTGAATGCCGATTTGCTTGATGCGCTCGCCCTTGTCACCAATAAGGATTTTCTTCTGGCCGCGGCGCTCCACCAGAATCGCCGCGGAAATTTCGGTGACGCGGGGGCCATCTTCCCACATCTCCACTTCTACACTCACCTGATGGGGTACTTCCTGCCCGAGCTGGCGAACCACTTTTTCACGAATAATTTCCGCCACCATAAAACGCAGGCTGCGATCGGTAAGCTGGTCTTCCTCATACCAGAAGTCCCCTTCCGGCAAGCGCTGAACCAGTGCCTTTTCCAGCTCCACCAGATTTTGTTCGCGCAAAGCGGATACCGGAATCACCGCATCGAAGGGGTAACGCTCACTCAAGGTCTGGATATGCGGCAACAAGGCGGCCTTGTCATCCACGTTATCCACCTTGTTAATGATCAGCAGCACCGGCACCTGATCTTTTTCCGGCAACAGGGATAGCACGTGCTCATCCGCCGGCGTCCATTTCATGGCATCGACCATCATGCAGATCACGTCCACACCGAACAGGGTGGATACCGCCGCTTCATTCATGGCGCGATTAAGAGCCTTCTCCTGGCCAGTGTGAATGCCAGGGGTATCGGCAAAGATAATCTGGTAATTATCCCGGCTGAGAATACCGTGAATACGATGACGGGTAGTCTGCGGCTTACGCGAGGTGATGCTGACTTTCTGGCCGATCAAGTGGTTCATCAACGTGGATTTACCCACGTTGGGGCGCCCGACGATAGACACCATGCCACAACGGGTAGCTTGGGAATTGTCCGGTTGGGACGTTGGGGTATCAGTCATACTGCTGCTCCAGCCATTCAAGCGCCAGGCTTGCGGCCTCTTGCTCAGCCTTGCGGCGGCTCGCGCCCTGGGCGGTAAATATCTGCTGCACCTGATCCAGTGAGCACTGCACATCGAAGGTCTGTTTCGGGCCAATCCTTCCACCTGGGTTACTTCGTAGGTTGGCAATTCAAATTTTCGTCCTGCAGCCATTCCTGCAGACGGGTCTTGGCATCTTTCTGAGCGCTTTGCGGCGAGATAGCCTCAAGACGTGGCGCAAACCAAGACAACACCACCTCACGGCAACGGGGCTCGCCGCCATCCAGCAACATGGCACCAATAATCGATTCCAGCGCATCTGCGAGAATAGATTCGCGACGAAACCCCCCACTTTTCAACTCGCCGCCGCCCAGCACCAGGTACTCGCCCAGCCCCAACTCGCGTGCCACCAGTGCCAGCGTCTGACCACGCACCAAAGAAGCCCGCATCCGGGTCAACTGTCCTTCGGCCGCTTCAGGAAACTGTTCAAACAGGGCAACGGAAATAATCTGCCCAAGCTGGGCATCACCGAGAAACTCCAGTCGTTCGTAGTTACGGTGACGGCTGACGCTGCGATGTGTCAGCGCCAACTCGAGAAGAGAAATATCCTGGAACTGATAGCCCAGACGGGCCATCAGTCGGTTAAGGTCACCGTTCACTTGCGAATGTCTTTTTTGAACTCGTCTTTGAAGGTCATCACGATGCTCACGTTGTAAAACATCGGTTCGCGCACTTCATAGTCCGTCGACACGGTCAGAACACCGCCTTCTTTAACGATAGCCAGATCATCCACACGAATCACATTGACCTGGTTAATAGTGAACCGCTTGCTGAGCCCATCGCGAATTTCCGCGGGGACATCAGTGCTGTTTTGCTGTCCTGCAGCAATGAACGGATGGTTGTCGCAATCGTGTTGTGCTCCATGTACGCCGGAACCATACGAAATGCGGCCGTTCCCAGAATAGCCACAACAATCAGCACGACAGCCCAGCTTAGCAGGGACATCCCACGTTGCTGTGAGGGCCTTGTTATCATCATTTTAGTTTGCCTCCACCTTATCAATGGCGCCATTACGAGAAAAACTGGGCAGAGAGAAAACCGGTTTCCAGTGCATCCAGATCATGAACGCTTCCCCCACGACCAGCCCCTCAGGGACTATACCCCAGAATCGGCTGTCGTTACTGTTATCACGGTTGTCGCCCATCACAAAGTAAGCATCTTCTGGCACGGTCCATTCGCCCTGAGTGCGTGCCTGCGGCACCTGGCGACCGGTATAGGGATTGGTTTTGCCTTCCTGCCAGATCAAATGGCTGGCATCACCCAGTTGTTCCACGTATTGCTTGCGCCATACTCCCGTGCCGGCCCATTCATTCACCAGATCACGCTCGACAATCTCGCCATTGACGGTCAGTACATTATCTTTCACCTGAACCGTATCACCGGGTAACCCCACCACGCGTTTGATGAAATTCTGCTTCCGGTTTTCCGGGAACTTGAACACCATCACATCACCACGTTCAGGCTCGTTGGTTTCGATGATTTTGGTATTGGTCACCGGCAATCGCAAACCATAGGCAAATTTGTTAACCAGAATAAAGTCATTCACCTGTAGCGTTGGCAACATGGAACCGGAGGGAATGGTAAACGGTTCCACGATAAACGACCGGATCACCAGTACCACGAAGAACACTGAAATGAGCGAGTTGGACGTTTCCACCACACTGCCCACCGGGCCGCCCTTGCTCTTCAGTTTTAGCGCTTGTCGATTAGCCAAATAACAACCGTAATAGTCAGCGCCAAGGTCAACCAAAAGCCGATATCAATATCCAATAGAAATCTCCATTAAAGAGTCGCGACAGGCTGCACGCATCACGCAACATGCCAAAAGCGAAAAACTAAACGCAAGAATCTCAGACACAAATGAAGCCCCGAAGAACGGGTCTCTCCTCGCGTGTTGCGTGAAGCGTGCGGCATGCTGCGGCTCCTTAATCATCCACCTTGAGCACGGCCAGGAACGCTTCCTGGGGGATTTCCACGTTCCCCACTTGCTTCATGCGTTTCTTGCCTTCTTTCTGCTTCTGCAGCAGTTTTTTACGGACACGTCACCGCCATAACATTTGGCGGTCACGTTCTTGCGCAGGGCCTTTACGGTCTGGCGGGCACTGATTTTGCTGCCGATGGCAGCCTGAATCGCCACATCAAACATCTGGCGCGGCACCAGCTCTTTCATTTTTTCACACAGGGCACGGCCCCGGTAGGCGGACTGATCCAGGTGACAGATCATTGCCAGCGCATCCACCTTATCGCCATTGATCAGCACATCGACCCGCACCAGCTTGGTAGCTTCGAACCGTTCGAAGGCATAATCCATGGAGGCAAAGCCCCGGCTCACGGACTTGATGCGATCGAAGAAATCCAGCACCACTTCCGCCATGGGAATGTCATAGGTCAGAGCGACCTGTTTGCCCAGGTACTGCATATTGATCTGTGAACCACGGCGCTCTACGCAAAGGGTGATCACATTGCCCACGAATTCCTGGGGCACCAGGATATCACCCTTGCGATGGGTTCGCGGAACTCCTCGATTTGCTGCCTTCGGGCAGTTTGGAGGGGTTATCTACGTGCAGAATGTTCCGGACACCAGCGCCAGCTCATACACCACCGTGGGCGCCGTAGTGATCAGATCCAGGTCGTATTCACGCTCCAGCCGTTCCTGGATGATTTCCATGTGCAGCATGCCCAGGAAGCCTACCCGGAAACCGAACCCCAATGCGTCAGAGGTTTCTGGTTCATAGAACAGGGAGGCGTCATTCAGGGTCAGTTTGGCCAGTGCATCGCGAAAATCTTCATAGTCATCGGCGCTCACCGGGAACATGCCTGCGTAGACTTGTGGCTTCACATTTTTGAAGCCGGGTAACGCCACCACATTGGGGGTTTTCGCCAGGGTCAGGGTATCGCCCACCGGCGCGCCGTGAATATCCTTGATGCTGCCACTCACCCAGCCCACTTCGCCGGCTTCCAGCAATTTGGTCTCGGTGCGCTTGGGGGTGAAGATACCCAGGCTATCGACCACATGGGTCTGCCCGGTGGATTTCACCAGAATCTTGTCGCCCTTTTTCAGGCGGCCTTCTTTCACTCGCACCAGCGAGATCACGCCCATGTAGTTATCGAACCAGGAGTCGATAATCAGCGCCTGCAGGTCAGACTCGCGCGAACCTTCCGGGGAGGGAATGCGCTCGACCAATTGCTCCAGCAAGTCATCCACGCCAACGCCCGTCTTTGCCGACACCCGGCAGGCGTCGTGAGCATCCAGACCGATGATTTCCTCGATCTCGTTGATCACCATTTCCGGCTCGGCCTGAGGCAGGTCGATTTTGTTCAGGACCGGCAGTACTTCCAGGTCCTGTTCAATGGCGGTGTAACAGTTAGCCACTGACTGGGCTTCCACGCCCTGGGCGGCATCCACCACCAGCAGCGCCCCTTCACAGGCGGACAAGGAGCGGGACACCTCGTAGGAAAAATCCACGTGGCCGGGAGTATCAATAAAGTTCAACTGGTAGGTTTCGCCATTACGGGCCGTGTAGTGCAGGGTCACACTCTGGGCCTTGATGGTAATGCCCCTTTCCCGCTCCAGCTCCATGGAATCCAGCACCTGAGATTTAAGCTCTCGGTCGCTGAGGCCGCAAACCTGAATAAAGCGGTCTGCCAACGTGGATTTACCATGGTCGATATGGGCATAATGGAAAAGTTGCGAATATTCTTGATGTCAGTCATAAGGCCTGTTGAACAAAAAGTCGTTGTCGCACCGGCCTTCTTCGTCCCGTGGTCACAAACCGGGATCAAAAGACCGTACTGCTGCCCAACCCTGCGCCGGGCAGCACACCGTGATACTCAAAACGACAAACAATGGGCCGCGATTCTAGCGGATATCGGGGGGGAGTTGCACGGCGCACCGTCCGGTGCGCCGAAAACCCGCTGTCAGACCCTGAAAAAGGGGTTATGGCAGCTTCAAGGCCAGAAAACGGGGGTGCCATCACGGTTGACCAGTGCCGCCACCGTGCCCTCTTCCGGCAAGGCCGCCGCCGCATCGGCCAAATCCGCCGCGCTGTTGATCGGGGTATTGTGCAGGGTCACCAGAATATCCCCCGCCTGAATACCCGCCTGGCGGGCCGGGCCGTCGCTCACCTGGGTGACTACCACCCCGGCTTTGAGGTCCAACCGGCTCAATTCCGACGCAGACGCTTCGCGAACGGACAGGCCCAGCTTCACCGCGGGCGACGCCTTATCGGATTCCTCCCCCCCTTTGAGGGCCATTTCCGGGTTATCCGGCAGCAGGCCGATGGTCACCGACAAGGTCTTTTTCTCGCCATTGCGGATCACCACCATATCCACATCCGACTCGGGCTTTACCAGGCCAACACAACGCGGCAGCTCCGAGGAGCGATAGATGGTTTCATCGTTGAAGCGGGTAATCACATCACCCGGCTCCACCCCGGCCGCCTCGGCCGGCGAGCCCGCCAGCACCTGGGAAACCAGCGCACCGCGAGGCGAAGCCAGCCCGAATGATTCCGCCAGATCCCGGTCCACTTCCTGAATCAGCACACCCAGCCAGCCACGGCTAACCTTGCCGCCATCCTTGAGCTGGCTGACCACGTCCATGGCCATATCCATGGGGATGGCAAAACTCACGCCCATATAACCGCCCGAGCGGCTGAAAATCTGCGAGTTGATCCCGACCACTTCACCACTCAGGTTGAACAACGGCCCGCCGCTATTACCCGGGTTGATCGCCACATCGGTCTGAATAAAGGGCACATAACTGTCGCTGGGCAAGCTACGCCCTTTAGCGCTAACGATCCCGGCCGTCACGCTGCTGTCGAACCCGAATGGCGCGCCAATGGCCACACCCATTCACCGACCTTCAAATCCGCAGAGGAGCCGATATCTACCACCGGCAAATCCCCTTCATCCACTTTCAGTAGGGCCAGGTCGCTCTGCTCATCGGCGCCTATCAGCTCAGCGGGCAATTCCCGGCGATCCTGCAGGCGCACCATAATTTCGTCCGCTTCCGCCACCACATGATTGTTGGTCAGTACATAACCATCGGCGGAAATGATGAAGCCTGAACCCAATGAACGAGTATCTTCCTGCTCCGGCAACGACGGCATGTCACCTTCACCGCCGAACTGTTCAAAAAAATGCTGGAAAAACTTCGGCAACTGCTTGAGCTGATCCGCAGCGGAGGATTCATCCCGATGCGTCACCGTACTGATATTCACCACTGCCGGACCTTCTTTTTCGACCAGGCGGGTAAAATCAGGCAACCCGGTTACCAGAGGCTCACCGCGTTGGGCAGAGGTTCAGAAGAAGGGTCGGAGCATGCCGCCAGTACGGCACTCAGGATTACAAGCCACACGGCTGCGAAACGATATCCTCGTCGCATTGAAGTCTCCTTTGTCAGGCCTTTTCGCGGCCTTTATTGCGATGCAGGCTTAATCACCGCCTGACAACTATCGTCCCCGGATGCTATCAGGCGTGGCTGATAAGCCAGAGTATGCCCCGCGCGGCGACTCATGACACGGTTGATCGCAAAACCGAGAAACAGCCCCGCCATACCCAATATGGCAGACGCATCAACGGTTTCGATGGCAAGAGCCGAGCCCAGCAAGGCACCAATAAACAACAAGACCAGTGGCAACCCATATACCCACAGGGCACCACGCATCAGCGCGCCCTCGGGCAGTTCCACATTCACGGTATCGCCAACTTGGTGAGAATCTTGAGAAGGAACTCGCAGGCGGGCACGCTGCCCGGACTGCTGTTCATTGATAAGGTGATGCCCGCAACCGGCTTTCGCCTTGCAGGCACCACAGGTGGACGCACGCACGGTTTCGACCCAGATAGCCCCGGGCTCTACCGCCACGACGACTCCCTGTTCTTGCAGCATCAGGGCTGGCTGTCTCGCACGCTGATGCCTTCAATCACCCGCTCTGCGGTGTTTTGCGGCACCTCACCCACCAGCGTCACCAAATAGGCTCCACTGGGAGCAGTGAGTCTGCGACTAACGGCGACCGTAGGACCAACGCGACTCACACCCTCTTCTACCGTACTGTCAGCCACCGCTTCCACAAACACGGTAAAGGCTGCCAAGCCATCACTATAGCCTTGTGCTGCCACCGGCTCGCGATCGGAGCCACCCTGGCGCCAGTCTTTATCCACGGAGGTAAACCCCGCGGGCATCCATTGCGCATCCACCAACAACTGTTGAGACGGGTGAGAATCCGCCAGTTGCTTCAGATCGCTTTCTTTCACGGTTTCCGGGATGGCGAAGTCCTGCTCGGTGAGCGGCGGCGCCAACGTCAGAGTAACAAACTCCACCCGCTCCAAGGCCACGCCACTGCCATCAACCACTTCCGATTTCAGCAACAGATTACTGTCGTTATCCAGCCACAGGCGGTATCCGTAACGGTGGTTATCCAGGGGAGCCACGCGCATACGCGTAGCCGCACGACCGGCAACGCGGCCATCACCATCCACCAGAATGTTGTACTGCTCCGGCACATCACTGGCGATCCGGTCGCCTAGCGCCAAGGGGCCAGCCTTCTCACGGTTAATACGGGTCAGGGTGCCATTCGGGTGTAGGCAGACCACCTCATCTCCCCGGCTCAGCACCTCTACCAGACGGCCATCCAAGTGGATCAGCCGCTGGAATTCGCGACCACCGATCACTGCATGGCTCACTTCCATGGTGCTGACTTCGGCACCGAACTGATAAAGAAAACGACCAGTGTAATCGAGGGATCGATTGGCCTGTGCCATGGATTGCAGCTGGTTCTGCGCTGGCGATGTATTCGCCAGCGCCACTTCAGACAGCGCCACCATCGGCGAGCAGAGGGTCAGAGAGAAGGCAAGAGCTCGAAGCATCATCCGTTAGCGGGCCCCGTGGCGGGCATCCATGCTCACCAAGCGCGCAAAGGGCATCATGCCCTGGCCGCTATGGCGCGCCGCGAAATCGCTATGACGCAGCAGCATGTTGTTGACACGGGGCTGGGAGACCGGCACCGCAGCAGCCGGTGTCGCCGTCACGTTGCTGGTCTTGAACGCCTGGGAAACCAGGGACGTTTCACCAAACGGGCGGTTGATGCGGTTATCCGGGGCAGCAGCAGCCAAGGCCGGTGCGGCCGAACCATTCACCGCTTGGCTACCTTCCCAAGTCTGCCAGCCGACGACCGTTGCTGCCGCCACAGAGGCCGCCACGGCCAGACGCGCCATGCCGCCCAGCCATGCTGGACGACGGGCCGGCAGAGCTTCTTCCGACAAAGCGGCAGACAGGCTGGCATTAAAGCCTGCCGGTACCGCCATGGAAGCCTGACCATGCATAACATCGCTGGCCAGTTGCCAGCGCGCCAACGTATCCAGCTCGCTATCATCGATATCACGCATCACCCGGCGGGTTTCCAGCTCGCTGGTTTCACCGTCAAGGAACGCGGACAACGTTTCCAAATCCCTGTTCATACTCTCACCCTTTATCGCCGCGCTGTGAGCCCAATAGCGGGCGAACAGCTGTGTCAATTGCTTCCCTGGCCCGAAAAATCCGGGACCGAACTGTGCCCACTGGGCATTCCATGACGACCGCAATGTCTTCATAGCTGAAACCTTCGAATTCACGAAGGGTCACAGCGGTCTTCAGTTCCTGAGGCAGCTCGTTAATCGCTGCGTGGATTACCGCCTCCAGTTCCTCTGACAACACAAGGGACTCCGGGGTTCCAATCTCGTGCAGCATTTCTGCGCCAGCGTATTGCTCGGCTTCAGCAGCATCCAGATCAGAGCCCGGTGGCCGCCGGCTGGCAGACACCAGATGATTCTTGGCAGTATTGACCGCGATACGGTAAAGCCAGGTATAAAAGGCGCTGTCTCCACGGAATCGGGGCAGCGCGCGCCAGGCTTTGATAAAGGCTTCCTGGGCAACATCCTGGACCTCGTCCTGGTCACGCACATAGCGGCTAATCAACGCAAAAAGGCGCTGCTGGTACTTGTGCACCAACACCTCAAAGGCACGCTGATCGCCGGTTTTGGCTTTCTTGACCAACTCTTCGTCTGACACCGATCCCCCGGATCTATCGCGAAACGCGTGAAGTAACCATGGCCGTATTATGACGACCCACTAAAACGCGCCATTGTAGCAGTTGCCGGCGTGGCGGCTACACCATGAGCGCGATTTCGCCACCTTTTCACATTGCTTGAACATTTCTGTGGCGGCGCTGTACCGGCGTTACAACCTGTTATAGGACAGAATCGGACACACGCAAGACCCGATGGTTCCGGAAAATATGAAAACCAGACACATTCTCAAGACTAGAGTAAGAACTGGTGCAACAACATAGGCGCTCTCACGGGCCCAGGCAGGCCCGTGAGGCAATCGAACGCGGGGCAGATCAGAAAATAGAACAGCCCGAGCCGCCGAATTTTTTCTTCACCTGGGCCATGCAGCCTCGCATCAACAGGCCGAAAGGGTCACCGGGCATGGTTTCACAGACTTTCTTGGCCGCATACGCCTTGGAGCATTCCGTGGCCGTGGCTTCCAGGGTATTGCTTGCTACCGGTTGCGCCCCGGCCTGCCCACCCGGCGCAACACCCGCCACCAAGTCCGCAGGCACGGCGTTTGGTGCCGCCTTTGGCTCACTGGCCTCTATCATGGCGGCCACCACATCGGCCGGCAGCCCTTCGCGGGTCAGCCAACTGGACTCCTCCGGCGTGAACAGCGCATAAGGCTGACCTGACGCCTTAATACTGGCCGACATGGCAGGAGCGGAACGCTTACGGTAGGTCTGCTTGAGCACATCCAGCACCCGAAGATCCGTCGGCCCGACAAACAACAGCCTCTCATTGCCCCGAATGTCACCAGCGAATTCCGGATGTTTCTCGATGATAGCGGCATAGGCCTTGAGGCGTTCGTTGCGTTTCTGCCCCGCCAGCACCTCCGCCAAACGGGCAGAAACCAGGGGCGATAGAACTTCAGTTGCGGGTTATCCAGCGCTGCCGCCAGCTTATCCGTATCTTTTGATTTCTTGAGTGAATCGTACAGTGGTTCTTCCGCAACGATATTACGTGTCAGCTTCTCTTCATGGGAAAAGAAGGTGGCATACCAGGCCGCATCCGTGATTTTCTGAGTACCGCGCAACTTGCCTAGCGGAAACCAGCTCATGAAAACCGTTCCTCGATAGTGCGCGTTCGCGCTGTAGACCAGTTCGCCTTCTGATCGCATTTCAATCGTTGTATCAAATTGCTGCGGCGCGACCATGGGTACCAGACAAAGGCTGAACGAACACCCCACCGTTGTCACCACCACCGTTGCAATCGTGCCAACGCTATTCTTCGGGGTCTGGCGCGTTACCGTGATATCCAACGGCGGCATATCCCCATCATGCAGCCAGTAATCCGCTGCCAGCGCCATTTCATCATTGGCACTCCTTCTGGGCTTCTCGCTCAACCATTGCTGGTGTTTTTCACTGGCCCACGGGTAGGCATTATAGGTAGCCTTCCCCTTGCTGTAAGGGATAATCGGGTTATTCGGATTCGTGTTGAAAAGATCAATCGTGTCCTGCGTGATCAGCGTCCCTGCTCGGTATAGTAATTCGCCGACATGCAGCCACTCAACAAGCTCACCGCTATCGCGCTGGCTGCCAGCCCTTTTAGTACCCTTCTCATAGTGTTCCCCGATACTGATTTTCCGTACGCCACTCCCCCCAATGAAAGCAGCGCTGTCCCAAGTCACAGGAAAATAACAACTCTGTCACAAAACCGCATACCCCAAATGAGGGATGCCCCGATAAAAACGTCATTAGCAGGGGCGTCAATCGTCGCTATACTGACGGCCTTTCCGAGCCATTCACTAACAGGATCGCCCATGGCCACCTACCGACACGATGTACTCATTATCGGCTCCGGCGCTGCAGGTCTCACCGCCGCATTGCGCCTGCCGGATGAGTGTCAGGTTGCCCTGCTCTCCAAAGGGGAGCTCACCAGTGCCAGCACCTACTACGCCCAAGGTGGCGTGGCCGCGGTGCTGGACCAGGAAGATTCACTGGAAAGCCATGTGGCCGATACTCACGTAGCCGGCGCCGGGCTGTGCCATGACGATGCAGTGCGGTTCACCGTGGAAAATGGCCCGGACGCCATCCGCTGGTTGATTGATCTGGGGGTGGATTTCACCCGTTTTGACAACGGCGATGGCAGCAAATTGCCCTACCACCTGACCCGCGAAGGCGGCCATAGCCACCGGCGCATCATTCATGCCGCCGACGCTACCGGCAAAGCCATTTCCGGCACCCTGATCGAGCAGGTCTGCCGGAAGAGCAACGTGACCCGCTTTGAACACCGGGTGGCCGTGGACCTGATCGTGCAGGAGCACGACGACCCAAACGGGGGACAAGGCAAAGAAAAACGCTGTTGCGGCGCCTACGTACACAACATTCAAACCGGGGAAACCGACGTTATCCTGGCCCGCTCCGTGGTACTGGCCACCGGCGGCGCCTCCAAGGTGTACCTGTATACCTCCAACCCAGATGTGGCCACCGGCGATGGCATCGCCATGGCCTGGCGAGCCGGTTGCCGGGTGGCGAACATGGAATTCATGCAGTTCCACCCCACCTGCCTCTACCACCCCAAGGCGAAAAGCTTCCTGATCACCGAAGCCATTCGCGGCGAAGGCGGGCACCTGCTGCTACCCAATGGCGAACGCTTCATGAACCGCTTTGATGAACGCGGCGAGCTGGCGCCCCGGGATGTGGTGGCGCGCGCCATTGACCATGAAATGAAACGCCTGGCGCGGACTGCCTGTATCTGGACATCAGCCACAAGCCAGCGGATTTCATCATCGAGCACTTCCCCACCGTGTACGCCAAGTGCCTGCAACTGGGGCTGGATATCACCCGCGACCCGATCCCGGTGGTGCCTGCCGCCCACTACACCTGCGGCGGCGTAATGATCAACGAACACGGACAAACCGATGTGCCCGGCCTCTACGCCATCGGCGAAACCAGCTTCACCGGCCTGCACGGCGCCAACCGCATGGCCAGCAACTCCCTGCTGGAATGCTTCGTCTACGGCAAAGCCGCCGCCGACCATATCGGCGCACACCTGCATAACCTTCCCACGCCCCGCGACGACAATGAATGGGACGAATCCCAGGTCACCGATTCCGACGAAGACGTGGTGATCAGCCACAACTGGGACGAGCTGCGCCGCTTCATGTGGGATTACGTGGGCATTGTGAGAACAGAAAAACGCCTGGAGCGCGCCCTGCACCGGGCCGAGCTGCTGAAGAGCGAAATCGCCGAGTATTACAGCAACTACCACATCAGCAACGACCTGCTGGAGCTACGTAACCTGGTCGTCATCGCCGAACTGATCATCCGCTCCGCCATGCAACGCAAGGAAAGCCGCGGCCTGCATTTCATGCGCGACTTCCCGGGGTGAATGAAGAAACCAGGGACACGATCCTGACACCGGACACAATGAATAGTTAATAGTTAAAAACGTCGCGAACTGCCCCTTTCTGTTCTGAAAGGCAAGAGACCGCGCCCAGGAGCTGGGCGCGGTCTCTATGCGTTGAAAGGAACGCCCACCTGCTCGCGCGCTATTAATTAGTCATTATTAACTATTAATTGCTCTTCCTGTTGGTCCACAGCCACTGATAAAACGGCTGCAACTCTGCCACCGGTGCCTGGTCCGCAAACACATGCAGCCACCCTTCGGCGTTTGCATTGCCAGCCAGGGGCCATGGCGAATAACCCGCAGGGGCTGCTCCATCACCTGGGTATGCCCCCATTACCGTCAACGTCTGCGCGTGCAATTCCAGCGCCTCCGGCTGCGGCAGGCGCCAGCCCAACAGCATCACCGGCAATACACCAAGCAACACCAGCATGGCCCAGCCCGGCAATGGCGACAGCACAATGGCCGGCCGCCCACCCTATCGCCAGCCAGCGCAGACGCGCCGGATAGCGGGAAGCGCCAGCTTAACCTTTCTTCGCGGAGACCAGGCCGAGGACATGGCTCACATACTCTTGCAACTTCGGGTCCGCAGGCTCACTGCGGTAGGTGAACCACTCGAACATGTCCGCATCTTCACAGGCGAGCAAGGTGGCGAACTGGGCCTGGCGCTCCGCCGGCTCCGCATCAAAATGGTTATCCAGATAGCCGTACAGCACCACCTCCACTTCCGAGGCGCCCCGGCGGCACTGCCAGCGATATTTGCGTTTCAGGTCTTCATTACTCATTTCTGCACTATCCTGATCAGAAACTCCGGCGTCTTGCGCCAATTACCAGCCATGGCTTTCAGGCTGTGCGCGCATTATCTATCATGCCTGATGATTTCTCGACTCCCCGGCGTCACACAGCAAGACACACCCCAAACGACAGGAGCACCATGAGCTGGTCCCAGTTTATCGCCGCCCAACCCCTCGTCGAACATGCCGAGGCAAGCACCGCACCGGCATTAAGCCATTGCGATCACCTGGCCGTCATCGCGCCCACGGCGAGGAAGCGGGCCATTACCTGCAAGGGCAGCTTTCCTGCGACCTGCATGAAGTGGACAACGGAGGCCACCTCACCGGCATGCACCTGAGTCTGAAAGGCCG
>UEXL01000315.1_pt1 | contig 22033 bp, 16 predicted proteins | sample 1796671 | NCBI WGS metagenome assembly UEXL01 (sample SAMEA4772471, study PRJEB27181) | metagenome | reverse complement strand
TGATGAGATAATACAACCCCTGAACCCTCATAGACATCGCTTAATTCAACTAGTATATCCTCATTGAATTGAGTTGGGTATCTAATACCACGTCCTCCACCCATGTCACCTACTCGCATAGCGTTTGTAGGAGCAAATACATCAACCAAGATGTCGCTGTTACCACTGTTAGTGTTATTCAATCTACCACCGAAACGTGGTATTACTGCTGAAGGAGAGCCTAAAACATCACCACTACTATCAATTATGCCTTTGAGGTTGACAATAGGTGAGCCATTGTTATACAGTCTAGCGTAAGGTGTACGATTGTTAGTACGGTCATATTCGTAAGCGTCACCAGCGTCCCAAGCAGGTTTGATACCAAAGCCTCGTACTGGCGCTCTCCTTACATCTTCACCACGAGTGTTACCCCACCAATCTACTAAGTAATATCCAACAGCCCCTTCCACTGTACTAACTCCTAAACCAGCATGGTCGCCCCACCAATCACGAGGAGCGGTTGAAGCGTTACGAATGATACGAACGGGGCAACCAAAGGAGCGAGTCATACGTTGACCATCACTGTAACGCACTTGCCATTCTGCTTTGTCAGGACCAAGCATACCGCTGAAATTAGTTTGTCTCTCCATAATACCAACATAGGTTGTTGGTAATGTGACACTACTAAGACTTGAATCGCTGGAAGCCCAAGTTTGTGACTCATACTCGGTCAAAGGACCTGCTTTGTAACCAACTGTGAAGTTACTAGCACCACTATGTGTTGCGGCTTCCGTGAATGCACGCATACCATAATGACCCCATTGGGGTCTGTTCCACGGTTGGCGTAGACCAAAGCGATAGCCAAACGGATAAGAGCGTGTAGATACAAGACTAGAAGCAATAGCAAGACCGCTACTTACAGAGTAATTACCGTCATCATCAGCATCTTTCCAGTGCTTACCACCGGCTGCACTTAGGTTACGTGGTATATGCCAAGCGGCAGACCAAGCACTATAGCCTTCTAAGTTGCTTACTAGAGGCCCACCCCTACTACCACAAGGCCAGTAATGACTCAGCATGACTGTAGCGCTACCTTGTGCCTCGTAGCCCGTCATAGCGTGTATATTAGCAGCGGTATCTACACTACCGTCTGCATCTTTGAATACAGTTGAGCCAGTTGCTGGTGTATAGAATAGATTCTCTGAGAAGGTAATAGTGGTTGTTGGATTAGAGAATGCCTCACTAGCAACTTTACCTATAACCTTACCATCAGCAAAGATATAGTCACCAGCGTCAAACTGAGCCCGAATATCCGTGTTAAATGTTAGAGTGTTAGTAGTAGCACCAGTAGTAACTTGACTAATTTTAGTAGGGGGCTTAGGTGTCTTGAAGTCAAGATTGAAAGGACCTAAACTAGCAGCATAGTTTACACTATGATAGTGTATGGTTTCAAAGTGCTCAGGCATACTATTGTATGCTGCTTTATTGACTGCTCTATCAGAAGTAGCATTACCCCATGTTCTACTACCATCGGAGTAGAATGTATGAGGTCTACCCAAATTAGGATGCCACATAGATAGGAAAGCGTCAGGCGTGTAAAGAGCGTTAGTGTCTCTAGTTCCTTTTCGTAATTGGTCTAGGTTTTGCATTAAGACACTAGATTTATTGTCTTTAAATAGTTCAGAAGCAAACTTAGTAGAGTAAGGTAATGATAATCTAAGTATAGCATTAATTGGAGGCATGGTGGTTTCTGCTGTTATGAATCGAGTAGGTCTATTCATAGTAGCACTAGAGTAAGTATGACCTGAGCGTTTAGTGTATGATAATGTTTGAACTATTCCATTAGCGTCAGTGTATATCAGTTTCTGATTATAGTAAGGTACTTCGGGGAAGAATGAAGCATCATCAACATCTACATAGTTACCTGAACTAATTCCTGTGACTCTAGCGACTGCTACTAAAGATATGTTTTCAAAAGTTTGTGAGTATATATCAGGACTAATAGAAGGATAACCAGCAAGTGTTAATTGAGCACCTATACATCCATGAGAGGGCCTACAGAACTCGTAATAGTTATCTAAGCGATATAACGCTAGATGCGTAAAACCATTAGAAGTGCTATCATCAGGTCCTACTTTGTGAATTATACTCCACCAAGGTATGTTGGATGTATACCCCGGTGTAGCATTAGCGAACATACCCACAGTATATGGTAAACTTCTGCGAGTAAACGTAGGGGATTCGCTACCCTGTACACCAAGTGCATTATAAAGCAGCATTGGTGGTGTATTGGTAAACTGACTTCCGTGGTCAGGGTCATAGTCTAACATTATTTCATTAATGAAAATCTCACAGCCCCTTACGTCAGCAAGAGTGGCTTCAGCGAGGATAAGAGTCACCCCACCAATAGGAGAGCCACCTCTCTCTCACTATCATATTTTATACCGACTACAAGATTAACCTGCTGACCTGTCAGTTCACGTGCAGTACCATTAGGTAAAGCAGTTGCAGTGCTATGATTATGATGGAAACCTGTAATTTGATGCTTTCTCAGGTTAGGCTGTATAACAATCTGATAAGCGCCTACTTCAGCAGGGTCAGGGGAAGTGACCATCTTGGGTGTAGTTAGCACCTGCTTCAAGTATTATAGAATGCCCTCCTAGTTTATTCATATCACCAGCAGTTCCTTTGGATGCTAGTATACCATAGCCGTCATAACGCACTTTAGTTTCAAACATTAATGTGAATGCTCCACCATGTATGTCACTAGGTCCACTAGGTGTAGGGGTTAAACTACTAATTCTTAGTTGCGGACTAAGTGGATGTAAGTAATCTGTAATTGATGTTCCTAGTGTAGTAGTTGTAGGGTTCACATTATCTAAAAGTTTTATTAAATCAGGATTTTGTAAACTAGCCCTTGTTTCAATTTCGTGCTTACTGTATAGACCTTGATAAGCGGGATGAGCCCAATGTCCCGGTAGCATTGGCATGGAAGCATTTACGAAATGATGCCCCATGCGAGGCATTGGCATAGGTGTTAACTGTGGTTTATTGTATCTGTTGATAATTAAAGTATTTTGATTACCACTAATATATTCAGTATGAGCCATATCAGGACTGTTACCGCTAACTTCAGCGTGGTCACGAAGTCTACGTGCTGCGAAGAAACGAGTGCTACCTGCTGGTATGTAGTAAGATGGTGATATGGTGATAGTTGATGTACCTAGGTTATCTGCTATGAACTGGTCAAAGTCAATATCCCCAACTACTCCTGTGAACGTAGCACCGCTAATACCAGTGTAAGATAACACTACACTATCTGTAGTAGTAGCAAGGCGTAAGAAGCGCCTATTGTCACTACGCTCTTTTGTAGCAAAATCAGCATCAAAGATAGTCGCCGTTATAGTAGCCGATGCAGTTAATGTACCGCTTGCATAATTTGAAACTGTAAGCGATTGATTTTGTATACCGTTAGCGTGAGTGTAAGAATTAGGGAATCTTTCTGTATGGCTATGTCCCATTTTAGTAACATGGAAAAAGAGCGTACGGTCATGTAATTCATAAGAAGATGCTAATGTGTTATCATTAGTTGCTGAGCGCCATGACTCCTTAGTGCTATCAGGATAAGTGAAATCTCTATCTACGAAGTCAGCATCTTCACGAGGGGGAGGCTTACCTTCACTTACGTGTTCCCAACCTGACTCATTCATCGTAGGGGCTAATCTAGGTCCCTTTACTACGTTATCAAACAAATGACCTATGTGTGAGTGCCCGAGGTCAGGATGTATCATACCACCGTCACCCATAGTTTCATTTTGATATGCTTGTAATTTATCAAATCCACTACGTACTAGTATATTTCCGGGTATAGAATCAGGGTCAGGTAATTGAATGATTAAGTTAGGAGATAATGATGAGTTAGCAGTTGCTGGTGCAAGACCACTAACAAGCCTCTCTCCAGTCGGTCTAAACGCACGGATAATTACACCGAGAGGAGAGCCGCCGCTCAACACGTGTGTTTGACCTGTATCATCAACTACATTCATATCTTCAAACTGTAATTCTTCATTAGGAATATCTAGCACATTTTGAAGCGCTATAGGGTGTTTACTAGCCAGTTGAGGATGTGATAGTTCTTGTGCTTGTAATATAGGTAACATGGCGCTGTTTGTAGTCTCAAACGAGAATCTAACGTTACCATATATTTTTTCTCCTATAGTGCGTTCAGTACCAGCAGCACGAGTATCTGCTAATTCACCAGTACCTCCTATGTTAATGCCGCTAACACGATTGATAAAAGGAATAGCACCGAGTCCACGAGCATTAACGGCTGGCATGGATAGACTACCACCGTCCATTCTCTTCCAAACTATATGTTCAATGTTAAAGTTGTCAGCGGGAGAGCGGTCATACATAGCGTAGCCATTAACATCACCAATCCAAAATGTATTTTTCTGTTTAGTCCCACCGAATAAAGAAGAAGGAGCGACTGAAGCAGAATTGTAAAAACCATCAGATACATTTCTTTGAGCACCAGCACTTGCTGCTGAAAAGTGCGAGCCTATGCTTTTATCAACATCTAAGAATAAGTCACCAGTTTTACTTAGGCAAGGTTCAGCATTTTCTAATTGGGTATCAGCAGTAAGAGTCGAATGTAAAGTTATAGCAGCATTGAATGGACTACCATCTAAAGCATTAGATGCTGTATAGTCTGCTATAGTAGGGAAGACCGTACCATCTCTAATCAAAGCCTCAACGTTAGGTCCAGCATTTGCAGGGGCGTAGAACCTATCCTGTCCATGTATTCGGTCATCCCATCTAGTTGTACCTGCTTTAGTAAAATCCGCAGCCCTACCTAAAAATATCCAGTCTCCGCAACTTTTGTGACCGTTACGGTCTGTCTTGGCTATCAGTGCTAATTCTGATTCATGTGCTACGACTAATAGAGCACGTGAATAAATACCTTGTTTATGTGTCAACTCCTTTTGTAAGTCAAGTTGATTTGTAAGTATAGGAGTGTTATGATAAACACTAGTTTCAACATTTTGGAATGTGTAACTACCAGTAACGGCAGAATCCATTTGTGCTTCATCATGAGGTCCATCAGGATTGTCTTCATTAGGGGAAATTAGCAAGAGCACTACTACCGTCGTTAGGTGGGCTACTTTCAGGACTATTTGGCATAGGTGCTATGACTGGTATATGACCGAAAGCATTAGCGCAACCTATGCTGTTACCATAAGGTGAGAAGCCTAATGAAGAATGCCAAGCACCAAGACCCGCTGCAATTCCATTTCCTACTGATAAAGTATTGAGATAAGAATAACGATTGCCGGACCAGCCTACAGCACCAATCGGTTTAGTTCTGTCAATTGCATCTACTAAACCGCTAAAGTGTACTCTGTTGTACGCTAAACGTTCAGTGGTACTTTCGTCTAGACCTACAGTGTGTACACCCGCCTTAGTCCATACATATATTTTATCAACGTTAGCAGTGTTGATAGTAGGATAAGTTAGAGTAGCGCTGTCTAATTTGTTATCCCAAGTTGCTGATGTTTCAAATCTAAGATTACCAGTTATTCTATTACGCCCTATGAAGAACTTAACATAGTAGTCTGAGCCGTTTAGGTATACAATCCTAGAGTGATAAGGAGCAAATGCTGGAGTATTTTGCGCTACTAAACCTGTAGCAAAACTGTTGCTGGTACGCAACCAACCCGTTTCAGGTATGTTTCTTGCATCGCTTTCAGTAGTACCCATGTTCAAGACTATAAAGCAATCATGTAAGTCATTGTTTGAGTTTTGATAAGACACAATCTTAGAGTCATCTATCTCTCTCCAACCATAACGGTCTTGACGCATAGCATTACCCATACTCGGCATGAATGTACCACCCATAGATTTGAGTGCTCCACCCCCGGGGAACGTGTTTATAGCAGCACCTAATACACAGGCTAACTCTTCACCATTTTGACATCTAGTGCCATCTACTACTATGTATTCCATGTTAACATCTGATGTCGTTAAAGTTTGAGCCTCAAAAGCACCGCCTGAAGCACCGTAGAGAACTTTAGTCGTTAAAGGACCAGCGACACGGAATGCAGTAGGGTGTAATTCATTCCCGGAGAGTTTGGCGACCCTGCTATTATTACTAGGATGAGGTGGGTTGAAAGTAATCTGATTATCTAACCAAGTACCACCGGGATGATACCCCACCATCCATATGGAAACACCACTCTGAGTTGCTCGCCATAGAGCCTCCCATAAACACAGCATGTCTCATAGGGTGAGCCTTTCTATATTCGTGAACTTCAGTATCGGTTAAGTTAGTTACACCTAAGTTAAACATTTCACCATACATACGACCTGATTCAGGTCTTTGCTTTAGAATTGCTACATTTGGCCTACCTTGAGGCGGTTCCCAGTTTAGGGTTTGCCGCCAATGGAAGCGATGTTTTCCTAATTGATAGGTTGAACTTTCAGGGAAATAAAAAACCATCATGATTAGCGATATGGTTAGGCATAAAGGAAGCATTACCACTAGTGTAAGGCACAGCAGACCATCCATTTCCTACTGTTATTGCTCTACCCGGATGAGGCTCAAACGTATTTACAGGAGTAGAAACTTCTTGAGTATATGGGAATGCTTGACCGGGTCCATAAATTAAGTAGGTGGTTTTGTTTTCAGTGGCCGTTACATGGTCGCTGTAACGAGCAGTTGGATGAGCGAAACGTAGAACTAATGGAGAAGGAACTTGAAGATGAACACCACTACTATACACAGTACCAGTGGGATGTTTATCATTTACTCCCCTGACTCCCTGCTTTCAAATCAGGGCTAAGCACGTTGTCTTTGTTAAAGAAGGGTGGATTGAGACTACCTCGATGCTGGTTTAATAAAGCAGTACCGGGGAAGAAGGCCAAGATAGCGTTACAGTCTAGTAAAGAAAACGATGACAGTGTCTCATTTGCGTTTTGTATACCAGCAACACCGTTGGGGCCATTTGCATATGCGTGTGTATATTTATCACTGTAGTCATTCTTGGTCCCGTCATTAACGTCAATGGTAACCCCACTAAAAACCACCACCAAAGAATAGTGGAACCCAATGGTCACTACTATCTCTACCACCACGGAAGAATACTTGCGGTGTTGAGTGTAGGCTACCTAGCACACGAACACCCGCAGTAGTAAAGCATCTATGGTCAGCAAAGCGTTGAGCAACATCTGCTGCTCCTGACCCTACTGTACCAAAATCATCACTCTTAGTAATAATATCCAATTTAGTCTGCGAGTTTGCACCATTTTCACTAGTAACAAATGCTGTATCTTGTCTATAAGAAAATAATGATTTACTACCAAATGAGGCTAATTTAGTTATAGAGGCTCCACCGCCATCTGTAACAGCAGCACCTTCAGCACCAGCAGGGCGCACGAAGTGCCATAGTTCATTACCGCTATCAAGGATTACATCAGTAGCAGTAATTTCATTAATCTCAAGAGTTGGGTTATTAACCATAGGAAGTATATGGTCACCGGAATAAGCAGTAAACCTAGCACCGTTAAGATTCTTACTCCAAGTATCAGTATTTACTGCTTCGTTACTAGAATCTACTAATATAGGAGTAGTAGTGTTTGCGTTAGAACCTCTACCTTTACTGATAATTTGAATAATTGTATGTGGTATGTAGCCGCATTCCGCTCTTAAACCAGCATCAATTTGTGCGTCAGTAGCAGAGCGGTTGCTACTACCTAAAGTCCCATCATGTTCTACTTTCTCAATGTCACCATGCTCGATATGTGCTGCTTGAATAGACATGTCTCTATGAATACTTGCTGTAAAGAAATTAGAAATAGGCCGTATATTTCTATTGGTGTTAAATGCACGAATACGTATAGCATCTGACTCTACCCCCCATTCGCCCAATGTTCTACCATCAGCGGCAAAGAACTCTCTACAGTCAAATGGTGTACCCTCCTGAACGTTTGGATTAGACAAGTTGATAGTTGCTGTGATAGCAGCAGCGAGAACTTCATCAGTCAGTAGAGTAGTCCAGTTCAAACAAGATGAAATTAAACCTCTAATGTAAACGCTAGTAGCACTATTACCAAAATCAGTTGGAGTGGTAACTACAGTAGAAACACCAGCAGCCTGACCTTGTGATGCGTTAAAATCATCTCCTTGTACTCCATAGAAATAGTGTATACCTGATACCACGTCACGATGCGTATAGGAATACACATGACCGAAAGTACCCTTAGCGTCAGCATGATTAAACGGGTCAGAGATTTGTATAAGCCCGTTTTTCAATGGGAATCCCATATAACCTAGAACATCAGGATGAGGGCATGAGTCGTAAGGTGCTCTCATTTGAACTCTAATAGTATTACTAGAATAGTGAACATCAACATCATAAGCAGCGTTAACAGATGGAATGCCATTCCACCTATTACCACGCCAACCTATCAAATCAGCATTTGAGGGGTTAGGGTCAAATCGACCAGTAGCGTCGCCTAATCCGTGCATATGGTGACCTATTGTGAATCCACCCTGCCCTACATCACGGTCATCTATGTAAATTATAATCTCATCTTCTAAGGTGTCAGGAAGTTGAGTCTCATCAAGAGTAAATGCCTCATCTATTGAACGGTACACTATACGAATACCATGTCTATTCCCTAAATGGTCTTTAAACTCAAATCCATACAAAGGTGTGTTACCTATAGAGTCGTGAGTCACTTGATTAGATGGTATGTAGTTACTATATCTAGTAGGTAATGTAGCCGATGATTGTGTCTTAGCAATATCGCCGTATTTTTTTTTGTGAATCTTTTATCACTCTTGCGCCCGAATCCCCAAGTACCAGCATCAGGAGCGAAACCGGGTACACCAGCAGCGACTAATCCTCCTAAGTTTACTCTAGCAACTGCTTGTGTGCCTACTCTTAGCCCTTCTGTAAAACTAGTAGCGTAGCCTTCTACTTCAAGTGATTCAGTGTTAACCGTATTATGGGATTGACCTGAGCCCGTTGTCATAGAAATGGCCCTGTTTATAGGGTCTGATTCTTCATCACCACGCTGAGCAAAGTCATTAGAAGATTTTATCTGTGTTCCTGTTTCATCGGGTAAAGTATACTGACGTAAACTTGTAATAGGAGCAAATGGTCTTCCGTGCTTATTTAGCGGCATCGGAGCGGGGTGCATGTTTTCACCACTAATCTCTTCAGGTTGACACCAAAATGTTCTGAATCTCCCCTCCATGTCCAATAAGGAACTCAGGTTGATATGTACTTTGACCACGAGCGTTGTCCAACCACACGCAGAAATTACGACCAGTAGCACCCGGTACAGTGCTATGTATAATTATAGAATAACCCTGATTACCATTAATATCTTGCACTACCCTACCTAAATGTGCTCTAAGATAACCCATGTGGCTACCACTATCTTGTGTATCGAGTGCCTTATCTACATCCCACCAAACTGCGGGGTCGTGAGCAGACCCTGTTTCATCATTTACGCTATTAGTTCTAGCATTCTTAGCACCTGCTTGGTTAATAATTCTAACAACTTCACGAGCAGCAGCCTCTACGTCAGTAACACCGTCACGTGTTCCTACTTGACCACAGTCTATTGTTAACCTTCTAGTGAAGTCCATGTCAGTCCAATGCTTTAGATGTTGAAGTCTATTCTCACGCATGTTTGACGACAAGTCGAGACTACTAGAGCGTATACCACGTAAGGCTAAGAATGCTGGAATGACTCTTGTACCATCAGGAGTATCAAACAATGTAGAAGGGTCACGTATAGATGCTCCTGTTTTCGCCTCACGATGAATTGTCAATTTAGTAACAAAGTCATCTAGGCTAGACCTCGTTTTGCGACTGTATTTATGTAATTCATTAGCCCAATAAGGTAATACAACTGCATCTTGAGTTCTAGGTAAAATACTGTCCCCTATAGCCCTTTCAGAAAATGAGCCACCTGTATGATAACCTGTGTGTACAAAGTGACCATGTCCTTTTCCATATTGAGTTAATCTGTTAGAAGCGGTGAGATTTGTTGGAATCCCTGCGGGGGATATTCTCACACGATACTTACCACCCGATGCTCCTGATTGAGTAACTGTAATTACATCATCATGAGCGTAACCTGTTCCAGCGGCATTGATAACACAGGAATCTGTAAAATACCTTGGTTAGTACCGCCGCCTCCAGCCGATGTGATATTAACAGTCAATCCTGAACCACTTCCAGTAGTAGTGGTCGCTAAACCTGATGCTGGTGAATAACCAGTACCTCCTTCTTTACCGTTTGCTCCAGCGCCGTTTGGATAAAAGGTAACTAAAGAAGTAACTATTCCTGAAACAGGTGACTGCATACTCGATGCTGAATAATTATTAGCAATATCATGAGCGTAAGCGCTCTCCATAAATCTTGAACGCATAGTGGGTCTAACATACTTATTTTGACTTGGGAAACCATTAGCGACATCAATTTGAGTCATAAAGGCGTTTTGACTACCACCGTTATACTTTATGTTGTGAGTAACCAAATCAATTTGGTCACCACCTGTAGCAAGATTGTAACCAGTAGTATGTCTTTGGAAGCCAATTTCTGCTACCTTTGGGCTAGTTTGAACTTGCATCTGTAAGTCTTGGAATGCAATAAACTCACGGTCATGAGCGCAATCATAAAGCAAAACACGAGCATGATTATCACCTTTCAAAGTAGGGTCGAGATAAGCAACAATAGGAGCATTTGGATTATCTCCCAGTAGATTTATGTAATTTTCTTCTATGGTCTTGTTTACGTGCTGGAGATAATTTTCAGCAGTTTCTCTACATGTATTACCAATCAAGAAGTTCTCAAGTGGAATACTATCACGAGCCTCATCTTGCATTGTACCTAATCCACCATTGAAACCCTTCCAAACTAATGCTTCATTGAACACACCACGACTCTTAGCAAATAATCCCTCTACTGCGTGAGGATTATTATACGTCATGTTAGCCCATATAGTGTCTCCTTTACGGAAGCCACCGGGAGCATACGGGAATACCCATGTTCGATTCAGGATAGCCTCATCATCATTCCTCATGATGTCATGACAACCAACTCTAAGATACACCTTTTTAGCAGCATCTCCTAGAGCGCTGTTCACCGCAGTCGCTACTGCGCTAGTCATACTACCATCTAAAGTTAGGACTGTATCAGACGAAGGTGTACCTTGAGCATGACCATCAGCAATAACAGTGACTTTACCTAGAAACTTAACGCTGTCAATAGTAGAGCCTGATATGGTTTCTATTTCAGCATACACATAGTCATCTTTCTGAACATTTAGGCTATTGGTATCTGCTTGTAGTAATCGCTCACTAGTAGTGTTTGTAGTAGTCAAAGCAGTAGTAGTGACAGTAGGTGATGCTTTAATAGTCCAAGGATGGCGTGCAGTAGGAGGTCTGAAAGTGTCACTGATATTGAGTGTTTTTTCTAGTGCTGAACTATCCTTATCATGGTCAAAGCCAAACATAAAACCTCTTTTCACTAACAAAGCCTCTTGGTCTAATATGTAACTAGCATGAGTTTTATTATAATAATCAGGTAGTGTACTACCTTTGTTGAAAATATCCTCAACTATAATCGAACTTCTAAAGTCATTAGGACTAGTAGGCGTGCTGCTTAAATGTGCAAACGTAGCAGTAGCATCACCCCAATAAATAAATCTTCTAGTGTCACCATTAGGTGACTTTATTTCTAATAGATAATGATAATCTCCAGTTTCGTAAACTATGTTACCATTACTATCAATGTTAGGTTGAATGTTAGGGAATGAAACAATATCTTCGTCTGATAGACTTAACACTACTAGACCAGTGAAAGTGGTCCCATTCATAATAGGCTCTACACCTATGATTTGACCTCGGGCTCTACCCGACTGTATGCGAGCAGCATGGGGGTTAGTAGTAGGTCCCGCCTTAAACTCAACAGCACTTACATATTGACGTAGACCATAGTCTACATTCCCACCTTGAGTTTTAACACTAGCAGAGTCATGATAGTATTCACTTCTTCTTTCTATAGAAGAAGACGGGTTCAAGAAACTACCAACTAGAGGAATTAAACTTTCACTTTGATAACCTCCTCCTACTAGTAGTTGCATACCTGCCTCATGTGTCTCCAAGAACTTCTCAGAATGAGCATAAAGAGCATCTTCAAACTGTATGAAACCATCACTAGAAGGGTCATTATTGTAAATAATCCACTCACCATTCGGTAAGAATGCCCTTTGATGTCGCTGTACTTCATCCACGTAGAAGTAAGACTTACCTGAACTACCTATGTCAGCAGCGGGGAATATCTCAGGATTACTAACATAGAGTTTGTAAACATCAGGAGTTGGACTAGTATCGAGAAGTGCCTCTCCTTGAATACTTGCACTACGAGTATGATTATTCTGTGATAGAGAATAAGCATAAGCGGAATGTGCGCTACGGTCACCGGGTGAAACTTCCTGATAGCGCCTTCCTACAGGTGAAGGATTCCAAGTATGTGCTGTCATTGTAGGGTCAAGATGTAACTTCAAAGAGTTATCAGGTCCCGGTAATATCCCATTAGGTATATCTTTGAAGAATTGCTGATTAAATAGAGGTATTTCTACTAGAGCACGTGTACTTGCGAACTGAGTACCTAACTGATAATCGTGAGTAACGGTGTCCATTGACTGAAACATTCTATCGTTAACAGTAGAGCCATCGGCAGTAGCGTTCTCTACATAAAAATTACCATCACCGAGTATTACTTCACCAATAGAAGCATTAACTATACTATTACTACTAACGGCCCCTGCTGTTGAACTGAGTCCTGTACTCCCAACCCACTCATAGAAATTAGCGACCTCTGACCCGTCACTTAGTACGAATCTACCACTACCAACATCAGAATCTTCAAAGAAGAATGCCACGCCGTTCTTATTACTATACTCAGCACTAGCCCCACTTCTCAAAAATAAGCGCCCTTTCTTAGGGAACGGATATGTACCCCATGATTTCAAATCATCAGCGCCGTTGTTTAGAGCACGCACTTCAATGAACTGAATACGGTCAGCGGCGGTAGTGTCACGGTCTGTACGGACAGATACAGCGTGACAAGAAAATCCAAACCTTGTGTTATAAGGCAACCTCGATAGTGTGCTTGGGTCGAATGATGGGTTTGTATCATACGCTCCTTGCCCTACTCCTCCTAGCGTAACAGTCACTACTGGGGCGTTAGGGTCTATCTCCTTGACTACGTGTGAATCAGGGCTCCCTGAACCTATTTCGTCTACGTTTCTGTTGATAATTGCTGCATTTATACCGACACATTTTACCGTAGTAAACCTCTCTGCGCCATCTTCTCCTTCTTCTTCAATAACGCTACGTAGTTTTCCTCTAGTCATTAAGTACATTATACTAGCAAAGTGAGAATCATTTCCGTTATCTGCTACTGCTTTTACATGTCTCAATTGAGCAGTTCTACTACGGTCAGATGGTTGCACGTAAATGCGTTGTTGTACACCCGGAGTCGTAGTAGCGTGATTGTCTATTATGTCGAACATTTCATGTACAGGTCCAGCAGATGCTGCTACCGCTATATCAAACTCACCAGCAGCACCCGAACTAGTTGATGCTGAAGGTCTTGGTGATGTGCTAAACTTACCTGCGTTATTAGCCTCTATAATCAAATGATGGAAAACAGATTCGTGACTTTCTTTAGAGGTATGTGATGCTGCTATATTTTGAGGAGGTCTTCTTGGTTCAGTAGTCATCGTTGTATAGTTTTGAGGAGTGTATCTTTCATCTAGTTCTGAGTCACTTTCAAAACCTTCACTGTTATCCCCAACCAAAGAATGAGTGAATGACGCTGTTGCTAAATCACCTTGAACAGGAGCAGAAATCTCAATGATACCACCCGGTGCATGTAGAGTCTTACCACTAGCCAAAGATGCTTCAATGGCATCTATTACGTATGTAGTCCCTGTAAGTAAGTGGTTAGAGGCAGGAACAGTTTTTTCGACCATTAACATTGGTGTGGTTTTACCCATGCTGACACCAGTAAAATCAATCGCATTGTAATGTATTTCAACATATGATGCTAAATTGTATGATGATAAATCAACTTCTAAAATAGCAACTCTACTAGTCTTAGATGGTCTAAGATGATGTTTACGTATGTTATCATCTGCATCATCTATACTTAGTGGTAAGGGGCCTTTCAAAGCGAATGGCATTGGGTTAAAACTTTCACCACCGATTGCTATCAATTTCCTAGAAGGGTCTGCTAATCCATTGTCTACCGAATCTGAGACAGTGCTAGATGAAGTAATATCTACTATTCTACTTTGAGCAATATCTCGATAATAATCTATTTTACTATTGATAGGAAACTGCTTCTCTATACCCTGCGCCGCTCCGTCATATATCAACTCAACAATATCAGCATTTCCAAATTGCTGGTCTAAGTTTTCTTCACTCGCTCTCGGCATATTCCTGAGATAATGATGACCTGTAACATGATTGAGTATGTGTCTACCTGAGTGTCCTATCTGAAATGATTCGTCTAATGTAGTAGGCCATGTAACAGCAAAGGGGTTATTGGTATCGTTAGTAGTCGTAGCCATTCTACTAGAGAAAACAATACCGTGTTGCTCAAAGTGACCTTCGTCAAGCACCATTTGACCTGTTCTATCAATAAGTTGAGATGCTAAGTGAGGTGGTTGATATGGCTTACCTGACCCATTGTCTAGTAAAAGGTCGGCGCTAACCACTACAAAGTAATCATCACCAGTACCACTACTACGAGAATGTAATACTGGTCTAAGCCCGTCTCCATTAGTAGAGCCGTCAAAATCTAAGTGAATACTACTTACTAGTATAGCCCCAGTGCTGACATTTATATTGTGTAAACGTACACGCTCAGGTGGAGATTGATTTGGCTTTTGAGTGTCACGATTTATAGAGCCGGGATTGATTAGAAGATTGTATGGGACATGAGGTATAGCACGGATGTTTTTTGTACCGGGTACAGTTTTGTAATCAACTACACTGTAGTTACCTGAAGAGTAAGGAGTGGCTGTAAAATCTATTGTACCACTGGTTATAGTTTTACCAGTTAGTTTAGACGCTAATAAAGCAGCATCACTTGTACTAACATTTATCGCTGATAAATTACTAGCAGAAGAGATAGAAGAGATGTCGTATATTCCTTCTATTGGCTCTATTGGCTCTTCAAATCTAAACAACGCTAGAGTATTGTTGTTAACTAAGGCTGCGTTACGAGTTGTCATTTCATTTGAAAATACAGAACTTATGTGAACGCTCTCAATAACTCCACGAAACTCACCGCCTGTTCCACCTATGTAGACGTGGTCATCAGACTCAGGTAAAAAGCATCTACCTACTGTCTCTTCAGCCATTAACTCACCATTGATGTGAAGACTAACTACACCTTTACTCATACTAGCAACAATATGAATTAGTGGTCTTTGGTTGATATTTAGATTAGTAGCATCATCCTTAGAGCCTACGAAGCGGTTGAAAGAGTCTTCAAACCCATTGTTAGTTGTACTAGGATATACAGTACCATTATAACCGTTTGAGATTTCTCTTGCTGTGGAAATTATGACTTTTCTAAAACCATTATCAGTTTGAAGATTAACCTCAAAAGATGCCGGTCCGGGTGTATCTACATTACCTAGTTTCAAACAAAATTGAGATGACTTCTGAAGTATCACACCACCGCAGTCAGGAGTAACCCATGCTTCTATTGCTATTTCTTTACCTAATGCGTCACTAATTACGCTGTTTACTCTAGCGCCTTGAGAAGATTCACTTATTATGTCAGAGGCGTTTCTTTCACCATCTGAGTTATCTCTACCTAGTTTACTAAATACACCTTGAGGGATAATGACACCGTCGCTTACACCATCAAAGAAAAGTGCGTGGTTGGATTGTAACATTATTGGCATTATTTCACCTCAACCTAGGAAGTCTATTGGTACAAAGACCATCTGATAAGTGTAGTGCTCTTCAGCAGCACTGTAAGAAACATCAAACTTTTGCACAGCGCCCTTAATTCCAGTTGTTTTATCAGACTCTTTAAAATCTACACCAGCCGCATTATCGTTAGTGTGTGACATCTTATCATTAATACCCACAGTTCCAGTAGGAACTAAGAAGTTTCTAGCAGCGTATTTATTACCATCGGGTGCTGTTATCATAGAGTTATATGGAATCTGAATACCTATAGGATAATCACCTAAAATATCCTCCCTTAACGCTGAACTTAACATACCTTGCTCTAATGCAGCCCCCGCAGTTGCTATGACTGCTAAAGTGTTAGAAACTGCACCAACAACACCCCTCATAATACCTGACGCAACGCCGCCTCTACCTGTATTGTGAAGTATACCATACAAGTCCTGCACTTTGTCACCGGCAGACTTACCTCCAGTATTAGAAGCATTTCTACCACCTTTGAAAAGTTCATTATAAGGTTCTATATTACCATTGTTTTCAAACTTAACAGAAGACTCCGCTATCATAGAGCCGGAAGTGCTTTGCGTAATTGTAAGTTTAGCATCTCCACCATTAGGAGCATCTGAAGCAGATACAGAAGTTGTAAAGGGGCTACCACTGATAGCCGCTATAGCACTCGCTACAGCAGTAGCCAATTGAGCAGGGGTAATGTATGTGCCAGCGCCAGTGAGATTTTTAACTCTAACAGTTTGAGCACTTACGTACCCTACTGAACCCCCGGTATCTCTTTGAAATGATATAGTGTGTGTAGTCCCATCTTGTCCTTTTAATTTCAAAAATCCGTGTTGGGCTGAAGCGTTACCATCGCCATTTGCTAAAGCACTTAAGTGTCCTTGGGATATATTTGGAATAGTACCTACTACTCTAGCATCTTGCATCCTGAACCCAAAATCTATTACTGCTGATGCAGACTTAGCAGATATTCCTCTTCTACCTAAGCCATCATCTGTAAAAATCCCTTCAATGATGATAGTAGAGTTAGAGCGATTCATATCTATCCCTAGACGTTGACCTCCAAAATAAGGTAGACTCATACCACCTACCTTTCTTTCTACAGACAGGGCTATACTCAAAGCCTGTAATTCCATACCATCTTCGTAACCGGCTTCCGCCATTCTTTCAGGGTCTTCAAAGTGCAACCTAATCGGAGAGCCATATCCATCACCCATGATTACATCCTCCCTCTCATAGTAGTGCCACCTATAGCACGTGATATTTCTTGTTGAATCATGTTACCCATAGTGCGAGCGAGTTCACGCTTGTCAGTGCGGTCTGTAATACCACTTGGATTGATAGTGATATTGAAGGTGTTACCTTTCCCACCGCCGCCTTTCATTTCCACAGGGATAGAGCGACCACCTGATAGAGGCACTACTGCTTCAGTACCGTGTAACACAGCAGGGTAACCACTCATAGGCCCACTAGCAATTCCACCTTCAGCAAGTTGAGGTATTTTATCTACACCAGTCATACTCCTAAGACTTTCACCTATAACGGGTAATTCATATCCTGTTACGTCATTGATAGTGTCAATAATATAATCATTTATAGCATTAACAATTGGCTCTACTACTGCGTCAAACGTAGATGCAAGACTGTCAAAAACATTACTTAGATTATCTAGTGAAAAGAAATCGCTTAAAGCGCCCGGAATAATATCACTCCAACTCCAATCAGGTAAAAGGTCCTTCCAAGTGAAGTCGAAGACTCCCATTACTAAGTCCCATCCTGACATCATAAGGTCTACTAAGAAATCCCATGCAGTCCCAATAGCGTCTAATCCAATTAAGAATGGGGTTATAAAATAGTCAACAAGGGGTACAACACCATCATTCCAATAGTCTTTAGCAGCATCAATAAACCCTGCCCAATCTCCAGTAGCAAGAGCAATAACTCCGCTAAAGAGTGCAGAAAACATTTCAAAAATAGGCATTACAAAGCCATCCCACATAAATGACATAGCCGAGGTTAAACCTCCCCATGCTAATTCAGCACCCGCTACTAGTAGGTCGAATGCCCCTACTACTAAGTCAATAGCACCTGTCCCCAAAGCACTAAACGACTCCCATATTGCCATTATCGTGGGACCTACATACTCCCAAAACTCATCGAAAATAGGCTGTATATTGTCATTCCACCAGTCCTTTATTGCTTGGAACTTCTCTTTTAGAAAATCCATCGCAGTACCAAAAGCACTCATTATAGCACTTCCAATGCTACTGAGTAGACCGCCTAGACTACTAAAGATACCACTGAGCCCACTAGCAGCAGAACTTAATCCGCTCATAGCCGTAGTTAAACCTGCTAGTGCTACCATCAAAAGTCCTCCAAATCGAGCCAGTCGTAATCTAATGACACTGTTTCACGACCCCCGCTTTTTGACTCTTGGCGCTGCCGCTTCTTTTGCTTTTCCTGTTGATTCCTACCAGCAAGCGCCCATGAGAGAGATTGTTGGAATGTCGCTGGAGTCATTTCATGTACCTCTTTTAGTGATATGCTGTAATGTGTTGCTACTACGTAAGCCCATAATTCTAATTGCATTTCTATGTCTTCAGGTGTGGCGACTAACTTACGAGTGAGAAAACTCTCAATCTCTAAGCGTCGCCTTTCGTAAAATCTCCCTGTAACATTTTACCTACTGTCTCAGGGCTAGGTAGAATAGCGGCTATGCGCTGACCAATGTGACCTTTTAAGTCTAGTAATTCAGAAGTAGAAAGTTCAGGTTCAGTACGGACTATCCAATTAGTAAAAGCGTACTTCCAATATGATTCTAGGTCGAGAGACATTCCGCCATCTTTACCGATTGTGAGTAATTCTTGAGCAGATTTCTGAACATCAAAGAAGGAAATATCCCTAACGTAGACAACCATGATTTCATCATCGTCTACAGGTATTTCGTGTCTTTGCTCATTCTTCTGTCTCAGTAATAGATTCTTGTTCGATATTGTCGGCATTTGTCTCACCTATGGTCACAGCCGCTTCTTCAGCGGGGGTGTCCGACTCAACTTCAGCAGCCGATTCCTCGGGGGCTTCAGTTTCAGTCAGGGACTCGGATATACCTTCATCGTCACGCTTCAAGCGTAGGCTCAACTGAGCCTTTGTACCGGAAACAGGTAATTCACGGTTTTTACACTCCTCTCGGAGTTCATTTAACGACATAGCATCGTATGATAAATCAGAAGGGAAGTCTTGTGAATTAGGGATGTCTTCTACAGATTCAACCTCTACTACAGGAGCAGGTACTAAAGCATCTATCGCTATCTGAATGCTCTTACGTGTACGATGCTGCGCTAAAAGAGCGCTGACTTCTGCATCCACTCCTAAAGTATTCCCATACCAAATAGCAAAGTCTTCGTTAGATAAACGACGGTATTTAGTTACACATTCTGATGGACTTGGCATTTTTATTCACCTCAACAATGGAATAGCGTGTCTCTTGAAATCACACGGATGGCTTTAGGCATAATCTTCAAAGGGGCACGGATAGGGCCTTTATCTTCAGGAATAGGAAGTGGGGCTTCTATAATAACGTAATCATCGAGTAGAATGTCAATGCGTTCACGTGTACTAGCAGTACCTGCTTTAGTAAATGATAGTCTAATCATGTTAGCACTAGTGGCATCGTGGTCTACTCCTCTACGCATTTTATGGTAAAAGATAGGGTCGTCTACTATAATTTCCATATCCATACTGTATTCAGTCTTACCTTCAACTGCAATAGAAGCGTTACGAGCACCTGCGAATGGTACTTGGTCAGTAGCAGCATCTGTAGTAGGAGCACCGTTGATTGTGTAAAACTGTTGTACTCCAGTAGAGCCGTTCAAAGTGAAAGATACTACTTGACCTACTCTTACTCCAGCAACATCAATTGTACCGTTGTAGAACATGTATGGTTTTTGTGTGCCCTTTTCAATACCGGACTCTTTACGCTTAGCGTCTGTATTAGCGGTGTCTTCAAACATACGGTGAGCATTGTATCTGTCACCTTTAGTTGAGACATCTTCAAGACGACCTGTGTCAGTATAACATAGAGCAGAATCAAAGTTTACTGTTAGTCTTAATGCAGCATCGGTATCAGCAGTTAGGCTGAAGTCCTTTACCTTACATCCACGGAATACACACGTGTTAGTTGCTTTGTATCTGTAGCACCACCGTCAGCCACATTGTCTACAGAGCCGTCACTATCACGACGACGAATGCTAACTTCCATAGCGAAAGAAGGTACGCTACTGCGAGAATATAGAAGGCGTGTAACACCATTGGTTAGAGTACCGCTTGAAGCACGGTTAGGACTACCTAGAGTAGAACCACTAGTGAATCTAGCGAACTTGATGTCTTTGTCATCATCATGTGGGAATAATAATCCATCATCTAGGAAAATATGTGTTGCTGTAATTGCTACAATACGGCGGATTTCACTAGTTTCTGTTGTATCAAAGTATGTAGTCTCCGGGTTACTAACAGCACCAAACTTATTCCCGCTATCAGGTGCATCGTATGTGATTACATCAGCAGCAGTAGTATCTTTGATGATAACATAATCACCTGCTACAACTGGGTCACTACCAGCGGAGCCAAAGTTAGGAGGAGCGTTTGTACCATCATAAATGATTGTTGACGCTCCAACCTTCGTAGACCGTTTAATTTGAAATCGTTATTTGTATCACAAAGAGAATCGTATGTTGTACCAACGTCAATCGCTTCCATACCAAGACAGTAATACAACCAACGAGGATTGTGCATATTGACTTCAAAAGACCCCCCTTCATTGACGAAACGACCCGGTACTTGTACAGCGACATCTCTACCGAGCCCCACGACATGGTATCGCTTCAGGTCAACTTTCGTCTCAGGGAGTGTAACTGTGGCTGCTAGGCCGACAAACTGGTCAGTGAGCACTGACTCACTAGAAGCGTTAGGAGTATCATGATAACCCATACCTACATCAACAGATGGTAGAGTAAAAGCGTGGAAGTGGAGGGCTCCACCTGCACTACTAAGAATACCTGTGCCTGTGGAAAGAGCAGGAGTGACTACAAAGTCAGTTTCAACAGCACTCCCACCAGTCCCAGTGTGATGTTGCACTACAGTAAAGACCTTACCAGTTGACGTAGCATCATCTGATGCGAAGTTAGTTGCTCCTATGATGCTTAATTTTGCACCAACCAACATACCACGTGGTAGTTGAAGTACGCCGCTTTCAACAGGAATATCAGAAGCACCACCGGCCAAGCGTATTGTGCTGGTTCCAGCAGCAGCGTCAGTAGCCTCATGTTCATATGTAAAAGAATTACTAGCATCATAGTGATGTGTTAGTTGTAATGATGTTTCGTGACCGAAAGAAATCTCGGTTAAATCTCCCTTATAGACTGTTGACGGCATTCGGCTCACCTTATGGCACTAACTCCGCAAAGATAACTACTTCTATTTGGAAGGTCTTGCGAAAAAGATGTTTTGTACGGTCTGAAAGGTCCGTACGAGTCTTGAAAACAAGGCGGTCAAAGGATGTACCATCACCTTTGCGCTTTGTATGAATGAGGCGACGTACCTCGTTTTCCATCGCTTGCATGTGCTTTCGAGATTTGGTAGTTCGTAAATCAACTGTGATGTTTACACGTGTTGTCACGAAATCATAGAGTAATTCAGGTGCTTCTTCATTGTGCGCCGTCTCATAGCATAGAATGTAGTCGGACTTTTTCATATCTATGCGCTTACCACGCTCAGGAGAAGTAGTAGCGATGTCTGCTATTATGGGTTTAATGTTAGACGTATTGGCACGATTCCAATCACCTAATACATCTAGGATAACGTCGATAGATTCAGTCCATGTTGCTACCATTACCTGACCTCCCTCTCGTACGCTTTCTTATCCGGTACTAGATTCCCACCCATGAACTTTAATTTGTGAGTTATCAAAGCCGGTGATTCCCTAAGCATCCGCTTATCTACCCTATCCAATGCTGCTTTAAGAACAATGGG
>UEXL01000208.1_pt1 | contig 22091 bp, 19 predicted proteins | sample 1796671 | NCBI WGS metagenome assembly UEXL01 (sample SAMEA4772471, study PRJEB27181) | metagenome | reverse complement strand
TGGCAACCGATCTGGCCGAGGACGATGGCCAGGGCCGACTCCGGATCACCAGCGGGCACCTTGAACAGGTGTTGCAAACCAGCTTGCGACGTTTTGATAAAGGCGGCGATGTCTTTTACGACCAGATTTCCGCCTTACATAAATCCGTTCGTGGCTCGGACCCCGATGGATCGCTGTACTGGTTGTGCCGGATGCTCGACGGCGGTTGCGACCCGCTGTATGTCGCCCGTCGCTTGGTGAGGATTGCCAGCGAAGATATCGGCAATGCCGACCCCCGGGCACTGCAGTTATCAATGGACGCCTGGGACGCCCAGGAGCGACTGGGCTCCCCGGAAGGGGAATTGGCCCTGGCGCAGGCGGTGACCTATCTGGCTCTCGCGCCGAAAAGCAACGGCGTCTACAACGCGTTCAATCAATGTATGGCGGATATCCGCAGCGATCCTGACTACGAGGTGCCCGTGCACCTCCGCAACGCACCGACCAAACTGATGAAGAGTCTTGGCCACGGTGACGAGTACCGCTACGCCCACGACGAACCGGAGGCCTTTGCCGCCGGGGAATCCTACTTGCCGGAGGCCGTGCACCAGCGCCGATACTATGAGCCGGTGAATCGTGGGCTGGAAATCAAGCTGGCCGAGAAGCGCCAGCGTCTGGACGCTTTGAACGCACAAAGCCCCGGAAAACGCTATTCCTGAGCCGGCCCGCACGGTAGCCAGCAGCGCCAGCGCAGGTATAATGGCCAGTTACTCCACACACATCGTTAACCGGAAGATTCAGGATAATCATGCTCGATCCCAAACGTGTCCGCACCCAGACTGAAGAGATCGCCCGTCGGCTGGCTATCAAGAATTATGTTCTTGATACTGCCACCTTCGAACAGCTTGAGGAGCGTCGACGTGCCCTCCAGGTTCGTACGGAAACACTGCAAAGCGAGCAGAACAAGCGGTCCAAATCGATTGGTAAGGCCAAGGCGGCGGGCGAAGACATCCAGCCGCTACTGGACGAAGTCGAGAGCCTGAAATCACAGAAATCCGAGGCGGAAGAGGAACTGCGCACTCTGCAGGAAGAGCTGAACGGATTCCTCGCAGGAATCCCGAACGTGCCTGACGAGGATGTTCCGGCCGGCGAAAGTGAGGATGACAACGTTGAGGTGCGTACCTGGGGCACACCGAAGACCTTGGACTTCGAGGCAAAAGACCATGTGGCGCTGGGTGACGCACTGAATGGCCTGGACTTCGAGACCGCCACACGCCTGGCGCACTCCCGCTTTGCGGTGATGCGTGGACCGGTCGCCCGCCTGCATCGGGCGCTTGCGCAATTCATGCTGGATCTGCACACGGCAGAACGAACATGGCTACACGGAGGCCTACGTGCCTTATCTGGTCAATGCCGACGCCCTGTACGGTACCGGACAGTTGCCCAAGTTCGAGGAAGATCTGTTCAAGACCGGCGGTGATCATCCGCTGTACCTTATTCCCACCGCGGAAGTGCCGGCTACCAATCTGGTGTCGGATTCCATTCTCGATGCGAAAGAGTTGCCGCTGCGGCTGGTTTGCCATACCCCGTGCTTCCGTAGCGAGGCCGGATCCTACGGCCGGGACACCCGCGGTATGATACGCCAGCACCAGTTTGACAAGGTAGAACTGGTTCAGGTGGTGCGCCCGGAGGATTCCGAGGCCGCGCTCGAGGCACTTACCGGCCATGCCGAGAAGGTGCTCCAGCTGCTCGACCTGCCTTACCGCGTGGTCGCACTGTGTGGCGGTGACATGGGCTTTTCAGCGGCCAAGACCTACGATCTTGAAGTCTGGTTACCGGGCCAGAGCAAGTTCCGTGAAATCTCTTCCTGCTCCAATACCCGTGATTTCCAGGCACGGCGCATGCATGCACGGTGGCGTAATCCGGAAACCGGCAAACCCGAGCCCGTTCACACCCTGAATGGCTCAGGCCTTGCGGTCGGCCGAGCACTGATTGCGGTCATGGAAAACTACCAGCAAGCCGACGGCAGCATCCTGGTTCCGGAGGTATTGAAGCCATACATGGGAGGTTTGGAAAAGATTCAATGAGCGAGCGGAAATTTGCACCAGGGAAGGGCGTCAAGGCATGGCCTGCACCGGTTCGGTACAGAGCCAATCCGGTCACCGATAACCCTAACAGTTCCAGCGGTGAGGTGGCCCTGGTGGGGGCCGGCCCCGGCGACCCCGAGTTGTTGACTCTCTCAAGGCCTGGCGGCTGATCCAGTCTGCCGAGGTCGTACTGTATGATCGGCTGGTGTCACCGGAAATCATGGCCCTGATTCCAGAGACCGCCGAACTGATTCATGTGGGCAAGCAGCGCTCCAATCACACTCTGCCTCAGGACCAGATCAATTCCCGTCTGGTGGAGCTGGCGCAACAAGGGCGGAGAGTGGTTCGGCTGAAAGGCGGCGACCCCTTCATTTTTGGCCGCGGCGGTGAGGAAATTGAAACACTTGCCGAGGCCGGCGTCCGTTTCCAGGTGGTGCCGGGTATAACGGCAGCGTCCGGTTGTGCCGCCTATGCCGGTATCCCATTGACTCATCGGGATCACGCCCAGTCGGTACGGTTTGTGACCGGACACTTGAAAGACGATACCTGCAATCTGCCCTGGAAGGATTTCGTTCAGAACAACCAGACCCTGGTGTTCTACATGGGCCTGGTGGGTTTACCGATCATCTGCCGCGAGCTGATCGCCCATGGCATGGATCCCGGGATGCCGGTTGCGCTGGTCTCGAAAGGCACGACGCCGGATCAGGAGGTGATCACCGGTGACCTGTCGAACATCGTTCAGCGCGTCAGCGAGCGCCAGGTGCATCCGCCAACACTGGTGATTATTGGCCATGTGGTGCGCCTGCGGGAACGGCTGGATTGGGTTGGCGCCGTTACCGCGCCGGCATGAAAAAGGGGAGCAGCAGCTCCCCTTTTTTGTGGCCTGCGTCAGGCCCGACGTTTGGGCAGCACGTCTTTCAGCTTGTCTCGCATGTCCCGAATGGCTTTTTCTGTGGTTGGCCAGTCGATGCAGGCATCCGTCACCGAAACACCGTATTTCAGATCTTCCAGGTTCTCCGGAATGGATTGGTTGCCCCAGTTGATATTGCTCTCAACCATCAGGCCCTGGATGGACTGGTTACCTTCAAGAATCTGATGGGAGATATCCTGCATGACCAACGGCTGAATCGCCGGGTCTTTGCTGGAGTTGGCGTGGCTGCAATCCACCATGATGGATTTGCGCAGTCCGGCTTTATCGAGCGCCTGCTCACACAACGCCACGCTGACCGAATCATAATTCGGTTTGCCACCACCGCCACGCAGAACCACATGGCCATAGTTATTGCCTTTGGTGCGGATGACCGCAACCTGACCTTTCTGGTCAATGCCCAGGAAACTGTGGGGATGAGAGACTGATTTCATGGCGTTGACCGCAACATCCAGGCTACCGTCGGTGCCGTTTTTGAAGCCGATGGCCATGGACAGGCCACTGCTCATCTCACGATGGGTCTGGGATTCGGTGGTACGGGCGCCAATGGCTGACCAGGAGATAGTGTCCTGCAGGTATTGTGGCGAAATGGGATCCAGTGCCTCAGTGGCGGTCGGCAGGCCCAGATCTGCGATGTCGAGGAGAAGCCTGCGGCCAATGTGCAGCCCCTGTTCGATATCGAATGTGTCATTCAGGTGGGGGTCGTTGATCAGGCCCTTCCAGCCGACGGTTGTCCGCGGCTTCTCAAAATAGACCCGCATGACAATCAACAGGGTGTCGCTGACTTCGTCGGCGAGTTTCTTCAGGCGGGCAGCATAATCCTGAGCGGCTTCAACATCGTGGATAGAGCAGGGGCCGACCACCACAAACAGGCGATGATCCTTGCCGTCCATGATGTCATAAATCGCCTGCCGGCCATTCTTGACCGATTCCGCCGCAGCGCCGGAAAGCGGCATTTCCTGCTTCAACGCCTCGGGGGTAATCAGTGGTTCCTGACTCGCCACATTTAGGTTCTCAAGTTTGGTGCCCGACATGCTCTTGTTTTCCCTGGTTCTGATCGAAGCAGCGGTCGCCGCAGGTTTCTGATACGCTGCAGGCCGTGCTCATTTTAACGAATGCGCCGGCGTTGGTATGAAGCAATGGCCGGTGAGTTGGTTATACTGCGTCATTTGATAGACCATTTCAACGCTTCTAACGTGCGGAAACCGGATGTCTGAACAGCGGCAGAAAAAGCCTGCAATGCAGCCTCGTGAGGAGGTTATGGAGAAGCTCGGTGGTGTGCTCTCCGGTATTCGTGTGCCTGATCTGCCGTACCCGGCAGGCAAGCTGGCGGCAGAAACCGTCAGTGACTGGAAACCGCTGCTGTTTTCCTGCTGGACCGAGCAACGGGATGAGCGGGTGATTCAACTGATCCGCTCGGTGTCACTGACCTGGTCGGTCAGGCAGATCAACTCGGCGTATGTCGCCGATCGGATCATGGACGTTTTTCTCAAAACCAGCGGGCTACACCCGGAGCTGGCCCGGCGCATTGCGCGGCTCAGATTCTTTCTCGCCTGGCGGATGAACGAGACCGGTGCGGCAGCCTTCACCGACGAACTGCTCGACTGGCTCGACGGTTTCCGGGAATTCCGCGGCTGGAGCGATTCCGGTGGTCGATCGGCGCGGGTTCTCCTGGAGCAATTGGACTCGCTGGTGATTGCTGTGTCCGCCGGTTTTGAAAACGGCGTCAGTGACCCTTTTGATGCGTTCTGCCGGGAGTGGCAGGCGGATTCCGGTAAACGGGACCAGCTGGTGTCCAGGCTCCGTCAGCGCTTGCTTGAGACAGAGCAGGGCGCTGCCCGGCAGCGCTGGGCGGATCAAACAGCGCGGGCACTGGTTGGACGGGCTCTGACCGGACGACAGTTGCCCCCTGCCATAATCCATTTCATCTTTGAGTTGTGGATGCCGCTGCTGAAACAGGTGGTCTGGGCCGGTGATCTCGACGCTGAGGATGGGCGTCATGGTAGCAAACTGCTGGAATGGCTGGTCTGGATAGGCGATCCGTCACTGTCTGACAAGGACCGTAACCGCCTTTACCATGTTGGTGAGCAGATCGGCGACAGACTGGTTGACGTGTGGCGCCGCGTTCAGGGAGAGGATCTCGCCGGCGACGCCCTGGAAGGTATCGAGGCGGTTCTTGTGGCCAGGCTGCGCGGTGAAACCCCCGAACTGGTCGACGCGCTGCCGGGCCGGGACAAGTTCGAGTGGGATACTTCATGGTTACAGGCCACCCGGCCCGCTGCGGAGGCGGTGGACGAATCCGTCGGCCAATGGTTCGTGGAGGGGGAGGGAGCCGGTGAACAGCGCCGTTATTTTTTCGCCCTGCTGGAGGAAACCGGCGAGATTCTGTGGACCAATGGCTCCGGGGTGAAACTGGGGCTCCAGCCGTGGGCGGAATTTGTTGCAGCACGGGAACGCGGCATCCTGCGCCCGTTGCCGGCGCTGACACCGTTCGGCCGGGTGCTGGCGGAGACGATTGGCTCGCTTGCGGTGGTGCAGGAGCGCCAGAAAGCTTTGCGTCAGAAGGCGGCTGAAGAAGCCCGGGCGCGGGCCGAGACCTTGCGCCGGGACAAGGAAGCGGCAGAAGCGCAGCGCAGGGCTGAAGAAACGCAACGGATAGCAGAGCTCGAGAAGCGTCAGCAGCAAGAGCGTGAACAGCGTGAAGCCGATGAACAGGCCGAACAGGCTCGCCTGGAACAGGCCCAACGGCAGGCTGCACACAAACTGGTTGATGGCATCAAGCTCGGGGGCTGGATTGTGCTGGCGGCAAACGACGCGGCGGGCGATCCGGTGCGGTTAAAGCTTGCGGTCAGGATCAACGCGTCGAATAAACTAGTGTTTGTTGATCGCCTGGGATTGAACCGCCGTGAGTTCCTGGTGGATGGCCTGGTGCAGGAGGTGCTTGCGGGCAAGGTGCGGGTGCTTGGCAGTTCCGCCGAGTTCGACGATACGTTGAGCCGGGTAGTCGGGCGTATCCGGGTGGGGCGCAATTAATGGCAGCGGAGCAGCGGCATGAGTGATGTCGATTACACCTTCGGCAATCCGAATGGTCCCAATGGTAATAATGACGGGGCGGGTGACCAGCGGGAGGATTACCGCCTTTCCGCAAGCGCCGTTGCCGTACTTGAGTTGGAGTCCGGCCTTCCCGAAGAGAGTGGACAGGAGCCGGTACCCGCGCGCACGTTGCCTTGTCGGATCCGCGACCTGTCCGCCAAGGGGCTGTGCCTGGTGGCACCGGAAGCGGTAACGGTGGGGGCACTGCTACCCGCCAGAGTGGCACTGGGGCAGAATCCGGAATCGTTCGAGCTGACGGTGGAAGTGGTGTGGTGTCGACCGGAGTCTGAAGGGCTGGCCCTGGTTGGCGTGGAAATCCAGGACTCTGACGATACGTCCTACGTGGACTGGGTCGAGGCCGTGGCCCGGGTGATGACCGAGGATTGATCGAGGGGTGACCAGAGCGCTGGTTCCAGTCCGGACACCCCCACAATCAGATCAGTCTTCCAGTTCACCCATGCCGGTGATGTTGAAGCCAGCATCCACGTACATGATCTCGCCGGTGATGCCACTGGCCATATCGGAGCTCAGGAAGGCTGCGGCGTTGCCCACTTCTGCGGTGGTGACGTTGCGCCGCAGTGGCGCGCGTTTGGCGTTTTCAGCCAGCATACGACGGAAGCTCTTGATACCGGACGCAGCCAGGGTCTTGATCGGACCGGCGGAAATGCCGTTCACCCGGATGCCTTCCCGGCCGAGGCTGGCGGCCATGTAACGCACGTTGGCTTCCAGAGACGCTTTGGCAAGGCCCATCACGTTGTAATTCTGCAGTACTTTCTCGGCACCCAGGTAGCTCAGGGTCAGCAACGAGCTGTTTTCATGCATCATGCTGCGGGCGCCCTTGGCCAGTGCGACAAAGCTGTAGGAACTGATGTCGTGGGCGATCCGGAAACCGTCGCGGGTGGTGACGTCAACAAAGTTGCCATCCAGCTCATGGGCCGGGGCATAGCCGACCGCGTGGATGATGATGTCTATGTTGTCCCAGTGCTTGCCCAGCTCCTTGAACACATTGTCGATTTGCTCGTCGCTGGCGACGTCACAGGGGAAGGTGAGTGTGCTGCCCCAGCTGTCCGCGAACTTTTCAACCCGGGACTGAAGCTTCTCATTCTGGTAGGTGAAGGCCAGCTCGGCGCCTTCACGGGCAAAGGCCTCGGCGATGCCATAGGCTATGGAGTGTTTGCTGGCCACGCCAACGATCAGCGCTTTCTTGCCACTGAGAATTCCCATACATGTTCTCCCTGCGTTCTTGATTTTCGTGCATTATCCCCGAACTGCTCAGACGGGGGTAACACTCAATTGGTCGTAGGCTTCTGGTAGAACAGGGCCGCACTCAGTAACTCCCTGGTGTAGGCCTGTTGCGGTGCGCGGAAGAGTTCCGCTGCATCACCGTACTCGACAACCTTGCCGTGTTGCAGCACCAACAGCTTGTGGCTGAGCGCGCGCACCACCGACAGATCGTGACTGATGAAAATATAGCTTAACTGATAACGGGTCTGGATATCCCTCAGCAGCGTGATCACCTGCTTCTGAACGGTGCGATCAAGCGCCGCCGACGTGGGCTCATCCAGGATGATCACATCCGGCTGCAACACCAGCGCCCGTGCTATGGCAATGCGCTGGCGCTGTCCTCCGGAAAACTCGTGTGGGTAACGGTGTCGGGCTTCCGGGTCCAGCCCGACGTCCGTCAGCGCCTTGATGACCTTGTCTTCGTGGGCTTGCGGGCTGTCCGGTGAGTGAATTTCCAGGCCCTCACGGACAATTTCAGCCACCGACATGCGCGGACTCAGGCTGCCAAAGGGGTCCTGGAACACGATCTGAATCCGGCTACGATAGGGTCTGAAGCGTTTCTGGTCCAGATTGCCGATATCCTCGCCGTCGAGCCGGATAACGCCGGTTGCCGCGGTCAGTTTCAGCAGGGCGTGTCCAATGGTGGTCTTGCCGCTGCCGCTCTCGCCAACGATCCCCAGGGTTTCGCCGCGAGCCAGCGTGAAACTGGCGTCCTGAACCGCATGGTAGTATTTGGAGGAGCGGCCGAACAGACTCTTGCGGGTGATGAACCGAACGTTCAGTTTGTCGATTTCCATCAGCGGGGCGCCGGACTGCACTGCCGTGACCGGTGCGGCGGGAGGTTCGGCATCCAGCAAGAGGCGGGTGTAGGGATGCCGGGGAGCGTCAAACAACTCGGCAGTCGGCGCCTGTTCAACTAGTTGGCCCCGTTCCATCACCGCTACCCTGTCGGCATAGCGGTGCACAATGGACAGGTCATGGGTGATCAGAAGAATGGCCATCCCCATTTTTTTCCTGGAGCTCCCGCAACAATTCCAGCACCTGCCGCTGAACGGTGACATCCAGTGCGGTGGTGGGTTCGTCGGCAATCAGCAGGTCGGGCTCGTTGGCCAGGGCCATGGCAATCATCACTCGCTGCTTCTGTCCACCGGACAACTGATGAGGGTAGCTGTTCAGGCGGGTTGCGGGCTCGGGAATCCCCACCAGTTCCAGCAGTTCGATGCAGCGCTGACGAGCCTGTGGGCCGCGCATACCATTGTGAAGCGACAGGGTTTCAGTGATCTGCTTCTCCACGGTGTGCAGTGGGTTCAGGGAGGTCATGGGCTCCTGGAAGATCATGCTGATGTGGTGTCCGCGAATCTGGCGAAGGCGCCTGTCGCTGGCTTTCAGCATGTCCTCGCCATTGAACAGGATCTGCCCGCTCGGGTAGCTGGCGTGGCGCTCATCCAGCAGCCTGAGGATCGAGAGCGCAGACACTGACTTGCCGGACCCGCTTTCACCGACCAGTGCCAGGGTTTCGCCCTCGCGGACGTCGATGGACAGCTGGTCCACCACCACCTCACCGTGGTCAAAGCTGATGGACAGATTGGAGATTTCCAGCAGATTGGCCATATCAGTTCTTTCTCGGATCGAAGGCGTCTCGCACGGCTTCACCGACGAACACCAGCAGGGTCAGCATGACCGACAACGACACAAAGGCCGAGATGCCAAGCCATGGCGCGTGCAGATTGGCTTTGCCCTGGGCGATAAGTTCCCCCAGTGATGGCGAGCCCGAGGGCAGCCCGAAGCCCAGAAAATCCAGGGACGTCAGTCCGGTGATGGCGCCGGTCAGGATGAAGGGCAGAAAGGTCAGGGTGGCCACCATGGCGTTGGGCAGAATGTGGCGGAACATGATTTTGCGGTTGCCCAGCCCCAGCGCCCGGGCGGCACGGACGTATTCGAAATTCCGCGCCCGGAGAAATTCGGCGCGCACCACATCCACCAGTCCCATCCAGCTGAACAGCAGCATGATGCCCAGCAACCACCAGAAATTCGGCTGCACGATGCTGGACAGAATGATCAGCAGGTAGAGCACGGGGAGCCCGGACCATACCTCAATAAAGCGCTGGCCCAGCAGATCCACCTTGCCGCCGTAATAGCCCTGAATGGCGCCGACAATCACGCCGACAATACAGCTGGCAATGGTCAGGGTCAGGCCGAACAACACGGAAATGCGGAAGCCGTAGATGACCCGGGCGGCCATATCCCGCCCTTGATCGTCAGTGCCGAGCCAGTTCTCCAGGGTAGGGGGGGCCGGCGAGGGCACCTCAAGGTGGTAATTGATGGTGTCGTAGCTGAAGCGGATCGGGGGCCAGATCATCCAGCCATTGGCCTTGATTTCATCGGCAATAAACGAGTCCCGGTAGTCTGCCTCGGACGGCAGGAAGCCGCCGAAGGTCTCTTCCGGCACGGCTTCAGCCACCGGAAAGTAGAGATCCCCCTTGTAGGACACTACCAGGGGTGCATCGTTGGCAATCAGCTCGGCAATCAGCGACAGCCCGAATAACGCCAGGAAAATCCAGAGTGACCAGAAGCCACGGCGATTCTTGCGGAAATTTCGCAGCCGGCGTTGTTGTATGGGGGTCAGTGCTTTCATGGATCAGGCACCCTCCCGGCTTTCAAAATCGATCCGCGGATCCACCAGAACGTAGGTGATGTCGCTGATCAGCTTCAGTACCAGTCCCATCAGGGTGAAGATGTACAGCGTGCCAAAGATGACCGGATAATCACGGTTCAGTGCCGCTTCGAAACCGAGCAGCCCGAGGCCGTCCAGTGAGAAGATCACCTCGATCAGAAGGGAACCGGTAAAGAACAGAGCCACCAGAACGCCTGGTAGACTGGCGATAACAATCAGCATGGCATTGCGGAAGACGTGGCCGTAGAGCACCTGTTTTTCCTCCAGGCCTTTCGCTCGGGCGGTTACCACGTACTGCTTGCTGATCTCATCCAGGAACGAGTTCTTGGTCAGCAGTGTGAGGGTGGCAAAACCGCCAATCACATTGGCGGTGACCGGCAGTGCCAGGTGCCAGAAATAATCGCCGATTTTCTGGTACCAGTTGAGCTCATCAAAGTTTGATGAGGTCAGGCCCCGCAGAGGAAACCAGTCGAAATAACTGCCGCCGGCGAACAGCACGATCAGCAGAATTGCGAAGAGGAAGCCGGGAATGGCGTAGCCCACGACGATGGCCGAACTGCTCCACACATCGAATCGGGAGCCATCGGAGACCGCCTTGCGGATACCAAGAGGAATCGAGATCAGATAGATGATCAGGGTCGACCACAAACCCAGGGAGATAGAGACCGGCATCTTGTCGACGATCAGCTCGAGGACGGTGCGCTCGCGAAAGAACGATTCCCCGAAATTGAAAGTGGCGTAGTCCCCGAGCATTTTGAAGAAGCGCTCATGGGCCGGCTTGTCAAAGCCGTACATGACCTCGATCTCCCTGAGCATTTCGTCCGGGATGCCGCGGGACCCACGGGAGTCTCCGCCCGAGGCAACCTCGCCGCGGCTGCCACCCCCGCTGGCGCGGGAAAGGGCGCCACCACCGTGGCCTTCCATATCGGCAATCAGCTGTTCAACCGGACCTCCAGGCGCAGCCTGGACGATCACGAAATTCAGCATCATGATGCCGATCAGGGTCGGTATGATCAGCGCCAGCCTTCGGAGTATGTAAACGCCCATCTAATGGATTCCCTTCGCCGCTACGGTGGTGTGCACAACCATGGGGTCAGAGCTGTATCCACCAGTTGTCGATATCAATACCGTTCTTGGGTGTGTTATCCGGCTTTTTCAGATAGGCCCAGTAGGCAATACGGTCACGGGGGAGGTACCACTGGGGAATCACATAATGTCCGTGAAGCAGGACCCGATCGAGGGCCCGCACCCGGTAGACCAACTCCTCACGGTCGGGGGCCCGGATCACCTTGCCAACCAGCTCATCGACCACCGGATCGTTGACGCCCATGTAGTTTCGTGAGCCCGGTACGTCGAGATTGGAGGAGTGCCAATACTCCCGCTGCTCGTTTCCCGGGGAATCCGATTGTGGCAGCACCTGCGTGATCACGTCGTAGTCGTACTGGCGAACTCGCTGAACATACTGGTTGGTGTCCACCAGCCGAATGGAAACGTCGATGCCCAGGCGCGCCAGATTGTTCTTCAGGGGTAAGACCACCCGCTCAAAATTCTTCTGGTGAAGCAGGATTTCGAACGCCAGCGGTTTGCCGGTTTCAGTGTGGGTCATTTTGCCATCGCGGACGTCATACCCGGCATCCTTGAGCAAGCCCATGGCTTTGCGCAGGTTGTCCCGTAAACCGCCCTTGCCGTCGATGACCGGGGGCTGATAGACCTGTTCGAACACCGCCGCGGGCAGCTGGTCCCGGTACGGCTCAAGAATTTCAAGCTCGCGGCCTTCCGGCAATCCGCCGGAGGCCAGCTCGCTGTTCTCGAAGAAACTTTTGGTGCGGGTGTACTGGTCGTAGAACAGGTTTTTGTTTGCCCACTCGAAATCGAAGGCATGGGACAGAGCCTCCCTGACGCGGGCATCCGAGAACATGGCTTTGCGGGTGTTGAGAACAAACGCCTGCATGCCTGCAGGGCGGTGATGCTCGATGGCTTCGGTGATGATGGTGCCCTTGTCGAAACGGTCACCGGTGTAGGCGGTGGCCCAGTTTTTCGCCGAGGCCTCTACCCGGAAATCGAAGCTGCCGGCTTTGAAGGCCTCCAGGGCAACGGTGTCGTCAGAGTAATAATCAAATCGTATTTCGTCGAAGTTGAAGCGTCCTTTGCGGGTTGCCAGATCTTTCGCCCAGTAATCGTCAGCGCGCTTGAAGGTGATCGACCGACCGGCATCGAAATCGCCAATCCGATAGGGGCCACTGCCCACCGGGCGGGTCAGGCCGTTACGCCCGAACTCCCGCCCCTCCCAATAGTGGGCCGGGAGAATCGGCATCTGGCCGAGGATCAGGGGCAACTCGCGATTGGTGGTATCGCTGAAATCAAAGCGAACCGTGTGATCGTCTTCGACGGTTACCTCGCTGACGTCCGCGTAATAGTTGCGATAAAACGGGTGGCCCTCGGTGGTCAGCATCTCGAACGAGAACTTTACGTCCGCTGCGGTGATGGGCTCACCGTCGTGGAACCGCGCCTGGTCGTTCAGGTGAAACGTCACGTAGCTGCGGTCTTGCGGGGTTTCAATGGATTCCGCGATCAGGCCGTAAGCGCTGAACGGCTCATCGTCCGAGGCTTCCAGCAGTGTGTCGTACAGGTAGCTGCTGACGCCCGACGCTGGCACGCCGCGGATGACAAACGGGTTGAAGGAGTCGTAGCCGTTGGCTACAACGGCCATTCTCAGGGTGCCGCCTTTGGGGGCTTCGGGATTGACGTAATCGAAGTGGCTGAACCCTTCCGGGTACGTGGGTTCCCCGTGCATGGCGATCCCGTGTTGCGGTTCGACTTCGGTGTCGGCACTGTGTGCCGGGGTCACGGTGGCGGCCATAAGCACCGCCAGGGAACAAAACGACGTAAGGTATGAGGCTTTCCGTGTTTTTGTCATAGATCTCGCACGCTTTGATGATTCGTCCAGGATTCAGTGATTGTTTTTATTCCCCGGAGTTCCCGCTGCACGCGAAATCTTCAGGGGCTGTTCCTGATATCCACGTAGAGTACCAGACTTTGCCCCGGCTGAAGATAACGTGCTGAATTCAGGTCGTTCCAGCTTGCGATGTCGCTCACATTAACGGCAAACCGGCTGGCAATGGTGGACAGCGAGTCGCCCTTGCGCACTCGGTAGCCCACTTTTCTCACCATGGCTTTACCGCGGTTATTGCTGGCGACGGCAGCAGGTTGTTGCTTGCTCTGGGACCAGATCACGATGCGTTTGCCGGGAATCAGAGGGTCGCCGGGCGCCATATTGTTCCAGGCGGCCACTTCGCGCACGGTGACGCGGTGTTCACGGGCAATGTCCCAGAACGTGTCACCGCGCCTGACCGTGTAATCGACCCGGTTACCACTGCGCCCGCGGGACTGCTTGCGTTCGAGGCGTTGGCCGGCACTGAGCGCGTATGTGTCCGAGTTCTGGCTGGCCGAGGGGATCATCAGGCGCTGACCGATCCGGATCATGTCGCCATTAAGATTATTCACACGGCGAATGACCGACGGCGTGGTGGAGAACTTGCGGGCCACAGTGCTCAGACTGTCTCCGGACTGGACCCGATAATTGCGCCAGGCAACCCTCTGGTCTTCCGGAATCTTCGCCAGTGCCTCACTGAAGGTGGCGGCTTTCTCTTTCGGGATCAGCAGCCTGTGTGGCCCGTGCGGTGAGGTGGCCCAGCGGTTAAAGGAAGGGTTCAGCAGGTAGATTTCGTCCACGTCGACACCCGCGAGTTGGGCCGCCTGCGCCAGATCCAGTTGTGATCCGGTTTCGACCACCTCGAAGTAGGGTTCGTCTTTCAACGATGGGAGATCAATGCCGTAATCTTCCGGCTTGTCGAAGATTTTTGCCAGAGCGATCAGTTTTGGCACGTAGTGCGTGGTTTCTTTGGGCAGCTTGAGTGACCAGTAATTGGTCGGCTTGCCAGCATTGCGATTGCGCCGCATGGCAATGGACACGGTGCCGCCACCGCTGTTGTAGGCCGCCAGCGCCAGCGTGTAATCGCCGTCAAAGCGTTTGGCGAGGCGGTCAAGGTAGGTCAGGGCGGCGTCCGTTGCGGCGATAACGTCGCGGCGCTCATCGTGCCACCAGCTCTGGGTCAGGCCGAAGTACTTGCCGGTACTTGGAATGAACTGCCAGAGTCCCGCTGCACGGCCATGGGAATAAGCGAAGGGATCGAAGGCGCTTTCAACAATCGGCAGCAACGCCAGCTCGGCGGGCAGGCCTCGCTTTTCGGTTTCGGTCACGATGTAGTGAAGGTAGCGGCTGCCACGTTCCTCAACACGGTCGATGTAGCTGGGGTGTTTGCGGTACCAGTCCAGCTGGGCTTTGACCCTGGGGTCAGTCACGTCGTGGTCGAGTTCAAATCCGGCTCGCAGGCGTTGCCACAGTTCGGGTGTGGTGTCCGTGTCTTCACCGGCGTGATCCGCTGGCGTATCCAGTTTGTCGCGGGCCTCCTCGGCTGCAGCCTTGAGCTCCGGTGAAATGGCCTCGTCCAGCTGCGTGCGTGCCTCATTACGGGCCTGGCCTCCGGACTCGACCGATTCCTTCAGTTCGTTATCGCCGGCCGCCACGGTGGTACGGCGGGAATCCAGCGGATTGTCTTCGCCGTTGCCTTGGCCGTCGTCGTCAAAGTAAGAGGCCGGATTCATCCACTCCGGCGTGCTGCTCTCTAGGGTTGTACAACCGCTGAGTACGGCGCTGGCAATCAACAGAGTGGAAAAACGTCTGACCGACATAATAGGACTTCCGGCTGGATGACAACGCCGGCATGTGTCAAAAAGCCGGCGATATTTAATAAGTTACGTTTTTGAAATTAGACGGATTCTATGAGAAGCGTTCAAACAGGGTCAAGAAACCTCTCGTTACGTCATTGAGAGGATTTGTTAACCGCGTCAGAAGTGATCCTTACCGTGGCGGATTGCCGCAAACACGTCGTTCGCGCTTTCTGCCGGCAAGCCATTGTTCGCGCAATAGGTTCGGGCCACCGCAATCACCGCCGGGTCGTCCCAGCGCAGGAAAGGGTTCATTCGTTTCTCATCCCCCAGAACGGACGGCACGGTGGGCTTGTTCTGGTCGCGGTTTGCCTGACAGGCCGCTTCAAACTGTGTCAGGGCGGCGTCATCCGGCAGCCAGTGACGCGCAAAGCGAAGGTTGGCAAGCGTGTACTCGTGGGCACAGTAGACCCGGGTGTTGTCAGGCAGTTGCCGCAGGCTGGCAAGGGATTCACGCATCTGTGCCGGTGAGCCCTCGAACAGGCGGCCACAGCCGCACACGAAAAGGGTGTCGCCGCAAAACAGCAGCGGATGGTCATTCACCGGCGCGTCGGTGAAAAAGGCGATATGATCCAGGGTATGACCCGGAACGCCCAGTACCTGGAAGGTCAGACCATTCCAGATGACTTCGCCTCCCGGGTGAACCGGGTGGGTTATCCTTCCGAACGGCGAGCCGGCAGGACCGATGATGCGGCAGTCGGCGGTTTCGTCCGCGAGGCTTTTTACACCTCCGACGTGGTCGGGGTGGTGATGGGTAACCAGAATGGCGTCCAGCGCCAGGTTGTGCTCGGCAAGATGCTTGCGGACCGGATCCGCCTGGCCGGGGTCCACAATCAACGCCTTGCCGGTCTGGTGGTCCGCGAGGCACCAGATATAGTTGTCATTGAACGCTGGGATGGGCGTAATGGTCAGCATGTGGCCTCGCATGTAGCAGAAATGTATGCCTGTTATGATAGAGCATTAACCAGGTCGTCCCAAGGGCGACTCCCAAATGGTCAGGGATACGCAGACAATGCCACCAAGCACACCGGTTGATTACGCGCAACGGCATGACAGCTTTGAGCGCTGGTACCAGACGCCTCTCGGGCGGGCGTTGCTTGCCGACCAACGGGCCTGCGTCGATACCCACATTGAAAAGCTGACGGGCGCGCGGCAGTTGCAGGTAGGTGTCAGCCATCGGTTCCCGCTGGCCAGCGGTGCCGATTTTGCTCAGAAAATTGTGACCACGCCCGGCTGGAGCCCTGCCATACCGGAGGGTGTTGCGGTGTGCGATGCTGACGAGCTGCCGTTCCCGGGGGATTCCATGGATCTGGTGATCCTGCATCACACCGCCGATTTTTCACCGCATCCCCATCAGGTCTTGCGGGAGGCGGCGCGCGTGTTGAGGGGGAAGGGGTCCATTCTGCTGATCGGATTCAACCCACTCAGCGTCTGGGGTGTGCGACGCTTGGTGTCGAGAACGCGAAGCGGCCCCTGGGGCGGCCGCTTTCTGATGAAGAGCCGCATGGAAGACTGGCTCCGATTGCTGGATTTTTCGGTGGAACACTCCCGCTCCTGTTTCTACCGGTTGCCGTTGCAGAAGGCTGGGACCGGGCAAAAGATGTCCATGCTTGAGTCAGCCTGCGGCAACGGAATTCTGCCTGTCGGGGCCTATTACTGTATCCTTGCCAAAAAACGGGTTTGCTCACGCATTCCCCGTCGTCCGGCGTGGCGGCAACAGAAAGTGATTCCGTTGCCCGGCACCGGAACGGTTGGCGCTTCTCGCGGATGTGCCAGCCAGGTCAATATTGAAACACCAGAGCTTGGGAGTGGTCATGGCCGGTAAGGTTGTTCTGTATACCGATGGTGCCTGTAAGGGTAATCCGGGGCCCGGAGGGTGGGGCGTGGTGCTACGTTACGGCGATGTCCGCAAAACTCTTCACGGGGGAGAAACTCAAACCACCAACAACCGTATGGAGCTCATGGCCGCCATCAAGGGGTTGGCAGCGTTGAAGCGGTCCTGTGAGGTTGAGCTGTACACCGATTCCCAGTACGTTCGCAAAGGCATCACCGAGTGGATGGCCGGTTGGAAGCGTAACGGCTGGAAGACGTCCGCGAAAAAACCAGTGAAAAATGAGGACCTGTGGCGGGAGCTCGACGATGAGGTGGCTCGCCACCGGGTGAACTGGCATTGGGTAAAAGGGCACTCCGGGGTGCCCGACAACGAGCTGGCGGATGAGCTGGCAAATCGGGGTGTGGACGAGTTGGCGAACGCGTAGGCAGGAAAGGCAGGGCATGAGACAGATAGTACTGGATACAGAAACCACCGGTATTGATCCCAATGAGGGTCATCGCATCATTGAAATCGGCTGTGTGGAAATGATGGAGCGGCAACTGACGGGCCGTAACTACCATGTTTACATCAATCCCCAGCGGGAAGTTGAAGCCGAAGCGATCACGGTTCACGGGATCACCAACGAGTTTCTTGCAGACAAGCCGGTGTTTGCCGATATAGCCGAGGAGTTCTTCGAATTCATCAAGGGCGCCGAACTGGTTATCCATAACGCCGCTTTCGACATCGGCTTCATGGATTCGGAATTCGCCCGCCTCAAGCCGGTGCGCAAAACCGCGGAGCATTGCGGCGTGGTTGATTCGCTGGCGATCGCACGAAAGAAGCACCCGGGCCAGAAAAACAATCTTGACGCCCTGTGCAAGCGTTACGGGGTCGACAACAGCAACCGTGAGCTTCATGGCGCTCTGCTGGATGCGGAAATCCTGGCGGACGTTTATTTGCTGCTGACGGGCGGACAGACGGCGTTGTCACTGGATGCCAGCAGTGAGGAAGGTGGAGGTTCCGGCGGTATCCGACGGCTATCGGCCGAACGAAAGCCGCTGCGGGTTCTGAAGGCGTCGGGCGATGAGGCTCGCGCTCATAGTGAGTTCATGGATGCGCTGGCGAAGCAGGCCGGTGGCACGGTCTGGGATCGCCTCGAGAATCCGGGCGGTTAGGGCAGCTCGGATTTCGCTCGTGGGAAGTGAGAACTGGATCCTCCTGTACCTTTTGTTACATTCCGGGTTTCTTGAGCAACTTGAGTTTTGTGTTATAAGTAATGATTAGTTCGCCACTTTTTTGCGAGCAGTAACAAGAATAGGACGCGGTAGTCTCCGCAACATTAACAGGAAGCGTTTATGGTTCAATCGTCTCTGGCGACGAAATCGCAGTCTTTTGATCTGGTCAAAAGTGAAATTGAGCAGACCATAAAGCAGGCAGAATCCAGTCTCGAACGCTTTCAGGAAAACCGTGAAAGTGGCGAAGATCTTCAGAACTGCGTGGATTTCCTGAACCAGCTTCGCGGCATTTTCATTCTTGTTGAGCTGCGCGGCGGCACCTTGCTGTGCCAGGAAGCCGTGAGCATGGCCAACGATGTGCCCGTTGGCGCGAACGATGACAAGAACATTCTCCTGACCACGCTGAACAGTGCGCTCTTCATACTCCGTCGCTATGTCGAGTACTACCATCAGCAGCGTGCTGATCACCCCGAATTGCTCCTGCCCGTGATCAACGAGCTTCGCGAAGCGCGCAAGGAGAAACCGTATCCTGAATCCTGCTTCTTCGAAGTAGACGTGAAGGAGCGGCCGGATTTTTGCGGCGGTCTCACCCTTCAACCTTTTGAAGGCAATGAATCGGAATACGAGATTCTTGCCCGCCGCATGCGCCTCACCTTCCAGGTCGGACTCTTGGGGATTCTCCGTGAGCGCAACGAAGTGGTGAGCAAGAAGCTGTTCGGTCGCTCCGCCCGAGGGCTCGCGCGCTTGTGTCAGGGCGCGCCGATGGGGCAGATGTGGTGCCTGGTGGCGATTGTGGCCGACACCATGCTGGATCGGGCCATGCCGTTCAACAAAGCCCGCAAGCGCATGTTCATGCGGGTTGAGAAATACGCGCGGGAAGTGGTCTACGTTGGTAAGGTTGCCACAGCGAAAGATGCCCCGGACTCATTGATTCGGGACCTGGTCTATCTGCTTTATCGCAGTGGCTCCGGTAACCCCGAAGTCACCGGTATCCTGTCCGCCTACCGGTTGGCGCCAACCGAGTACCCGGATTCCATGATGGCCGCACACGCACGCCGTCTTTACGGGCCCGGCTCCGATGTTCTGAAGTCCTTGTCCGAAGCACTGCAGGACGAGCTCAATCAGCTCAAGGACAAGCTTGATATCATCGAGCGGGGAATTGAGCCCGACATTGCCGAGCTGTCCTCCATTGCCGACACCCTTGAGCGTCTTGGCAACACATTGCTGATGCTGGATCTCAACAAGCTGGCTGGTCGCTGTCGGGAAGAAGCGGCACGCCTGCGCGGCTGGGAATCGGAATCCCGACTGCCTGCCGATGACGAGCTCTACGCTCTCGCCGATTCCGTTCTGGGGATTGAAGACGCCGTGCTGCAGATCGTTACCCGCGGCATTACATCGGAAACCGACGCCCTGGCGACCGGTGAGCGCAAGCGCGATGAATCCCTGTACCTTCAGGAGGCCATGTACGTTGTTGCGGATGAGGCCAGAAGCGCCCTGACACTGGCCAGACGGGCCATTACAGCGTTCATTGAATCCGATTACGACAAACTTCACCTCGCCAACCTGCCCGCCACGCTGCACAGCATATGGGGTGGTCTGCAGATGGTGAATGATCCGGCGGCAGCGGATGTGCTGGCCCCCGGGTGGCGGCGTCGATCCAGGATCGCCTGCTGGATGCCCGGGGAGCTCCGGCAGCCCAGGTGCTGGAAGCGCTGGCGGATGCTCTGACGTCGCTGGAGTATTACATCGAGAGTATTGGCAAGCGGGAGGAGCGAAACGCTGATCTGCTTCGCCTTGCGGAGACGTCACTGGATGACGTCGGGCTCTGAACAAAAAAAACCTGCCAGCTGGCAGGTTTTTTTTTTTGGAGCGATGGTTCTGCAGGCAGGTGATCAGCCCATCTTGAACAGTTCGCCCAGCTTGGTTGCCAGCATCATGTCGCCTTCAGCGCGCAGCTGACCGGCCATGAACGCCTGCATGCCATCGGTCTCGCCAGAGACAATGCCTTGCAGAGTTTCTGAATTCATAATCAGGGTCACGGAAGGTTCGTCGTGGGCACCTTCGTGCAGTTTGCAGGTGCCATCGTTGATAACCAGGTGGTAGGTCTTGTCATCTTCGATGTCGAACTGGAATACCAGATCCAGGCCTTGCGCTGCGTCTGCGTTGAAATTCTGTTCGAGCTTTTCAAATACCTGAGCTACAGACATTATTTTACCCTTTTTGATGATTGTCTTGGCTTGGCGACGGCTATGGGGTCCCAGGCGTGCACCTGTTCCGGGCCGGGAAGAGCCGACGTAGCTTCCCGACTTTAGGGTGACAGACTGACAGTGTCAACCTCTATCGAACGCTTGTTTTAAAATCGCCGGTCGCTTACTACGGCAGACCCGGTAAGTTACAATCACTGCTTTGAAAATCTGCCTGGAGAAGCAATTTGGAATTTCTGACAGAGTTCGGTTTGTTCGTTGCCAAAGCCGTGACACTGGTCGTGGCACTGATCGTTGTCATTTCGGTCATCCTGTCTGCCGCCCAGAAGGACAAGGGTGAGGAGAGCGGCGATGGTGAGCTCAGGGTGCGGAAACTCAATGACAAGTACCGCAGGCTGCGCGAATCCCTGGAGGCTCGCTTGCTATCCGAACAGGATCGCAAAGCCTGGACCAAGAAGCACAAGAAGGACGAAAAGGCCAAAGCCAAGGCCGATAAGGGAAAGCGCAAAGCCGGCGCAGAGCCCGCGGACCCGAAAAAGCGGGTCTTCGTGCTGGATTTTGACGGCGACATCAAAGCCAGCGACACAGACCCGCTGAGGCGTGCCATAACCGCCGTACTGAGTATCGCCAAGCCGGGTCAGGATGAAGTGGTGATTCGCCTCGAGAGTGGGGGAGGACTGGTGCACTCCTACGGTCTGGCAGCGGCTCAGCTTGACCGTATCCGCAGCAAGGGCATCCATCTGACCGCCTGCGTTGACAAAGTGGCCGCCAGCGGCGGCTACATGATGGCCTGCGTGGCCGACCGGATCGTGGCGTCGCCGTTTGCCATTCTCGGCTCCATTGGCGTCGTCGCCCAGTTACCCAATTTCCATCGGTTGCTGAAAAAGAACGACGTGGATTTCGAGGTGCTCACGGCCGGTGAACACAAGCGGACACTGACCGTGTTCGGTGAGAACACAGATAAAGGCCGTCAGAAATTCCTCGAAGATCTGGAAGATACGCACGTACTGTTCAAGGAGTATGTCAGTGAGCGCAGGCCGGAGCTCGACATTGCCGCGGTGGCGAATGGTGATATCTGGTTTGGCCGCCGCGCTCTGGACGTCAACCTGATTGATCAGATTCAGACCTCCGACGAATATCTCATTGAAGCCTGCGAGCATGCCGACGTAATCTCGGTGACATTCCAGCGCAAGCGAACCCTGCCGGAAAAGCTTGGGCTGGCCACCAGCGCCGCTCTCGAGCATACCGTATGGAGAGTGCTGAGCGCGTTCCGGAACCAGAAAATCCAGTAGCTTACAGACACGGGGCACCACCATGACAACCGCAACTGAATTCAAGGCCTGGCAAGTACGGGAAAATAACGGCGAGTATCACGGCAGCGAGCAGACCTTGACCACCGCCGACCTGCCGGACAACGAGGTACTGATCAAGGTCAGCCACTCATCCCTCAACTACAAGGATGCGCTGTCAGCCTCCGGCAACAAGGGCGTTACCCGCAATTTTCCCCACACGCCCGGCATCGATGCCGCAGGTGAGGTGGTGGAATCCGCCACCGGTGAGCCGGCCGTCGGCAGCAAGGTCATCGTGACCGGTTACGATCTGGGCATGAACACCGCGGGCGGTTTTGGCGAGTACATTCGGGTGCCGGCCTCCTGGTGCGTGGCCATGGCGCCGGGCTGGGATGCCCGCACCGCGATGATCTACGGTACCGCGGGCCTGACCGCCGGTCTGAGTGTCCAGAAGCTCCTTACCATGGGGGCCCGGCCCGAGCAGGGCAAAGTGGCGGTCTCCGGCGCCAGTGGGGCGGTGGGCAGTGTTGCTGTTGAGTTGCTGGCCGGCCTGGGTTTTGACGTTGTTGCCATCAGCGGAAAAGCCGGTCACACCGATGAACTGAAAGCGCTTGGCGCATCAGAGGTGGTCGGCCGTGATGTACTGGCCGCCGAGAAAAAACCCATGCTCAAGCCGGTATTTGCCAACGCGGTGGACACGGTCGGTGGTCAGCCCTGGCG
>UEXL01000250.1_pt1 | contig 22120 bp, 45 predicted proteins | sample 1796671 | NCBI WGS metagenome assembly UEXL01 (sample SAMEA4772471, study PRJEB27181) | metagenome | reverse complement strand
CGACAATGACCGGATTCAGTTTTAAAAAGCCTAGCGGCAAAACCAGTACTGAACGACTCCACGCCCAGATGCTCGGGCGGGTGGCCGCGCTCTGCGGCAATGGCAGCGACAGAGTGATCCCCATAGCAAAATTTCTGCTAAGTGATAGTCCTGATCGATGCAAGCGGTGCATCCAAGTGATTGAGGGCGAGGAATGACAGACAAATTCCTAGCCGCGATCCGCGCTCAAGACAAAGCCAAACAACTGCCGCGAGGCAGATCGAACCCAATACTAGGCGATCCACCGAAAAAACCGTCAGCACCGCTCACCGATGCCGTGCGACTGCAAATCCTGACCCTGCACCAAAACAAAATGCGAGGGACAGACATCGCCAAAAACTAGGACTGAACGCCAATACCGTCCACAACACCATTCGACGGTATGGGATTCGCGACAACAAAGTCGTCAACTTGCAAAAGAATATGTTCGAGTGAGAAGACGGGAAATAGGGCGCGTAACGCGGTTCGCGGCGCTTGGTGCAAAAAACGCGCTTCTATATAGTACTTTTCCCAGAAAAATATTTTTGGAAAAAACAATTTCAAAAATGCCGGTACAGGCGGTACGGCGGTACAAGCCTTATAGGACGGGGCCTGTAGGCGTACCGTTGGCGTACCACCGTGATTCACGCCGTTACGGGCTAAACCAAAAACGCGTAACTACATAGGAGTTTTCGGAAAATTTTTTTTTTTTTTATTTCTGAAAAAGTACTATATAGGAAGCGCCATTAAGGATTGACAGTGCGCACTGGCGTGTTGTTAGCCTGCGAGAAATCCCATAGGAAACTGTTGTGACTTGGCTACTTTTTAAAATTTTAGCGTGGTTTGAGAAAGGCCCTCAGCCGACCGATAGCGTTGTGCAAAAACTGACCAAACAAAACGATAAACCCGCTGTTGATATTTATGGCCGGATACGAGATATTCGCATACACCTACAACAAAGGATGCGAATGATGAAACTACTCGATACCCGAGCCACGAACACGAAAGTAAAGAAAACCCAGAAAAAGCCGAATAGCCATTTTGCCAAGCCGGTCCGCATGGCAAGCCTAAGCATGATGCCGGACCATTATTTGCGCAGGTAGTAAAGCCGCGAATGCATGGAAGCCTGCCTGAAAGAAGCCGGACTTGCGGCAGTGTATGACAGCGTCAATATTGCCCGCCAAAAGAAAACCGATTACTGGCACGCCGATCAATCTGGATTCCTCGCCCAACTCACCCGTGAATTGGCAAACTTTAAAAGCTTTGCGATAAGCAAAACGTGCAGGGTGTGGTGCGGCTTAACGTGCTGTCCGATATCCCGTTTGAAAAGCATGGCATCCCCAGCAATTTCCCGATCTGTTTTTTTATGACTATACGAAGCAAGCCAAGCGATTAGGCAACACGCCAGACAACTACCGGTTGATGTTTTGCTATAGCGACCGACCGCAGTACCAGAAACAGGTAGCCGCCGCGCTGCCTACTGGCGTCCCCATCGCAGTAGTTTTTAAAAATTCTATGCCGAGCGAATACCTTGGCCGACCGGTTATTGATGGTGATCTGTCAGATTTGGATAACGTCATGGCCGGACCGGTCGTCGTCGGGCTGACGGCCAAGGGTCCGGCACTGCACGACGATTCTGGTTTCGTGGTGGACGGGAATATGATCCTACGCGCCGCCGCGTAAACTTTTAAAAAAACCATTGCACTCGCGTGCATATATGCGACTATTCGCATGCGGTAAACATTTAGGGCGCAGCCGCACGCCCCACAATTGGAAAAGTGATATGTTAAATACTACGTTAGAAAACGCGAACGGAACGCTGGAAAACATCTTCGACAGATCAGCGAGCAAGCCAGCCGGAAAGCCGACTATATTGCGCCGACCGATCAGCTACAGGTTCAAACCCGCGACGGGAATACCAACATTGTTTTGGAGGCGAACGCGGCATGCCGACGCAACAATTCACGACAAACGAAGTAGCATTCCAGCAACTGGCTAGCAATTGCGATATCGATGTTCGGACCGCTCGCCGGTTACGTGATAACGACAACTATGCGCCAGAATTCGATAACCTGATTAACAAGATTTGGTCAATGAGCCGAAGTCTAAAATGCTGCGCACGTTCGACGGCGATCAGCCGCTTGTGCGCGCCATCGTTAGCGACAAGTTTAAGACGTTCGATAATGTCGATCTGGTGCAAGCCGCGCTCCCCCAATTGATGGAATCCGAAGCGAATTGGAAAATCGTTAACGGGACCGTCACCGACCTCGCCTTTACATGCGACTGAAATCGGAGAACCAGGTAGCCGAACCCGCGATAGGTGACGCCATGGCGAACGGGATCATGCTGCGCAATCCGAGGTAGGCATGGGTAGCGTCGAAGTTATGCAAATGGTATGGACGTTGTGGTGTCTAAACGGATGCAGTAGCAGAAAAAGCCGCCACACTCACGTCACCAGCGCACGCCGAGGATTGGTCTTTGCTCACCAGTGAAGCAAAAGACGCGGACAATCACGCGCTGCAACTGAAATTGCGCGACGTTGTCGCCGGTTACACTTCCCGCGATAGTTTTGACGAAGCCGTCGAAATGTTCCGGATCGCGCACGGCGACATTGTCGAGAATGGTTTAGCCAATCCCGCCGCCGTGGTCGATAGCGTCGTCAAAGTGTTAAGCCTCCCGAAAAAATCGTCCGGATCGATCATGGCCGGTCTTATGCAAACGATCCAGCAGAGCGGATACCGTGACAAGCCTATCAGCCGTGCAACATTAGTTAACGCGGTTACCGCCGTCGCGCACACTGCCGACGCTGATTCTGTGGATGATTGGTATTCGCACGGTCGCGCCGTTCTAGACTTGCCGCGTAACCAATGGGAGACCATCGCGCTCGCAGCCTGATCGGTCCCCTCACCCGCTCCAATAGCCCGCCAACGTGCGGGCTTTTCTTTTGCATGGGATTAATCTTATACTGAGCGCACGCCATACCGGCGCAACATAGGAACAACGAAAATGGAAACAGTAATTAAGATAAGACCCGCAAAGCTTTTACTGCAATGGATACTTGACCCGACCGCCAGTTATGATTTCAGCCGAGACGAATTGCAGGAAATGTGCGGCATCATCCCCGATTTTTTTGCCGAAGCCGTGCTGCAAGAAAAAGCCGGAACGATAGAAGAAGCCGCGCAAGTGATGGACGACTGCTATCAGATGGGCGGATTTAATCAATACCCATTCTCGGGCACGCTGGACGCTGACGGCATCTACCATGGCGACGGCGACGATCCGCTGCCGCCGCTGCTAAAACTTTGCGCGCTCGACGATCCCGACGACAGCGTGACGTGCTACGTCTACCCGTATGGCATTGTGGCGGTCGCTACCCTGTATGATTCAAAAAATTGCGAGGTTTGATTAATGCAAAACCCATTGCCACAATTTATCGATCATCTCGCCCAGTTCACCACTGACCAACAATCCGCACTTGTGCGCATCTTCTGCCGGCACGTGCGTGATACCGATCACCCTTTATACAAAGACGTCGGCTTCGTGGATTGGGTGGCGCGGGATTGTTACGCGCTACACTTCGACGACTGCGCGATGGCAAATGTTCCTCATATGGTCATTGGTATAGAGCGCGACGGATACGCGCACACCTAACCGATCAACCCGACCCGATCAAGCCCGCCAATGTGCGGGCTTTTTTTATGCATGGGATAAAGCTTATACTCACGCCACGCCGAGACATTCGGCGCAACTAAATGGAAAAAGTGAAAGATGGAAAACTTCAGAAAATACTTAACCGAAAACGGCATAGCCGAATCTCGCACTTATGCTTTAGCTAGTGCGTTCAATTCAATGCACAAAGCGTATTGCGAAATGGACCCGTGGAACCGCCGAGAATTCGATTCGCTATTTGGTCCGGATATTCGGGAGGGCCTGATTCAATACGCGCGCAATTGTCCCGCCGCTAACGCGGATCTGCGCGGCCACGTTCAAAAATCTGTCAACGTTGAGCTTTTGGAGTTGCCTGCATGCGAATGATCGAAATTGAAAAAGTAAAAAAGGGCGAGTTTTTGAAAAGAAAGCCCAACGCTAAAAAAACGTATGTGCGCGGTAATTACGATTTCAGCTATTCCCGTTATCGAATCGATGACTGGGATGATATTAGCCGCGATATGTTATTGCCCAAGGGCACGTTGGTATGGGTGGGCTTTACGTTTTAGTCGATCAACCGGCCCGATCAAGCCCGCCAATGTGCGGGCTTTTTTGTATCTTTTATTTGAGTGCAACATGCCCGCCCGTGGGGCGGGGACCGCTGCCCAAACGTATGGGCTTTTGATTCATAGCCAAAAACTATAAACGGAGTTGCGTTTCGGTCCTGATCGGAGCCGATCCGCGCCCTAAAATCTGCCCGACGATAGATAACGCCTATTCATTGATCCGCGCGCCATGTCCCGCCGCCGCCGATCCGCGATTCATTGCCCGCGATCCGCGCGCCGCGATCCGCTAACCGGCTAAACGATCCGCCGTTGGGGTTTTTCTTGGACGCTATCCGCCGCCGATGTGGAAGTTAAAAAGCCGCACAAACCAACGTCCACATTTCGCTAAACGATCCGCGCCGCCGCCGGTCCCATGCCCGCCGCCGGTCCGCCGTGGAAGTTAAACGGGGAACTTCCAACACGGCCCGCGCGCCGCGATCCGATGGCCGCGCTGGGTGTCAAAATCCGCCCTGGCATGCGATCTATCGCATAGGGTCCCCCCAACAATTAAGGTTAACCGCGACGCCCGCAGGGTCCCCCACGCAGATTCCAACGCGGTCGTTAGGTAAAAAAAACAAAGCGCGTAAAGGTGCAGGTTTCGCGCAAACAACACAGTTCTGAAACAAATGGCTTTAACTGAATAAAAAAAGTGCTATATTTCGCAAAATTAAGCGGGTTTTATGGGATTTGACGCATGGCCGAAGTGCAGAAAAAAGTAGAGACACGGGGCAGACCAAGGCTCTCTGAAGATACGAGATTGACGGGCAAACAACTCAAGTTTGTCGAACTGGTCGCCACACGTGAGGGGACAGGACACGCTACGAAATCTGGCCGTCGAAGCGGGATTCAGTATCAACGGCGCGCATACACGGGCCTACGAGATGCTCAACCCTAGAAAATCACCACATCGTAAAGCACTCAAGGCACGACGGGCCGAGCTTGCTGAAAAGTACGAAGTGAGCTACGCCCGACACATCCGCGACTTGCAGCATATCCGTGATGAGGCCATCGCGGCGGGTGCATACTCTGCTGCTGTTCAGGCTGAGAAAGCGCGCGGCTTGGCCCAAGGCGATATTTACGTGAACAAGTCTGAGGTCCGCCATGGATCGATTGATCAGATGAGTAAAGCCGAGGTCAAGAAGGCTTTGGACGAACTGAAGCGCCAGCTTGGCGAGAAGGTGATCGATGTCGAACCAGACAGAGTCGAGCTTTTGGAGGCAGATCAAGACGGGGCTATCCAGCACTGATGTGGTTTGCACGCGGATCGAGAACAGTAGCACGCAGGGCATACCTGACTTGTTGTTACTCGACCGACAAAGCCAGTTTCACCTAATCGAACTCAAAGTAGCGAAGGGCAATAAAGTTTTGCTCAGTCCGCATCAGGTTTCGTTTGCAACGCGGCACAAGGGCGCTCGCTCGTGGATCGTGGTCAAGAAGGATGACGTTGTGTATTTGTACCGCGCGGACCAAGCGATAGAAGTTTTTGAAGACGGCCTACGGGTCGCGGCCCACGGCACGTTCACCAAGCCCGTGAACTGGACAGATTTCCTCACCACCATTGAAACGCATAGGGTCCCCCTTGAACCTTGACACTCAGACAGAAGCGGACATTCAGGAACTTCGATTACAGCTTCGTTTGAAGCAATTGGAGAAGGTAGAAACTTGTAAGAATGAATTTTTACCATTTGTACGATCTATGTGGCCGGAGTTCATTGCGGGTCGGCATCACTATTTGATTGCGGAGAAGATGGAGCAGATTGCTTCGGGCAAGCTGAAGCGGTTGATTATTAACATGCCGCCGCGTCATACGAAGAGTGAGTTTGCTTCTTATTTGTTTCCGGCGTGGATGATTGGCCGTAACCCGTCGATGAAGATCATTCAGGCGACACACACCACCGAATTGGCGGTGAATTTTGGTCGTAAGGTCAAGAATCTGTTGGAAACGGACGAGTACAAGGAGATTTTTGACGATACGAAGCTGTCTGCGGACAGTAAGGCGTCTGGCCGGTGGGACACAAAGTCGGGTGGTATGTATTACGCGGTGGGTGTTGGGTCGAACTTGGCGGGTCGTGGTGGTGATTTGATCATTATTGACGATCCGCACTCGGAGCAGACGGCGATGTCGGCGAGTGGGTTTGAGAATGCATGGGAGTGGTACACGGCGGGTCCCCGGCAACGTCTCCAGCCGGGTGGTGCTATCGTTTTGGTGCAGACTCGGTGGTCAGAAAAGGACATGACGGGCAATTTGGTGCGTCAAATGACTAAAGACCCTTGCAGATCAGTGGGAAGTCCTTGAATTACCTGCAATTTTCGAGTCTGGGGAGCCATGTTGGCCCGAATTTTGGAAGAAGAAGAGTTGGAGTCGGTTAAAGCGTCGATTCCGGCGTATCAGTGGAACGCGCAGTACCAGCAGAACCCCACCTCCGAGACTTTGGCCATTTTGAAGCGCGAATGGTGGAACGTTTGGGAAAAAGACACGATTCCGAACCTTCAGTACGTCATTCAAAGCTACGATACGGCGTTTAGTAAGCGAGAAACCGCTGACTACAGTGCGATTACGACTTGGGGAGTGTTTTATCCCGAAGAAATTGGTGGTCCGGCGCATTTAATCTTGTTGGATGCTAAGAAAGGGCGGTGGGACTTTCCTGAACTGAAGGAAATTGCGCTTGAGCACTACAAATTTTGGGAACCAGAGACGGTTATTGTGGAAGCGAAGGCGTCAGGGACCCCCTCTGACTCAGGAATTGCGTCAATTGGGCATTCCGGTGGTGAATTTCACGCCAAGCCGTGGTAATGACAAGCTTTCTAGGGTACACAGTATATCTCCGCTATTTGAAGCTGGTATGATCTGGGCACCTGATGAGTCTTGGGCGCAAGAAGTGGTGGAAGAATGCGCTGCTTTTCCTAACGGGACTCACGATGACTTGGTGGACAGCACCACACAGGCGCTGATGCGCTATCGTCAGGGTAACTTTGTTCAGTTGCCTAGTGATGATTGGGAAGACGACGAAGGGTCTATGAATATAAGGGCGGGTGCATACTATGGTTAATCCGATCATTCCGGTAGCGACGTTGATTGCTAGATTAAACGCGGTACGCGGAAAAGCTTCCAAGCTGAACAAAGAGCTTGTGACGGAGTCGATGAAGCCTCGAACGCGCAAGTTGAAAGAGAAAGAATTTAGGGAAGCGGTCGAAAAAGCCAAAGATCTTGAAAAACAAATACCTCCGGGCACTCCCGGATTTGCCATGGGAGGTGGCGTTATGCAGAGGTCCCCGCGAGTAACCCAAGGTCTAACCAACCTTTTGAACAAATACAACGCCTCGGGACCCTTAGCGGGTGCCGGAAATGTTCCACGTGGAACAATGCCTGTGCAGATGAACCAAGGTGGTGATCCGCTGTTTTCTGGCTTTCCTGCGGCTCCGCAGCCCGGAACTACTGCACCTCCGCCTGTCGTTGACCCGGTCCAAGCTCCGCAGCCCATGTTCAGCACCGCACCTGCGTTGCCCCCGGAGACGGCTTTACCGCCCTCGGTCTACACGCCCCCGGCGCAAACGCCAGTGACGGTGCCCACGCAACCTATGTTTACCACCCCGCTTTCTGTGGGAGCAACTCCCGACGATCCTGATCGACCACTGCTCCGTGACATGCGGATGATAGACGCCAATGGGAACGGGATTGACGATAGGGATGAGCCGGGCGGTGAATTTTTATGTGCAACCCGATCCATACGCCGTCCCGGCTGCACCAGCGCCGGGGATGTTGTCTGATGCGGTCGTTGATTTTGACATTTCGGATCAAATCACACCGCAGACGGAAGGGTATGCAACGACTCGTGACATGGACATTCAGGCCACTGGTGATCCGTTTGCTGACGCGGTTGAGGGCGAATACCAGATGCCTATCTACAAGCCGCAGGTTATGCCGGGTTCAATGCCTTTTATGAGCGTTCGTTACGGTCGCCCCGGCACTCCACCTGAGCAATCCCCCGAACCGCCAAGATCGGATCAGTACTCTACCGGAAGCTTTGGTCGAGCTAATTATGCAGAAGCTTTATCTAACTGGGAACGCCTGTATGGCCCGGTTGAAGACTATCAAGCACCGGACACCGACGCGGTTATGGGAGATAACGGCGGAGCAGACACTGGGACAACTCCCGGCACCACGGCTCCCGGCACTACAACCCCCGGCGGCACGGCGTTCTATCCAGAGCCTCCCCCTGTTCGTGGAAGTGGGGGTGCCGGTCCGCAAAATTTGTATCGTAGGCAACTGGAAGCTTGGGAAGCACAATACGGACCCGTCGAAGACTACTACGCCGCGAGGGTAGCCGCGCAAAACAACGACATTAATGTGTATTTAAGTCGTCAGGGCGAAGAAGCCGTAGCTGCGCAATACGGCTATACGGTTGATCAGCTTAGGCTAATAAACGAAGATCGAAGAAACCAAGGGTTGCCTCCGCTTGGTGAGCTTATGATGACTTCGGGGATTAACGTAAACCCCAGCTTTTAGGAAAAATTATGGCAAATGGCGATAGACCTCCGGTTTCGTTGATGGACAGAGAGGTATGAACCTTTCTGAAGAAGACATGCTTGCGGTAGAAATAGAAGCTCTTCCTAATGGCTTGAAACCAACAGCGTGATGAGCGTTGAAGGTGTGGAAGTAACTCAGGACGAAGACGGGGGTGTGACCTTTGATTTTGATCCGTTGCGAAACAAAGATCGTGAAGACGGTTTTTTCGACAACCTAGCGGAATTCATGTCGGAGTCTGAACTGGCGGAAAGATCCAACGATCTTATGGAGCAATACGACGCCAACAAGGCGTCCAGACACGATTGGGAAGAGGCTTATTCTAACGGCCTAGAGCTATTAGGTTCAACTACGAAGAGCGCACAGAGCCTTTTAGAGGCGCTACAGGCGTCACACCCTTGCTTGCTGAGGCGGCTGTTCAGTTCCAAGCACAGGCGTTCAATGAGCTACTGCCTGCGGGCGGTCCTTAGAACCACGGTGCTTGGATCAACGACACACGCTAAGTCTGAGCAGGCTAGTCGTGTAAAGAACTTTATGAATTACTACATCACCAACGTGATGGAGGAATACACCCCAGAATTCGACCAAATGCTGTTTAACCTGCCTTTGGCGGGCAGCACTTTCAAGAAAGTTTACGTTGACGACGTTAGGCCGTCCTGTTAGTAAGTTTGTGCCCGCAGAGCACTTGGTGGTGCCTTACGAGACGTCTGACCTGCAAACATGCCCGTGTATTGCGCACGTGGTCCGCATATCGATGAACGACCTGCGCAAACAACAGATCGCAGGATTCTATCGTGACGTGCCTGTCCTGCCTTCTCAGCCCAACACGGACAGCATTTCCCAAGAAACGACTATATTGACGGCATTAGCGCCTCAAATATCGATTACGACTGCACTTTGCTTGAGTTTCATGCGGATTTGGACTTGCCCGGCTATGAAAACAAAGATGAAGAAGGCGAAGAAACCGGGCATAAAAGTGCCCTATATCGTCACAATCAGCGAAGAAAACAGCAAAGTATTGTCGATTCGGCGCAACTATGAGGAAGAAGATCCTCTCACGAACAAGATTCAGTACTTTGTGCATTACAAGTTTTTGCCGGGATTTGGCTTTTACGGCCTTGGTTTGATCCATACCATAGGTGGTTTATCGCGAACCGCGACTGCTGCACTGCGTCAATTGATCGATGCAGGTACGCTTTCTAACCTTCCTGCGGGCTTCAAGGCACGCGGCCTGCGGATCAGGGACGACGATTCACCCTTACAGCCGGGTGAATTTAGAGACGTTGACGCGCCCGGAGGGCAGATTAGAGACAGTTTGATGCCTTTGCCGTTCAAAGGTCCAGACGGCACGCTTTTCCAGCTACTGGGCTTTGTAGTGGACGCAGGGCAGCGGTTCGCGACGATTACTGACATGAAGGTGGGCGATGCTAATCCAAACGCGGCTGTCGGCACCACGATCGCTATGATTGAGCAAGGCACGCGCGTAATGAGCGCCGTGCATAAGCGGTTGCATTACGCCATGAAGATTGAGTTCAAGATCTTGGCTCGTGTGATGAAAGAGTTTGCCGCCTGTGTATCCTTATGAGGTGCCGGGGGCTGAATCGACGGTTAAAGCAGAGGATTTTGATGAAAGGGTAGACGTGTTCCCGTATCTGACCCGAATATCTTTTCTCAAAGCCAGCGCATTGCTTTGGCTCAGACAGAGCTACAGATGGCCATGCAGGCTCCGGACATCCACAACATCCCAGAAGTATACCGCCGAGTGTATGACGCCTTGGGCGTAAAAACTCGGACATGATCTTGCGAGCGGATACCCCGAATGAAATTGGGCCGAAAGATCCTGCACAAGAAAACATCGATACGCTTGAAAACACGGCTTTACAGGCTTTTAAGGGTCAAGACCATGCCGCACATATGCAATCACATTTGTTGTTTGTGACGGGCGGTATGGCCTCTCAAATGCCTAATGTACAGCTATCGATACAAAAACACCTACTGAACCACATCCAGTTACAGGCGGAGGAGCAAGCAGAACAAGCGTTTATGCAGCAGAACCCAAATGTGACGTTGACAGATTCCGCAACGAATCAGCCGTACCAGATGATGGTGGCTCAGTTTGTGGCGCAGGGCACGCAGCAGTTGGTTGATTTAGGTAAACAAATCCAGCAAGCCGGTCAACCGCAGGCCCAGATCCGTTGATTCAGTTGAAGCAACAGGAATTGCAGCTTAAATCGCAGCAAGAACAGAACGACATGGCGATGGAGCAGCAAGAGCTACAGTTTGAAAGAGAAAAACTTGCTCAACGAGAAGCTCAGTTCCAACAGCGCCTGCAAAGCCAAGAAAACCAAACGGCTCTCGTATAGACGCCGGTATGCAAAGAGAGTTGCTGAAGCAACAACGAGGTGATGTATGAGCAGAGTAAAAATCATGGGCGCGCCCATAAAGAGCCGCCCAAGCCTGTAAACAAGGCTGAGATTAAAGGTCAAGGCAGCATTCCTTACGCCACGCTGGTCGAAGAGCCACTCCGAATACGATGTTTGCTAAGGTCACCACCGGCAAGAAGCGAGGCATGGGCGCAGCGGAAAGAGGCGGTCGCTACACTAGCTGTTAAATATTTGATTTCTTGCGATAAAGACGCGAGAATATCCGATATCGTCGGATATTGAGGACACTTGATTGGACGGTATCGATATTGTGCAGTATGTTCGTAGGACGCTGCTAGATCGCAAGGCCCAAATTACGGACTAATGTCGGAAGGCGGGATTAAAGACATGGAACATTACAGAGAGTGTATGGGCGAGATTCGCGCATGCGATTACGTTCTCGTAGAGCTTTCTGAAATGCTAGACAAACAGGAAATGATGGATGTCTGAAGTTAAAGAAACCTTGGACTTGTCCAAGGTATACGTTTCTGAAGAGGAACGCGTGCTAGACCCTTCTTTGATTGAAAAATCTGCAATCGAAAGACTGCCGCAACCCACGGGTTGGCGCATTTTAATCATGCCTTTTCGCGCTCCGCGAAAGAGCAAGGGAGGTATTTTACTAAACACCAAGACTCTGGAAGAAGACGCTATTCAAACTAACGTTGGGTATGTGCTTCGTCTGGGTCCTGATGCATACAAAGACGGCGAAAAATATCCGCGAGGCGGGTGGTGCGAAGAAAACCAATGGGTGATTTTTGCGCGTTATGCCGGATCTAGGTTCCGTTTAAACGGAGAAGACGCTGCTGTGTTTGGCAGCGAGGTACGAATCTTAAATGACGACGAGATTCTAGCCACAATCCTTGACCCTACTGATATTCACCACAATTAAGGGACATGCAAATGAGTGAAGCAAAAGCTGCTCACGAAGCCGATGACGGCCAAGTAGAGCTTGAGTTTACGGAAGAAGCACAGGAAGTAGAGATTGAATCTACGCGTCAGATACCGAGGCAAGCTCGGAATCGGTCCGCAGGTTGAAGAAGCTACCGACGATGAGAACACGAGAAGTATAGCCAAGGCGTTCAAAAGCGTATAAACCAACTTACCAAGCGAGCTAAAGAAGCGGAGCGAGAAAGAGAAGAAGCACTTCGCTACGCTCAAACTATCCAGACAGAAAACACCTCTGTTAAGCAAAGACTGCAATCTTTAGATCAAAACTACATAACCGAATACGGTAATAGGGTAGTTTCAGAGCAGACTCGCGCTAAAGAAGAGCTAAAGACCGCTATTGAAACGGGCGACGTAGATCGTCAGATGGCTGCGCAAGAACGAATAGCGCAACTTACTTTGGCCGCAGACAAGCACGCACAAGCTAAAGCCCAGCGTCAGGCTCAAGTAGAAGCTCAAGAACAACAGCAGTTGTACGCGCAACAGCAGCCGCAACCGCAATATCAACCGGCACCGTCAGTGCCTGCCCCCGATGCTAAAGCAGAAGAATGGGCAGAAAAGAATGATTGGTTTGGAACCGATGATGCAATGACCTTTGCAGCTTTCGGTTTACACAAAAAACTCGTTCAAGATGAAGGGTTTGACCCCTCTAGCAATGATTACTATGATGCGCTAGATTCTCGAATGAGAGATGCATTTCCACACAGGTTTTCTGATGGGGAAGATGCACAAAGAAATAATCGTTCCGGTCAATCAGTTGCGGGAGTATCTCGCGGCAAGTCGTCCGGACGCGGCAAGAAGGTTCGTCTCTCCCCGAGCCAAGTAACAATTGCCAAAAGATTGGGAGTGCCACTCGAAGAGTACGCAAAATACGTTAAGGAAGGACAATGACTGATAATCAACAAGATGAAATTGATGCCATCAAGAGAACTTCCCGCGCAAAATCATCACGGGCGACACAGGTTAGAAGAAAACCGTGGAGTCCACCGTCTAAACTAGACGCGCCCCCTGCGCCAGAAGGGTTCAAACATCGTTGGATACGTGCGGAAGTACGTGGATTTGAGGACAGGACAGGACGAATATTTCTTCTCGTATGCGAGAGGGCTATGAGCTTGTTCGACGCGATGAATACCCGGATTTTGAGGCACCTACTATTGAATCAGGGAAATATGAAGGCGTGTTTGGTGTTGGCGGATTGCTTCTGGCAAGAATCCCGTTGGAAACGGTTGCAGAACGAACTGAATATTTTGAAAGAAAGAATGCAGATCAAATTGAAGCCATTGAAACGGACGTTCTTCGCGAGAATGCACATTCGACTATGGTGATTGACAAACCAGAACGTCAATCCCGTGTAACCTTTGGTGGTCCTCGTAAGTAAAGCTTTTAGGAGCAAAAATGGCAAATCAAGAAACCGCTTACGGGCTTCGTCCTATTGGACTTGTCGGCGCAGCCGCAATTCAAACGGAATTACCGAGTACGAAATTGCCTCTAACAACACTAACGCTATCTTTCAATACAGCATCGTAGTACCTACGGCTGCTGGTGTGATCGATCAAGCTGGTGCCACTGACGGTGGTACAACGGCTGCGCTAGGTGTGTTGATGGGTGTTCAATATGTAGATTCTGTATCGAAAAGCCTGTCTATTTAAACTATTGGCCCGATCAGCTAGCGTTAGCGTTGACACGAATTTTCCTGTCAAAGCACTCGTTGCATGATAACCCGATGCAAACTTTCCAAGTTGCTACAGATGCAAGTATTACCAGCAGAGCAACGGCTTTGACGGCTGTTTTTGCTAATGCAAGCCTTGGCACGTCTGCTCGAACGGCAGCACGGATACCGGACGCTCAAACTCAGCGTTGGGTGTGTCTACGATTGCAACTACGGCAACTCTGCCGCTCAAAATCATGGGTATCGTCGATGACGACGCCAACAGTGATTTTGCCGCAGCCGGTATTCCGTTGGTTGTGAGAATTAATGCACACTACAACTCTTCAAATGCGCGTTTCGATTCACAAACCACTGCCACGACAACTGGCATTTAATAGGAGAAATTCAATGGCTATTACACGCGCCCAACTAGCGAAAGAGCTTGAACCCGACTAAATGCTTGTTCGGCTAGAATATGATCGTTACGACCAGAACATGCTGAAATCTTTGACGAAGAGTCCTCAGACAGCGCGTTTGAAGAAGAAGTAATGCTTTCTGGCTTCGGCACTGCCCCTGTGAAATCAGAAGGTGGCGCTATCTCGTTTGATTCCGCGCAGGAAACATACACTGCACGTTATTCGCACGAGACAATCGCGTTGGCTTTTTCAATCACAGAGGAAGCTATCGAAGATAATCTCTATGACAAGTTGGCAGCACGTTACACTCGTGCGCTGGCACGTTCTATGTCACAAACCAAGCAGATCCGTGCAGCTAGCGTACTGAACAATGCGTTCAGCACTGCTAGTCCTATCGGTGACGGTCGGCTTTGTGTGCAGCAGATCACCCGTCTATTTCGGGTAATCAGACGAACGTTCTGGCAACTGCTTCCGATCTCAACGAAACATCTCTTGAGCAGATGTTGATTGATATCGCAGGCTTTACCGATGAGCGTGGGCTTAAAATTGCTGTTCGCGGAATGAAGTTAATCATTCCAAAAGAATTGCAGTTTATTGCAGAGCGAGTTTTGAACTCAGCACTGCGTCCCGGCACTGCCGACAATGACACCAACGCGCTGAAGTCTATGGGCATGCTGCCCGAAGGAGCGGTTGTAAACCACTTCCTGACGGACACAGACGCGTTCTTCGTCAAGACAGACGCACCAAACGGCTTCAAGCTGTTTCAAAGAACCCCCATCAAAACTGCGATGGAAGGCGACTTTGATACGGGTAACATGCGCTTTAAAGCGCGTGAACGTTACTCGTTTGGTGTTCCGATTGGAGATCCGTTATCGGCACTCCCGGCGCATAAGTTTGTAAAAACTTGTGAAAAGAAGGGGCACATTGTTGCCCCTTTCTTTTTTGTGTATATTCAAACAATCCCTGACAGGTGCATACCGCGCCTGACACTAGCCACGACAGGAGATACTCATGGCGAATACAACTTTTACAGGACCAGTGCGTTCCGAAGGCGGCTTTCAAGTTGTCTCTAAAAATGCAACAACCGGCGCTTTCACAACGGTAGCGAACACAGCTTCTACTGGCATCGTTACAAACAAATATGTGAAGCACGTTGGCTTTGCTACAGGTGTAACGGTCAACACTACGGCGGGTGACAGTCCGACCATTGGTCAGTTCACGCAGCCTGCAAACACGATTATTACCGACATTAAGATCTTCTGCGACACTGCACCAGTTATTGGTACGGGTGACATTGGTTATGAAGTTGGTACATCTTCTTCTGGCGCACAGATTGTTGCGGCGGTGACTGATGAGATTTTGGACGGCGGCACAACTGTTGTCGTACACAACGTTACAACGACTACTTTAGTTGCTCAGACGCAAAGCGGCACTACCGCTCCTGCTTCTGTTCAATATACAGATACTGAAAGGACTATTTTCTGCAACATCACGAATACTGTTGATGCAACCACTGCTGGTTCTTTTACGTTCATTATTGAATACGTGCAGATCGCGTAATAGGAGAACGTTATGTCTGGAGCTTCTGATGTAATTGCGGTCACCATAACCGCAGACACTCTGGCGGCGGATGACAACGGTATTTCTGCGGATGCCGCTGTTGGAAACAACGCCGCACTCACTATCGGCGGAGCTTTGGCTGACGGCGGATCTGTAACGTTGAGCAATGCCCGTAAGGTCACTATTACTTCGGCGGGAGATGATGATGAAATATCTTTCACCATCGTAGGCACTGATATAAATGGTACCGCGCAGACAGAGTCTCTTACTGGCGCAAACGCAGGCGTTGCCACTAGTTCAAAGTTTTTTCTGACGATCACGTCTATTACAGCGGTCGGTGACCCAGCGGGCAACGTAAAGGCCGGTATCAGTGCGGATTCCTCAAGCATTGTGTTTTCGGGTAGATCACGTTTGAAAGGCGCTTTCCTTACTAGCACCGCGACGGCGGGGACTATTGATTTTATTAATACCTCCACTGCTGGAACGAGTCTAATGAAGATCAGTTCTGTCGCCTCTGCAACCGCAACGCGTGATGTAGTAATCCCGGAAAACGGCATCTTGTTTACGGATGGGATTTATTTGCAATACACCGTGTCTTCTTTTTTAACCCTGACAGTTTTTCATGCTTAGGTATAAGGAACTTTTGAATGGCAACAACCAAGGACGCTAAAAGACTTCCATCTGGTCGCATCAAATACCGTGGTGAGACGTTTGCTGGTTTTAACAAGCCAAAAAGAACGCCCGGTAAGACCAAGAAAAGTGCTGTTCTTGCTAAAAAAGGTAGTGAAATCAAGCTGGTTAGGTTTGGTGATCCGAAGATGTCGATCAAAAAGATCAGCCCGGCAGACGGGCTAATTTTCGCGCTAGGCACAAGTGTGATACGGCAAAAGATAAATTTTCGGCAAGATATTGGTCTTGTAAGGCATGGTAATGACACGAGCTAGTATGCCAAAAGGGCTTAGTTACTACCGGAAAGGTGGTGCAGCGTCCAAAAAAAGCAAAGGCAGTAAGATTTGCCCGGAAGGTAAAGCTTGGGCGAAGCGAACGTTTGATACTTATCCGTCTGCTTACGCCAATCTTGCTGCAAGTAAGTATTGCAAAGATCCCAACTACGCCAAAAAGTCTAAAGGCGGCAAAAGAAAAGGTCGCTGATGGGTGAATTAAAAAAGTGGTTGAAACAAAACTGGGTTCGTATCGACAGCGAAGGAAATATTGTCGGCAAATGTGGCACGTCCCCGGATAAGAAAATGCCAGATCGCTGTTTGCCTGAGTCCAAGGCACGATCTTTGACGAAAGCAGAGAGAGCCGCGACTGCACGCAAGAAGAAAAGGGAAGGCAAAAAAGGCAAGACCGTTGTCAAAAACACCAAGCGGGCGACGGTCAAAAACATGAACGCGGGCGGAGAGGTCCGACAAGAAATTGCTAGAGGGTGCGGGGCTGTACTAGAGAACCGCAGAAAGAAAACTAAGTACCTGTGAGGTATATATGTCTGTCGTAAATCTGGGCAACGGTGCCCCAAAAAAGAAAACAGCTAAGAAAAAAGCCACTAAAAAAGCGCCTGCGATGAAAAGCAAGGGTATGGCCAACGGTGGTGCCATGATGAAGTCTAAAGGCATGAAAAATGGCGGTGCCATGATGAAGTCTAAGGGCATGAAAAATGGCGGCAAGGTGTCCAAAATGAAATCTAAGGGCTATCGCCAAGGTGGTGAAGGTAAGCAAATAAAATATGCCATACCTTCAATCTAACATTCCGCACTTTAAGTGCTGGGTGCGAAAAGAATTTACACATAATCACGAGGGATATCATGGCGAGTTTTGACACGCCATGGCCATAGGCGTCACAACGATGCCTTGCAGATGCCTGAGTTTTCAGATGATCTTTACGGGCATAGAGGCCGATGGTGAAGAAGAGGACACCGTACACGGAGGAGCGATGTGGGCAAGAATGCCGATCACCGCTCTTGTTGCGGAATCCCTTGGAAGAATGGCCCGCGCCGATGGCGGTACATGACGCCCAGCCTTGGGATTGTTCTTCTCACTATCACGCTGTTTATGTCTTAGATCGTGCAACGCCATGCCCTTGGATGGCAAAAATTGCTGGAGAAATGTATCCAGCGAAATACCTTTTCACAGTAGACTATACTGAGAGTGAAATTGCGGATGACCCAGCACAGCACAAACAAAGTCACGTGCTGCAACTTTTAGATGCGGGGGAGTGGACAGGTAACATCGTTGCATTACCAAACAACCGGGTACGAGTAACGCACCCAGCATGGTTTGAAACGGGTACAGGCGCTCCAGATTTTAAGCCTTCGGCGCACATACATTACTCGAAGTCTGATTTAGACTACGTGCTTGATGTGAACCGTGTATTCGATAACTTATACAATGACAACGAGTAGCAGCAAAAATTTTGAGATTGATGTAGCCGAGTACATTGAAGAGGCGTTTGAGCGTTGTGGATTAGAGCTTAGGACCGGCTACGACCTGAAAACGGCAAAAAGATCTATGAACTTGTTGTTTGCTGATTGGGCAAACAGGGCCTGAATCAGTGGACGATTGATCAAACCTCTATCACGGTTGCGTCGGGTCAGCGAATACCCGGCGGGAACTCTCACTTTGTCGGTCGGTGCTTCCGCTAGTTTTACGGTCGGAGAGACGATAACTGGGGCACCAGCGCCGCCACGGCGTCAATCACTAGTAAGCCTACAACTACCTCTGTTGCCACAACGATCCCGGTCGGTACTTTTTCTAACGGTGAAACGATTACGGGGGCACAAGCGCCGCCACTACCACTGTTTCGGCTGTTCAAGATCTATCGGACGTGCAATCCACGATTGACATATTGTCAACGGTCGTAACCCGTGACGGCACAGATTTTGCGATTGACCGTTTGAGTCGATCAGAGTTTTTGAACATACCTACCAAAACGCAGACGGGCCGACCTAATCAATTTTTTCTTGATAGGCAAATTACCCCGGTACTGAAAATTTGGCCGGTGCCGGACAACAGCACGGACATACTGAAGTTTAATCGTCTGACTCGGATCGAAGACGCAGACGCCTTCACGAATACCGTGGATGTGCCGTTTCGTTTTTACCCGTGTTTAGCGGCGGGACTAGCTTATTACCTGTCGATGAAAAAAAATCCACAGATGATGACGATGCTAAAAGCAGTTTATGAAGAAGAGATGATACGCGCCATGGAGGATGACCGAGATCGTGCGTCCTTCAAGATATCACCTCCCACGTATAGATACGGAGCGTAGCCATGGGGTTTGCATCAGGTAAAAACGCTTACGGTATCTCGGATCGTTCTGGTTTTCGCTACAAGCTCAATCGCATGCGTAAAGAATGGAACGGTAGTCTTGTAGGGTTTGATGAGTTTGAGCCAAAACAGCCGCAACTTTTGCCTTTGCCAAGGGTCGACGACCCGCAAGCTTTGAAAAACCCTCGACCAGACCGAGTCGAGCCAATGGTTGTGTCGGTTGGCGTTCCGGTTGTCGGGATCAACCCTTTTGTGCCTGTAAAAGCTTCTGGAATTGTTGGTGAAGTAACGGTGGTGACGACATGAGTTTTACCTTAGCTACCTCAAATCTGCGGTACAAGACTACTGCGAAACCGCCGAAACAACTTTTGTTGCGGAATTTGACACGTTCATTGAAGAAGCCGAAGAACGCATACTAAAAACGTTTCTTTACCAGTTTTTCGCAAAAACGTGACTGGTAACGCAACCACAGGTTTTCCTTACCTAGCTACGCCGTCAGACTTTTGAGCGTCGTACAGCTTGGCTTTGATCATTGATAGCGTGTACACCTATCCTTTATTCAAACATACGACGTTTATTCGGCAATACACGCCAAACGCTAATACCACTGGTCCTACGCAGTACTACGCCCTGTTCGACGACAATACTTTTTTGCTAGCACCAACGCCTGCGTCTGACTATGCGTTCGAGTTGCACTACAAGTACCGCCCTGCGTCTTTGACCACTACTTCCGGCACCAGCACCACTTGGTTGTCCGATAATGCTCCTGATGCTTTGCTGTATGGCACGCTCGTAGAGGCGGCTACCTTCTTGAAAAATCCAGAAGAAGCGGCTCAATACGAACAACGGTTCTCGCAAGCTGTCGCGTCACTCAAGGCTTTGGGCGAAGGTTACGGTTCTAGAGATGAATACCGATATGACATTGCTAGGGGGTAAACTTGGCTTTGTTTGAGGCATCAAGTCTTGAGGTTGGTAGCGTTGTAGTGGCAACTACACAAGACAAAGGACATGACCCTGAGTTTTGGGCAAAAGCTGCGGCGGATAGGATTGTGAGCGTTGGTGGTAACTGCCATCCTTTGATTGCGCAACAGGCAGAGGCTTTCAAAGAATCGGTACAAGCAACGGCGGTTTTTTACATCAAAGAGGCGATAAAGAGCGATAGAACGACCTTGATCGCAGAGCTAGAAAAACAAGGGCACGCTGACATGGCAAACATAATTAGGAGTCTGTAATGGCGATAACGACAGCAATGTGTACTACCTTCAAAAAAGAAATTTTAGAAGCTGTTCACAATTTTAAAAATACGGGCGGTAGCACCTTCAATCTTGCGTTGTACACAAGCTCTGCCTCTTTGGGCGCAGGCACTACGGCATATACAACGTCAAACGAAATATCTGGTACAGGCTACACCGCGAAAGGTGCATCACTCACTCGTGTTGATCCTAGCAACGATGGGACTACTGCCATAACAGACTTTTCTGATTTAACGTTTAGCTCTAGCACGTTAACCGCGCGTGGAGCATTGATCTTTAACGACAGTGCTTCCGGTGATCCTGCGGTATGTGCTTTGGATTTTGGTGCTGATAAGTCCTCCAGTTCAGGGGATTTCACCGTGCAGTTTCCAGCAGCAGATGCATCGAATGCGATTATTCGCATCGCATAGGGAATGGCTAATGTCACGGGCTGGGGCAGAGGCACTTGGGGCCAAGGCGCTTGGAATGAAGCAATTCCTGTTGAAGTTACGGGTGTTGCAGGCACTGGCGCGGTTACGACTGTCACAGTCAGCGCAGACGCAAATGCCACTGTCACAGGCGTTTCTGGCACAGGGGCAATCGGGTCAGTCACAATCGTCCAAGGGACGGGTGTCGACGTTTCTGTCACGGGTGTGGTTGGAACTGGATCTGTCGGAACAGTTACTGCTACCGGCGGCGCGAATGCTGCTGTTACTGGCAATGCTGGGGCTGGAGCGATTGGCGGTTACAGTCACGGGTACGGCAAATGTTTCTCTCACTGGAGTCCAAGGTGACGCCGCTGTTGGAAATGTTACCGTTGCAGCAGATGCAAACGTTTCTGTCACGGGTGTTTCAGCGACAGGAGCGATAGGGTATTTCCTTGTTTATGGCATCATAAATGATGGCCAAGACCCCAACTGGGGTACTATAACGGATAGTCAAACACCAAGTTGGACTGCTGTCACCGACAGTCAAACACCGAATTGGGAAGAGGTAGCGTAATGGTACGCAGGGTCAAGAAAGTTATTAAGGGATTAGAGAAAGCCTCTAAGACACACAAGAAGCAAGCTGAAACGCTCAAGAAGCATGTGGCGTCTATGAAGAAGCCAAAGCCTAAGACTAAAAGTCGGAGAAGATAAATGGCAACTTACGTTAACGATTTACGCCTGAAAGAGATATCTACTGGCGATGAAGCAGGCAGGTACATGGGGCACCAGTACAAATACCAACCTTGAGTTGATTGCAGAGGCATTTAGTTTTGGCACCGAAGCTATTACGACGAATGCTGATACTCATACTACTACTATTGCTGATGGGTCTACTGATCCGGGCCGCAGTCTCTTCCTCAAATACACTGGCACTCTTGATTCAACTTGCACCATCACTATAGGGCCAAACACGGTCAGCAAGCTGTGGTTTATTGAGAACGCAACCAGCGGATCACAGTCGATCATCATTAAACAAGGCTCTGGTGCCACCATCACAATCGCTAATGGTCAGACCAAAGCGATTTACAGCGACGGTGCTGGCTCTGGTGGCGCGATGGTTGATGCTTTCAAGACCTGTCTGTGCCTGATTTGTTCATTGACGATGACCTGACGTTTACCTCTGACAGCGCAGTCATCACGTTTGGCGCAGATGGCGATACTACGCTCACGCACACAGACGGTTCTGGCCTAACGCTTAATAGCACCAACAAGATTATGTTCAACGATGCGAGCCAGTTCATACAAGGCTCAAGCGCGACTGTCTTGGCGCTAGGTGCTACAGATGAGATTGATCTGACTGCGACGCTCATAGACATCAACGGTAACGCTGACGTATCAGGCACTG
>UEXL01000520.1_pt1 | contig 22265 bp, 36 predicted proteins | sample 1796671 | NCBI WGS metagenome assembly UEXL01 (sample SAMEA4772471, study PRJEB27181) | metagenome | reverse complement strand
AACATTTCTGTTGGTGCTATCTTCGGCGTCTGCTTGGGTGTTTAACCTGGTTTCATTTAAGTGCAAGTGAACTAAACGAGTGCAGGGATGCACTCGCCATTCACGTAAACAAACCCACCTTGATCGGTGACATCGATCAAGTCACTCAGATCATAGTGCAAGCCAAACGGCTCAAACACCTCGGCGGTGTCCACCAGACAGTAATCATAGTCGCTGGCAGTGAGCACGCCTACACGTAGGTTGCAGTCAAGGACCTCATCGTCCTGCGCCACCAAGGCCAATGCCTCGGCTTTGAAGAACTGACGCCTCGCCTTACTGGCTTGACGTTGTGAAGTCTTGCGAGACTTACGGGCCATTTTCAGGTCCAGAAAGTCATAGCCGATCAGGCCCTCGGCAGGGCAGAGTGGTCTAGCCATTGTGTCATTCCCCTTTTGATTGGTTGCCATGCAGCAAGGCCCAGTGGCCTTAGTGGATAGCAACCGCCCCGCCGTGAAGCGGGGCAGTCTTGCAGTCAGGCCTCAAGCGCGTCCAGTGTCGCGTTGACCTTCGCAGTCTCGTCTGCAGCGGCAGCGGCAGTGGCATCAGCCTCTGCCCGTTGGGCTGCACGAACCGCTTTGAGTTCACGAACAGCGTCCTCAAACTCAGCCAGACCGTCATCGTCGAGACCCTCGACAAAGGTGCCTGATTTCTTAAACAGGCCTGTCTGATTGTCACGGTTAAGTTTGAACTTGCCAACCACCTTCTCAGCAAGCGCACGGGCAGGGCTGACCTCGCGGGTGTTTACAAATTCCCGCACGATGTGGGCCTCTTTGGTAATTTCAAGGTCACCAAACAATTCGCTGACTGCGTCTGGGGTTGCGTTTTCACCGAGGCCGTAGTTACGGCGAATGCCTTTAGCAGCGGCAACACTATTCTCCCAGTATCGCTTTGTAGAGGCCTTGCTGACCCCCGCGCCACCGTCCTCAACAGAGGCCTCAAGAGCTGCCTTGAAGCCTGTTGCAATGGCAGGTCTAACACGGCCCGATTGGTTCCAACCGTCATCACCGAGGCCCAGCAGGACCGCCGTGATCTCAGTGTAGACCGTGATCTTGTTGCGCTGGATGCCGTCAGCATTGTCCTTCGCGTCACCTTTGAAGGACGCAATATTTCTTTCGGCTGCTAAGATGTTAGTTGCGACCATTGTATCAATTGTAAAGTTAGTCATTGTGTGATCCTTCCATGATCATGATTTGGTTCATTTGAACCTTTGCGAGAATTCGCATCACTGACACCCCGCGAGGTGCCAGAAATTCGCATTCCCTAGGCCGCTTGGGCCTCATTCCACCGTGCTTTTGCAGCAGCCTCACCCAGCTCAGTTCCGAGGAACATCACTTGGTTGGTCACGAATGACACATCAAAGATGTCGCAGTGATCAAAGCCCATCTTATGGGGCTGGTGGATGAATTCGTCAGTGTCTAGACGCCACTGCTGACCCGCTGGGTTGGTCACCACATACCGCCAATCTTTGGCACCGCCAGCCCGTGCCTTGATGTACAGTTGGTGGCGATCACCACCTTCCAGATCGACATGAATTTCGATTGAAATACCACGTTGACCTACTGTGCAGATTGCCGAATTGATTGAATTGCTCATGACTGAATTCCTTTATGTTTTGCCTTACGTGGCAGGGTTTTATTTTTAAGCTTCACCACTTGAGGGCGGTACTTTGCAGACCGCACCTCACGGGCCATTGGGTTGCGGTTATTTAATCGCGCCATACTGGGCCTCTTTTCTCTTCACATTTGGACAGTTGAAAGATGGCTGTTGTGTAGGCCATCTGCCAGCGGGTGACATCATCGCCTCGCGCTGCTTCGATCAGGGCGTATGCCCGTGCATCAAGATCATCTGCCATTTTAGCATCGCCAAGCTCGCGCCAGCGTTTGGCTTGCGCCCAGCATTTGCCAGCGTTCCTAGACATGTTCAGCTCTGCCTCAGTTAATGGTGCAGGTGCAGGGCGGTTGTTTGTAAGAAATTGCATTGTGTAACTCCCGTTTGATTTGATTGATATTGGAAAGGTTCAATTGAACTTTACCGATACCAACCAACCCGCCGCCGACATCTTTACATGTCGAAGTTTAAGACCAGCGGGTTGAGTTATCGTTTTCATTTGCGGGGGCAGTGTCAAAGCTTCGCGGCACATCAGACTGGTCATTCTCAAACATTTAACCAACTCACTGTCTCACGTTCACAGTGTCGGCATCCGATGTGCATATGGTCGGCAGCACATCCCCGCATGAAGTCTGGGTTATTCCTCTGATGATACGAGCGTGTCCCTCTGTCCCCTTTTACAGACCTTTAAGTGAACCAGTATATCTGGCGGCGTGTGCCTCGCGGCGCGGTTTCGTCGGTGAGCCTATTGGCTGGCCTTGTGAGGCTATGGCGGCGGGGCGTTGTGAGCGTAGCGGCTCGTTGCCTTCCCTGCGTCTGTCATCCTTGTTGCACATGGTAACGTCAAAGAAAACCCCTTATTTACTCTTTTTGTTCAATTGAACCTAATTAATTTATAGTGTGTTGATTTCATTGACTATTATATTGACCATTTATAATTGATCTGGCTGATATTACATGCAAATGCATACAAATCGACAAGCAGCGTGTCATTTTGGGGTCAGAACATGGATAAAACATGGATAAAACGAATCACTTTTGCCTGAAATAAGTGCTCAATTATGGGTCGGTCAGATTTTCAAGAGAAGGTTTGTTTTTTCTTGTTTAATTACATTGCTTTAAGCTCATTTTAAGACGGTATTTTAAGGCTTTTTTTGAGGCTAATTTCTACGGCTGTGACGGACGCTTTTGGCCGAAAGTAGATAGTGATACATACTTTTTGGGTATGCTAGCTGCTGTCACCCTTTTCCCAGTTGGACAGGCCCAAAGGTGCCTGATATGATCACAGGCGAAGGACCGCGCCCGAAAGCCAAGCGCAGCGACATATGACAGATATCCACATAGGGAAGTAAACAGATGACTAAGAATACAGGCAAGGACAAACAGGACAGTAAGGTGGTGCCAATCAGTGGTGCTGCAGTGGGTCGAGCTACAGGTGGCAGTAGGACTAGAGGCAAGTCCTCACCGAGGCACCAAGGCCTGACAGATAAGCAAGAGGCGTTTTGTCATGCCGTGATGTCAGGGCAGTGTTTTAGCGATGCTTATCGGGCAAGCTACAATGCAGCGGGAATGACAGCCGCCAGCATACACGTTGAGGCCAGCAAGTTAGCAGCCAGCCCCAAGGTGTCACTAAGGATTGAGGCACTGCAGCGGGACATGGAGCAGCAACGTCGTATGCAGGGGGCCGCGAGAGGGGGGATGCAGTTTTGAAACAGCTCACCGATATTGCGATGGACCTAGACATTCAGGATGGTGCCCGTGTGCGAGCATTGGAGCTACTGGGCAAGAGTGTCGGCCTTTGGATCGACAAGGTCGAGACCGAGGATGTCACTGCCGAGCGGTCAGCGTCTGACATCAGGGAAGCGATAGAGGCCAAGCTGTCACGGTATCAGTGACCACCCCGTTAAGTTCAATTGCACCAAACGCCATCCCTGCCTGACACTGCCTGTGCAGCCCCGTGGTGCCTGACCTCATCCGGTTGGCACCCTGACTGCCCTGACCAGCCTGTTACGCCCTGACAGAAAGCTTTTCTTTTCCATAGAAAGGAACGCGCACCGCGCACGCGAATGAGTTTAAAGAACGCGCGCGAGGCACCCCACCCACCCCGACCCCTCACGCACGCACGCCCACGCGAGATCACATACATACAGTTTCGCTCAAACGATTCTCAATTTCCCCCAAATAGTACGGACCCCTTTTGGACGAATAAGTTACCAACCTTTTTCGGGCTTAAAAATTTTACAAAAATAATACAAAAAATAAAATGCAGAGTTAAGGTCAGATACTATTTTATCTTGATTTATCTATTGATTTCAGCATTGGTAGGCGCAAATGCCTGTCAGTCTAGTTAGAGTATTTACTTTAGAGTAGTATTACTTATTACAGTAAAGAGCTATTACTGTAGTTATATATAATATATATATACTATAGGGGGAGATAATTTGGGTAAGTACGATCATATCTTATCTAAGCTTTCAAATGTGCCTGTACATGAACAGGTTGAGCTGTTGAAGGACTTGGAAGCGTTAGAAGAAGCTGAGAGCTTACAGGGTGCGAGAGAGGAGTTTATTCCTTTTGTTAAGCGTATGTGGCCTAGCTTCATTCACGGTCATCATCATGAGGTAATGGCTGATGCTTTTGAACGTGTTGCTAGGGGCGAGTTAAAGCGGTTGATTATCAACATGCCGCCTAGACATACCAAGTCGGAGTTTGCGTCTTATTTATTTCCTGCTTGGTTCTTAGGTCAGTTTCCAGAGAAGAAGATCATTCAGACTGCTCACACTGCTGACTTGGCTGTCGGGTTTGGTCGTAAGGTTCGTAACCTTATTCAGAGTGATGACTTTCAGAAGGTGTTTAAGGGCGTTGATTTGTCCAGTGATAGTAAAGCTGCTGGTAGATGGAACACGAACAAACGTGGTGATTATTTTGCTATTGGTGTTGGTGGTGCTGTAACTGGTAAGGGTGCCGATGTATTCGTGGTTGATGATCCTCACAGCGAACAGGATGCTGCACAGGCACAGTACAATCCAGAAGTTTATGACAAGGTTTATGAATGGTACACCTCTGGCCCTCGTCAGCGTTTACAACCAGGTGGTGCTATAATTATTGTTATGACCCGTTGGGGTAAACGTGATTTGACGGGTCAGATAATGAAGACCCAGATGAACAAGGTTGGTACGAGTGAGTGGGAGGTTATTGAGCTTCCAGCTATTATGCCGTCTGGCTCACCACTGTGGCCTGAGTTTTGGTCAGTAGAAGAGCTTGAGGAGATTAAGGCAGAGATACCTGTGTCCAAATGGTCTGCACAGTATCAGCAAGACCCGACATCAGAGGAAGGTGCTTTAATTAAGCGCGAGTGGTGGAAGGAATGGGATAAGCAAGACCCACCGCCATGTGAGGCTATCATTCAATCTTGGGATACGGCATTCTTAAAGACGCAAAGATCGGACTACAGTGCCTGTACCACATGGGGTATATTCTATCATCCTGATGATGATGGTAAGATGATGCCTAATGTTATTCTATTGGATGGCTACAAAGAGAAGTTAGAGTTTCCTGAACTAAAGATGGCGGCATATGACAAGTACTGGGAGTTTGAGCCTGATCAGTTGGTAGTTGAGAAAAAGGCGTCTGGTGCGCCGTTGATCTTTGAGCTTCGTAACATGGGTCTGCCAGTAACTGAGTTCACGCCATCTAGGGGTCAGGATAAGATTGCTAGGGTTAATTCTATCACTGATCTTTTTGCCAGCGGAATGATCTGGCACCCACCTACACGATGGGCTGAGGAAATCATTGAGGAGTGTGCGGCATTTCCTGCTGGTGATCACGATGACTACGTTGATAGTACATCACAGGCACTCATGAGATTTAGGCAGGGTGGTTGGATTAGAACCCCGACAGATGATTGGGATGATGAGCCTAAGTACCAACGGCCCGTCAGTTACTACTAGGGCTTTATATTTTACGCCTTTTGGTGTAAAAGTTCAATTGAACCAAAACTGGAGATGACGATATGGCTATTACCAAACCCTTAGACCCTTCTGATGTTGATGTAGCAGAAAATGAAGAAGAGGTTCAGGTCGAGGTTCAGGTTCTTAATCCTGATGCTATATCATTTGAGCAAGATGATGGCAGTGTTGTTATCGACTTTACAGGCGGTATGGATGAGGATGTTGCTGATATCCAGCATGACAGCAACTTAGCTGAATTCATAGAAGAGACCGACCTTGACTCAATGGCATCCGAGTTGGTTTCAGAGTTTGTTGCTGACCGTGAGTCCAGAAAGGATTGGGCTAGGGCCTACGTTAAGGGCTTAGACCTGTTGGGAATGAAGGTTGAAGACCGTCAACAGCCTTGGGCTGGAGCGTCTGGTGTGTTTCACCCAATTATGACTGAAGCAGTGGTTCGCTTTCAGGCACAGGCTATGGGTGAGTTATTCCCAGCCTCTGGGCCAGTAAGGACCAAGATACTTGGCAAGCTCACGCCAGAGAAGTACGAGCAATCTCAGCGCGTAGAGAAAGAACTCAACTACATGCTGACGGAAGAAATGACCGAATACAGAGATGAGACTGAGCAAATGCTGTTCAAGCTCCCTATTGCTGGCTCTGCCTTCAAGAAAGTCTACTATGATCCTATCATGGAGCGTCCTTGCGCCATGTTTGTGCCAGCAGAAGACTTTGTTGCGTCCTACGGTGCCACAGATATGATGGCATGTCCACGTTACACCCACGTTATGAAGAAAACACCCAATGAAATACTAGAACTTCAGGTAAATGGCTTCTATCGTGACGTTGAATTGCCCAGTGCAGAGCCTGATTACTCAGATATACAAGAAAAATACGATGAATTAGACGGTGAAAGCACCGTTATGTCTGATGATGACCGCCATACCATCCTTGAGATGCATGTTAACCTCAATATGCCAGAGGAATTTGATGATCCAGACGGTATAGCCCGACCATACGTCATAACAATTGATAAATCGTCTAGAACAATACTATCAATCAGGGCAAATTGGGAAGAAGATGACAATAAGAAAAAGAAAATACAGCATTTCACTCATTACCGATACCTTCCGGGACTTGGGTTCTACGGTACAGGCCTTATTCACCTCATTGGGGGTCTGGCTAAATCTGCGACTTCAATACTTCGCCAGCTTATTGACGCTGGGACGTTATCGAATCTACCTGCTGGCCTCAAAGCTAGGGGTCTACGCATCAAAGGCGATGATTCGCCTCTCATGCCAGGTGAATTTAGGGATGTGGACGTACCAGGTGGCGCAATACGCGACTCAATCACTTTTATCCCGTACAAAGAGCCATCAAGCGTATTATACGCTTTACTTGGAAATGTTGTCGAAGAAGGACGCCGCATTGGATCGGTTGCAGACGTACAAGTAGGCGATATGAACCCTCAGGCACCCGTTGGGACCACATTGGCCCTAATGGAACGCTCTATGAAGGTCATGTCTGGGGTACAGGCCCGTATACACGCATCAATGAAGACAGAGCTTCGCCTATTATCGCGTATTATTCGTGATTATATGCCAGAAGACTACGCATATGAGATGGACGGTGACTTCAGCCGTATTGATGACTTTGATGGGCGTGTGGATGTCATTCCTGTTTCTGACCCCAACGCATCAACTATGGCCCAAAGGGTCATGCAGTACCAAGCTGCGCTACAGTTGGCACAACAGGCACCTCAATTGTATGACATGGGTAAGTTGCATCGTCAGATGTTAGAGGTTCTTGGCATTCAGGACGCTGGTGATATCATTAAGCTGCCAGATGACATCAAGCCAATGGACCCAGTGACCGAAAACATGGCTATGCTGAAGCAAGAGCCTGTAAAGGCCTTCATGTATCAAGATCATGAGGCACACATTCAGGTACACATGGCAGCAATGGAAGACCCTAAGCTACGGCAGATTGTGGGTCAAAGTCCGTTTGCTCCTGCCATACAGGCGGCTATGGCTACGCATGTGACTGAACACGTAGCGATGCAGTACAGGGTTGAGATACAGAAGAACCTTGGCGTTGAAATGCCATCTATAGATACAGACCTTCCTGAGGATGCAGAGGTAGAGTTGTCTCGCTTAACTGCTATGGCGGCAGATAAGCTTCTGAAGAAAGATCAGGCAGAGGCTAAACAAAAAGAAAACCAGCGTCAGCAAAATGATCCTTTAACACAGATACAACAAAAAGAGCTGGCGATAAAAGAACAGGAACTAAAGCACAAAATAAACTTCGATTCTGGAAAGTTGCAGCTTGAAGCAGCCAAGCTTGAATCTGAAAACAAACGTGTCAGCGCACAGATTGGTCTAAAGGCTGGCATAGAACTTAGTCAGGCTGAAGCTAAAAATAAGAAAGAAGGCGTTGACCTTAGCTTGGATGTAGCAAAAACCTTACTAAACACAGAAATGTCTGAAAGGGATAGATTAGAAAATGGAAGAAACGATCCTAACACTGATAAAAAATGAAATCAAACTTCAGACGGATAGTATTAAGTCCCATCTAACTTATGGGGGTGCATCAGACTATAATAGCTATTGCACTTCCGTAGGCTCCTACAAAGCATATCAACACATAATGTCAGAGTTAGAAGAGCTGGAGAAAAGATTTTTAGAGAGTTAGTGTTGATAGTTGTTTTTTTTTATTCTAACGATGAGACATCGTGGTAATCCCACGCAAGGTACTGTGAGCCTAAAGTCACTGCAAGGAAGCAAAAAATGTACGCAGAAACAGAAGTATCAGAAAAAACTGTTAAAAAACTCCCAATACCTTCAGGCTATAAAGTATTAATAGCAATGCCTCAGATAGAAGATACCACAGAAGGTGGCGTCTTCATGCCAGACGAACTTAAAAACTCTGAAGAAACAGCATCCATTATTGGATTTGTTATGAAAGTTGGTGAATCAGCTTATTCAGACAAAAGTCGTTTCCCAGATGGGCCTTGGTGCAAAGAAGGGACTTCGTCATCTTTAGATCGTACTCAGGAACCCGTTTTAAAATTCACGGCAAAGAGTTCAGAATCATTAATGATGACACAGTTGAAGCAGTAGTAGATGACCCACGGGGGTATACAAGAGTATGACTAATAAAGCTTTAGACCTTGAGGGTGAAAACGATACAGTGATTTCTGCCCTTGATGACGTAGATTCTATTGAAGTAGAAATATCAGATGATGATGACTTTGACGCACCAAAGACATCAGAGGATGTTTCTCCTGTAGTTCCTACAGAAGATGAAATAGCTGGTTACAGTGCTGGTGTGCAAAAGCGCATTAAGAAAATGACCTTTGATATAAAAGAAGCCGAAAGGCATAAGGCTGAGGCCATCAAGGTTCGTGAAGAGGCTGTAAACTACGCTAAGAAAATACATGAAGAGAATGAACGACTGAAGAAGACACTGGAACAAGGTGAAGGTGTTATAGTCGATCAGGCCAAGCGCAGAATTGTTGCAGATAAAGAACGAGCAAGGGCGGCATATAAAGAAGCTTATGATCTTGGTGATTCTGATGCCATGATTGCAGCTAATGAAAAGCTAAACGCAATAAACAACGAAGAATATCGCGTAGAGCGCATGAAGCCCCAGCAAAGGCCAGCCTCTGAGTTTAAACTCCAACAAACTCAAGAAGTGGCACAAGAGCCAGATCAAAGAACAAAAGAATGGTCTGCTAGAAACGAATGGTTTGGTCCTGATAAAAGAATGACAGGCTTTGCATTTGGTGTCCATGAAGAGCTTGTAACATCAGGTGTAGCTGCTGGAAGTGACGATTATTATGAAAAAATAGACGAGGCAATGCGTTCTGCATTTCCCAGTAAATTTAATGCTGGAGAAAATAAACGCGATGTTGTAACGTCCAGAAAAACGGGTAACGTGGTTGCCCCTGCCAGCCGTAGCACAAACAAATCACGCACGGTGACATTGTCACCATCTCAAGCCTCTCTCGCTAAGAGGCTTGGTTTATCGAATGAACAATACGCAGCGCAAGCACTCAAGGAGTCAAGAAATGGCTGAATCAAAGAAACCACGCGAAGCTGAAACACGCGAGATGTCTGAACGTGTAAAGCCGTGGACACGACAAAGTATGTTGCCAACCCCCGAACCTAGAGATGGAATTGAGTACCGCTATGTTCGCACATCTACATTGGGTAATGCAGACAATACTAACGTGTCAGGTAGATTCAGAGAGGGTTACACCCCTGTCTTAGCTTCTGAGCATCCTGAACTTCACATCATGTCTGACATAGATTCTAGGTTCAAAGATAATGTTGAAGTTGGTGGCTTGTTACTGTGTAGCATTCCAACTGAAAAAGCAAAAAACCGCGAAGAAGGTCAACTGTACACTGCACAAAACCAAATGGAATCAGTGGATAGAAACTTCATGCGCGAATCCGATCCGAGGATGCCTGCGTTAAACCCAGAGCGTTCCTCGCGCACTTCATTTGGCAAGTCCTGACTTGCTTAGAAAGGTTCAATTGAACCAAAATCGTAATAGAAGGAGAGCCTCAAATGGCCCTTACATCTAGCCCATACGGTTTGCGCCCTATTAATGCCATTGGTGGTCGGCCCTTCTCTGGGTCCACACGCCAATTACCCATTACTTCTGGGTTCAACACCGCTATTGCCAACGGTGATATTGTGCAAGTAGCCGCAAATGGCACTATCACAAAAGTCACTGACGTTGGAACAAACGGCGATCCGTTCCTCGCTGGAACTGTCGGCATCTTCCTTGGCTGTTCATACACTGACGCTGTCAGTGGTTTTCGCCAAAACAATCAGTGGCCTGCTGGTCAAGTTGCTGCCGATGCACAAGCTTATATTTGTGATGACCCTAATGCGTTGTTCCAAATTCAAGCTGACGCTGCCGTAGCGCAAACTTTGATGCACAGTAACTTTGCTGTTAATCAGACTGCGCCAGACACAGCCAATGGTAATTCCAGAATATCTCTGGATGTAGCCACTGCTGCCACCACCGCTACAGTAGCTTTTAAGCTTGTAGATTTCGTTAACGCACCAGACCTCAACTGTTGGTGACGCATTTACCGATGTGATTGTTAAGTTCAATCCTTCGTCACATGCGTACACTGCTGGTCTTGGCCTGTAAGGAGATAATCAATGGCTATTTCTCGCGCCCAGCTCCTTAAAGAGCTACTTCCAGGTATCAATGCTTTGTTTGGCTTGGAATACGACAAGTATGACAATGAACATGCTGAAATCTATGAAACTGAATCTTCAGACCGTAGTTTTGAAGAAGAAGTGAAATTGTCAGGTTTCGGTTCTGCCCCCGTTAAAAACGAAGGCAGCGCAATTGCATACGACAACGGTCAGGAATCATTTACTGCTCGTTATACCCATGAAACTATCGCTATGGGCTTTTCCATTACTGAGGAAGCAATGGAAGACAACCTGTACGATTCGCTTTCTGCTCGTTATACCAAAAGCTCTCGCACGGGCTATGGCTTATACCAAGCAAACTAAAGCGGCAGCTTTGCTGAACACAGGCTTCAACACCTTCAACTCTGGTGATGGCGTCACACTGTTCAACGCAGCGCACCCCACGGTTTCTGGGACCACAAACTCAAACCGCCCAGCGGTTAACGTGGATTTGAATGAAACTTCTCTTGAGCAAGCAGTGATTGACATTGCTGCTTACGTTGATGAGCGTGGTCTGTTGATTGCCGCTCGTCCACGGAAGCTCATCATTCCACCTGCGCTTCAGTTTGTTGCAACTCGTTTGCTGGAAACATCTCTGCGTGTCGGTACGGCTGACAACGACATCAACGCAATTAACTCCAATGGGTCCATCCCAGAGGGTTATACTGTCAACCACTATCTGACAGACGCAGATGCGTTCTTCCTTACTACAGACATTCCTAACGGAATGAAGCACTTTGAGCGTACACCAATGACAACGTCTATGGACGGTGACTTTGATACGGGCAATGTTCGCTATAAGGCACGGGAGCGTTACAGCTTCGGTGTATCTGACCCACTTGGTATCTACGGATCACCGGGTGTTTAGGTTCAATTGAACCAAACTGAAGGGGCGCTGGTCAGGTTTCGCACTGCAAAGCGCCCTTTCTTTTTTTTATAATCTATTGTATTGTTATCCTGTCCCTGACAGATGCACTAAGTATCTGACTTAACCCAGACAGGAGATCAACATGGGTACGACTACTTTTTCAGGCCCGATTCGGGCTGGTACTATTAGAACAACAAACGGAACTACCATAGGAACTGACATCGCCAATGTGGGCTATGTTGTAATGTGTCAAGACACAGTGCAGAGCCTAGCGGGTGGTGCGCTTGCGGCGGTGGTTACAGATATCGTCATTCCCGCAAACTCAAAGATCGTTAACTGTATTATTGATCTTGTAGCTGCTGCTAACGCCACAACCAACATTAGCGTTGGGCAAGTTGGTGGTGGTAACGCAAATACAATTATTAATACAGTTGCGTCAGGAACAACGGTAGGCGTTAAAGCTTTAGGTGCTGGTGGTGGTGGAACCCTAGAATGGGGTAATACTGGCACATCAGACATCCGTTTAACTGTAACGTCTTCTGCTGCCACTAACGCAGGTTCTGTTCGCATCACAGTAATGTATGCACAAGCGTTTAATACACCCGTCCTTCCATAAGGAGTAAGTAAATGGCTGGTCAAGAGGTCAGAGCTTACAATTTTGCGGCAAGCGATACTGCTGCTCTTGTAGGCCCATCACGCGGTAGGCTTCAGGGTGTTTTAGTTAACGCTGCTGCGGCTGCGGCTTTTACCATTCGTAGTGGTAGTGCTACGGGTGAGATTATACTTCAGCTAACCCTGCCTGTAGGTTGGAATGACGTATACATCCCCAATGATGGAATACTTGCTGACAATGGTTGTTTTGTCTCTGCCTTCACAGGCACTGGCAATGTAATGACCCTGCTCATAGAGTAAACTATTATGGCGTCAAAAGGTGAAATGCCAAAACGCAACAAAAAGAATTTCCGCTCCACTAAGTCTGGGGCGGGAATGACTAAGGCGGGTGTCGCTGCTTATAGACGTAAAAATCCTGGGTCTAAGTTAAAAACTGCTGTCACAGGTAAAGTTAAAAAAGGTAGCAAGGACGCTAAAAGACGTAAGTCATTCTGCGCCCGTTCTGCTGGACAAATGAAGCAGTTCCCTAAGGCAGCAAAAGACCCGAATAGTCGTTTAAGACAAGCTAGAAAAAGATGGAAATGTTAGGAGATAGATATGGGTTTTCTTGTAGGTAAAATGGCAGATAAGTTAAAAGACGGCAAACTTGGTGGCATAGGAATGGTTAGCCCATTATTTGGTGCTATAAACTCTCGTCAGAAGAAAAAAAGACAAGCTAAGAACGCTGCTGCCGCTGGTGCCGCTGGTGCCGCTGGTACTTCCAGTGTTGGAAGCGATTATTCCACAAAGGTTATCTCGCCCACAATGATGAACGCTGGTGGCGGTGTTTCAAAGTCCGGAAGGGGCGATGGTATCTGTAGAAAAGGCAAGACAAAAGGCCGTATGGTCTAATGAAAGGTCGGGTCAGAGACTACCAGCAAGAGTACAGAACCCAAAAGGCCAGAGGCGAACATTCAGATAGAATGGAACGCCAAAGGGCTAGAAGGAAAATGGACAGAACAAGTGCTGACCTTAATGGCAATGGCAAGGCCGACAAAAGAGAAGGTAAAGACATCAGTCATAAAGTAGCTTTAAGCAAAGGTGGCTCTAATGCAGATGGTGTCACTGTAGAGTCCAGAAGTGCAAACAGAAGTAGAAATTATCAAAGCAAAAGGAAGAAATCTAATGTCAACCGCAACACCTAGCAATCCTGCATTATGGTCTAGAGCCAAATCAGCCGCTAAGAAGAAGTTCGATGTTTATCCTTCCGCTTATGCAAATGCTTGGGCTTCCAAATGGTATAAATCCAAAGGCGGCGGTTGGTCTGGTGGCAACAACAAGGTAGCATCCCGTGGCAAAAGCAAAAGTAAAAGCAAAAAAACCTAGCGCCAAGGGTGGTCTTGGAAAATGGTTTGGTGAAGATTGGAGAGATGTCAAAACAGGCAAAGCTTGTGGCAGTAAATCCGCAAAGGCAAGTCAAAAGGCCCTACCCTGCCTGTCGCCCTAAGAAAGTGGCGTCTAAGATAACTAAGTCTGAGGCCATCAAAAACCAGCCTAAGCGTGTAAAATGGTCTACTACTGCTAGTGGTAAGAAGAGGACTAAATAATGACTGTTGTAGTTCCAGACCTAGCAGAGTTATTTGAAGAAGCGTATGAGCGCGTTGGCCTTGAGATGCGTTCTGGTTATGATTTAAGAACTATACGCCGTAGTTTAATATTCTTACATAGGAATGGCAGAACAGGGGTCTTAACCTATTTACTATTGACTCTGGTACTGTCGATCTGACCGCAGGGCAGATAGATTATAGTATGCCTGTAGACACCATAGACCTCATAGAGCATCAACTGCGAACAGGCACAGGCACCAATCAGGTTGATACGTCCCTTGAGAGGGCCAGTGTGGCTACATATGCACAGCAGACAAATAAGAACACCACAGGCCGTCCTACGCAGATTTATGTGCAAAGGGAGGCAACTGACACTAAGTTCACTCTGTGGCCCGTCCCAGACAGCACAGCGGCCTATACAGTGGCCTATTACAGGCTGGTAGGCATAGACGGCATGTCCTCAGGCATATCAGGGTCTGCTGCCATCCCACCGCGCTTTATACCCGCTCTGGTGGCTGGTCTTGCTTATTATATAGCTCAGAAGAAACCTGAGGCTATGAGCATGGCACCAGCTTTAAAGCAAGAGTATGAATTTCAGTTTCAACTTGCGGCAAATGAAGATACAGAAACAGCATCTATTAAGTTCGTTCCTTTCAACACATTTGTTACGGGGGCTAAATGTCTTTTGCAAAGGGTAAATACGCATTTGGCTTTTGCGACAAAACAGGGTTTAGATACCCTCTGCATGAGCTATAAGAGTTTCAGACGGGCACCTACAGGGTTTCGTCGGGCAAGATGTAGTTGATCCAGACCAGCCTCAGAACTTCTTAGGGCGTCTAAAGATATTTGACCCTCAATCCTTACGAAACCCAAGGCCAGATAGATTTCATGACAGCCGTGGAATATTTGGCTTTAATCCAGTTGGTGGCAATATATTAATGACGGGCGGTGTTGGTTCAGCAACCGTAGTTATTAATTCTGCTGGCACTATAACTCTTAGTGGAAATCAAGTGTCTTCTTTTGTTGGCTCTGTTTCTGTAAGTGTATCAGCATTGCCACATAGCCCGAATGCAACAGGTGTTTCTGCAACATCTGCTATAGGTTCAGCTAGCGTAACATCTAATATCACCAATTATACAGTTACTGTCGCTTCAGGTACAAATTCTTATGGTAGTGGCAATAAGTTCTACATAGATGGAAGCGTAAGCCCAACATTAAGCTTGTCTGAGGGAAATATTTACAAGTTTGATCAATCTGCCTCTAGTAATAGTAGCCACCCATTAAGGTTTAGCACTACCGCCAACGGCACACATGGTGGTGGCTCTGAGTATACTACAGGCGTAACTACGTCAGGAACGGCTGGACAGTCCGGTGCATATGTCCAGATAACTGTAGCTAACAGCGCACCAACTTAGTATTATTACTGCGTAAACCACAGTGGAATGGGCGGTACGGCTAACACACCATAGGAGAATTGGACATGGCTATGAAGAAAAAAGGTTATTCAAAGGGTGGCACTGTCACTAAGAAAAAAGAAGGCGGGTCGCTTACGAAGGCCCAACAAGCTGCAAGGCGCAAGAAACAACTTATAGCTCGTCAAAACTCTATGGTTGAAGCTAGAGAAGGAAAAGCTGGGTCAACCCCATCTGAAAAAAATAAAGCTGCTAAAAAACGCATGAGTGAAATGTTTGGAAGGAAAGCTGGCGGTAAAGTAGCTAAGAAGAAGTCTGGTGGTGCTGTCACTAAAAAGATGGGCGGCGGCAAGATGATGAAGAAGGGCTATGCCAAGGGCGGCAAGGTAAAGGCTATGTCTAGAGGTGGTGTCGCTAGAGGTAGCGGTGCAGCTCGTCCTCAAAAGTTTACACGCAACGGTTAGAAAGGTTCAATTGAACTTAAATGGCTTTCTTGCAAGGAAACATACCACACTTTAAATGTTGGGTTCGTCGTGAGTATACGGTCAATCATGAGCGTTACCACGGCGAATTCCTTCACGCTATGGCTATAGCTGTCACGACAATGCCTAATAGGTGCCTTAGCTTTCAGGTAATCTTCACAGGCAGTGAGACAGACGATACAGACGATGAGAATGTACACGGCGGGGCTATGTGGGCTAGAATGCCTATAACGGCCTTAGTAGCCGATGAGCCGCTCTCCTCTGAGTGGCCTGAGTGTATGCCCGTACATGACGCCCAGCCTTGGGACTGTCCTTCTCACACGCACTCCGTATACACCTTAGATAGGGCTATGCCTTGTCCTTGGATGGCTAAGGTTGCTGGTGACTTCTTTCCCGCAAAGTATATGTTTACCGTAGACTACACAGGCACTGATGTTGCTGATGACCCAGCGCAGCACAAACAGGCTCATGTATTACAATTATTAGATGCTGGTCCTTGGACGGGTAATGTTATTGCCTTACCAAACAATAGGGTAAGGGTCACTCATCCAGCTTGGTTTGAAACAGGAGAAGGCGCACCAGACTTTAAGCCTTCACAGCATATACATTATTCTAAATCTGATTTAGATTACACATTAGATGTCACACAGATATTCGACAACTTATACAATGAGGCTGAGTGATGAACTATACAGAGCTTACAGCAGCGATAAAGAATTATACAGAGAATGAAGAAACAACATTTGTTTCTTTAATTCCAACATTTGTGCAACAAGCTGAACAGCGCATATTTAGAACCGTAACTATACCTGAGGTAAGAGCTAACAGTACTGGAAGCTTAACTCAAGGAAATCAATATCTGCAAAGACCATCAGACTTCTTGGCTGTTGCATCAATTGCTATAGTTGATCCAACCACATCTGAATATACTTATTTATTAGATAAAGACGTTAACTTTATAAGAGAAGGCTTCCCAGTAACGGCAACGCAGGGAAAACCTTTGTATTACGCTCAGTTCGATGGTGATGCCATAGCTGCTGGAACTCATGGTCACTTCATTGTTGGTCCAACTCCTAATGCCAATTACGTTGTAGAGCTTCATTATTACTATGAACCCCCGTCTATAGTTTCCACTTCAACATCTTGGCTCGGTGACAACGCTGATTCTGTATTGCTTTATGGCTCTCTCTTAGAAGCTTATACATTTATGAAGGGTGAGCCTGACATAATGAATGAGTATAAAGAGAGATACGATACAGCGTTAAGGCAGCTTTCTGTAATTGATGCTTTCAGCAAAAAGGACAGCTATAGAGATGGTGAGCCAAGATGAACAATATGCCATTTAATATGTCTGTGGGTAGCGTTGAGGTTAGGACCACTAACAATCGTGGATTCACACCTGAAGAGGTTGCTGAGAGGTGTACTGACAAGCTGCTACACGTTTCTGAACAAGCCCCTCCTGTAATAAGAGATCAAGCAGTAGCCTACAAACAGCAGATGACAGGCGTTATAGCTTCTTACATGAAACAGGCTATTCAAAGTGACAGAACTACTGTATATAACGCAATCAAAGACGCTGGGCATCTAAAGCTGGCAGAATATATAAGGAATATGTAAATGGCATTCTCAGGAAACTTCATGTGTACTTCCTTTAAGGTGGAACTTCTTAAAGGCATACACAACTTCACAGCAGCATCTAATGTGTTTAAGCTGGCTTTGTATACAAATAGTGCCAGTTTCAATGCTGCGACCACTGCCTATACTTCTGGTAATGAAGTTAGTGGCACAAACTACACAGCCAAGGGAAACGCCATCACTACGGTTACCCCTACCTCTTCCAGCACAACTGCTTTTGTAGACGCTAATGATGTTGTATTTTCAAATGTTACAATTAGCGCGGTTCGTGGAGCTTTATTCTACAATGAGGCAGCATCTGGCGATCCTACAGTAGCTGTACTGGATTTTGGCTCAGACAAGGCCGCAAGTGCTGGAGACTTTACAGTTGTAATGCCAACTGGAGATGCTTCTAACGCAATTATCCGTATAGCCTAAAAGGTATTGTCTCATGTCCACTGTATATCTAGGTGGCTGGGGCCGATCTACTTGGAATTTTGGGTCTTGGAATGAGGCAAGTGTACTCCCAGCACTAAACGGGTCTGTTGGATCATTAACCACTGTTGTTCGCATAAGCGCATCAGGCGTTAGCGCAAATGGACAAGTAGGCACAACAACCCCAACAGGACTTGCTACAGTACCTGTTACAGGTGTCTTAGGAACTTCAGTTCTTGCCACTACTGCAATTGATTCAGATGGCAATATATCTCCATTAGGCTTAAACTCTATAGGTTCTATTGGTTCAGTTTCTATAGTTTCTGAATCAAATCTTTCTGTAAGTGGCGTTTCTTCTAACGCGCAGATTGGAACTGCTACAACTAGATTCGGAAGAGTGGTTAATCCAACTGGAGTTTCTGCAACAGGAACATCTGGAGGCGTCACCGTTAATGAGTCTTCTTCCCTTCCTGTATCTGGAGTTTCTGGAACGGGTCAATTAGGTAGCATAACGCTAATATACAGTAATGCTAATGTAGGCGGTGTATTGGCTAATGCCTTATCTGGTTCTCCTACAGTATCTTCTGATAGCAATATTCCAGCAACTGGAATCTCATCAACAGCTTCTATATCATCAGTAACAACAAAGAGCGGTGTCACTCAAAATGTAACTGGGGTTTCAGCTTCATTCTCGGTAGGTTCAGTAACTGTAAAACAAGGTGCCAGCGTTTCACCATCAGGCCTTCAAGCAAACGGGTTTGTAGGTAACTCAAATGTCTGGGCAAAAATAATACCTATAGATGGATCAAGCTGGTCTGGCATATCTCCAAGTGATTCGGGTTCTTGGTCAGACATTACCCCTTCATCATCAGTAGATTGGAAAAAGATTGCATCTTAACCTTTGGCGCGGTATTAATGGCCCAGCAAAAGGTTCAATTGAACCAAAAGTAAGTCCAAAGTTTGTTGGGAAATTATATGGCTAGTGTTTACACAAACGATTTAAGACTTGAAGAAATAGGTACTGGGGAGCAGTCTGGCTCTTGGGGAACTACCACAAACAGAAATTTAGACCTTATAGCTGAAGCTTTTAGCTTTGGCACAGAAGCTATAACAACAAACAATGACAGCCACACAACAACTTTAGTTGATGGTCAAACATCTCAAGGTAGGTCAATATTCTTAAAATACACTGGTGCTTTGGATTCTAATTGTACAGTAACATTGGCTCCAAACAGTGTAAGCAAGATGTGGTTTATTCAAAACGCCACAACAGACAGTGGGTCATCAGGCCCTTATAGCCTTATTATAAATCAAGGCACGACAGGCGGCAGTGGTTCAAAAATTACCATACCGAATGGACAAGTTAAATGTGTTCACACTGATGGAATTGGTGACAATTCTTCTGTCATTGATGCATTTACAGGTTTAAGCGTTCCAAGCATGTTTATAGCGGGTGCTGCCCCAGCAAGCATTGGTGATGTTTTGGCATTAAGCATAGCGTTAGGATAAAATATGGCTAATACCTTTAAGAGCTACATGGTTAGGCAAGTTGGAACTTCTGAGTCTCTCGTTTGTCACTGTAGCTGGCAGCACACAGACGGTAGCAGTTGGAATTAACCTTGCCAACTTACTGGGAACTCAAATTACTGCGAGTGTCTACATAGAGCGTGGTGGGTCAAATGTTGATTACCACATTGTAAAAGATGCGCCAATACCTGCTCAAAGTGCTTTGTCTGTCTTGGATGGTAAAGTGATACTTATGGCAGCAGCTAAGTTGTACGTTAAGTCTAGTGCATCTACTAGCCTAGACGCTATACTGTCTGTACTTGAAATTACTTAAACTGGAGAAATCTAATGGCTGGATATATTGGCTCTAAATCTTCAGGAATAATATCAGGCATTGATGCGTCTATAGCTGAGTTAAACCTCAACGATAAGGCTTCAGCCAACGGCACTACAGAGGCCAACAAGGTTCTTACGGCAGATGCCAATAAAGATGTTACCGCGATCCGCAACTTGACAGCTACAGGTGATGTGGCGGCTGGCGGTGCTATAACAGCTACAGGCACTGTTACACGCGCTCTGACACGCGGCTCTATTGATGTTGGCAATAGTTCTGGTGTGTCATCTGCTTTAGCAAAAGGCGCAGCGGGAACAGTTCTAACATCTGATGGTACTGATTTGTCCTTTGTGGCTGCATCAGGTGGTGGTGAACAGACGTTTACAGCGAGTGGCAGTATTAGTGCTGGGGCTTTAGTCGGCTTGAAAAGCACTGGTGCAATCGGAACAATGGGCGCGACTTCAAGCACTGCGGTTCAAGTTAATCCAACAAATATGACTGGGGCATCTACAGTTAATTTTCGTGGTCTTACTTATGATACGACTAACAACAAAACTATTCAATTTTTTGAAAACCAACAAAATAACAGTTATTTAAGCTGTCGTGTCGGCACAGTGAGCGGCTCATCAATATCTTACGGCACTACTGTAGCGTTAAGTAATTCTGTTTTGAATTATATTGACGCAACTTACGATTCTAATGCTCAAAAAGTAGTTTGTATGTATGAAAACACTAGCGGTTCCAATCATATTTTTGCTGTAGTTGTTTCTATCAGCGGGACTACGCCTACTTTTGGCACCCCAGTAGAAGTTTACGCTGGTGTTGGCGAGGCTTTGGCTTTGGTCTTTGATAGTAGTAATAACAAAGTTGTTGTTGCTTACAAAAAAAGTACTAGCGATGGACGTAAGGTCGCGGCTAAAGTGGGAACGGTTAGTGGAACATCAATTAGTTTTGGGTCAGAATCTATTCCCTCTGTTTCTGGTTCTCTGGACGATACTTGTAGTTCTGCGGGGGTAAGATTAGCTTTTGATTCCAATTCAAACAAAGTTGTTATGCAATGGATTGGCTATGCGCTCTACCACATTTTTGCTGCGGTTGGAACGGTTAGCGGAACATCCATATCTTTTGGTACGGTGGTATCTTTAGAGCCGGGTGTAGACGTTAACACACGCTCTCTTTCTATGTCATTTGATTCAAACGTTAATAAATTTTTTCACTCTTACTCAAAAAGTGGTTACATAAGATGTGTAGTTGGAACAGTCAGTGGCACTAACATATCTTTTGGTACACCAAAAAACTTAACTCTTTACGGGGGTTATAATACCCATGATTCTGTCTTTGATACGTCAAGCAATCAAACAGTTTTGTTTTTTACAAATGTAACTACAAATCACGGTGCTATCCTTACAGGGCCAATTTCGGGTACGACAATTCTTATGGGTGAAGTACTTCCTGTTGTAGAAGTTGGTACATATGGACAATGTATTATCTTCGATCCAGATACCAATAAGTGCATTACGCAATATAACGATATTTCTGGATACAATATATTTACAACGATTATTAATGCTTCAAACCCCCTTATGGGTGGGCGTAGCTGCTGAATCAATTTCAGATGGCGCATCAGGAAAAGTAACAGTAATCGGTGGCATAAACACCAACCAGAGTGGACTTGTTGCTGGCGCAGTCTATGGGTTGCCACTAACAGCTTCAACACTTACGGCTGGCGGGGATAAAGCTCTTGGAGTTGCGTTATCATCGTCAAGTTTATACATCAATGCAGGGAAACGATAATGAAAACCTTAGTAAAAGATGGCATTTCTGTTTACCTTTTTGCAGATGATAAAGTTGTAAATACAACCGCTACTCATACTGAAATTGGTTCTCCCGTAGAGTTCATAGCTGGTGACTGTAATACTTCAAATAGCATAATCCATACGGGCGTCACTGCCCCTGAGAACTGGATGGGTACTAGATATTTGTTTGACGGTACAACATGGTCAGCCAACCCTAAATGGGTTGACCGCACCGCAAAAAAAGAATCGGAGTAAAGTATGTCAGGATACATAGGCACACAGCCAGTACCACAGGCCACGCAGAAACGTCAGGCTTTTACTGCTACGGCAGGGCAGACTACCTTTGCTACAAGCGGGTACAGCGTAGGTTTTGTCGATGTATATATGAACGGCGTAAAACTAGCCGCTGCTGATTACACCGCGACCAACGGCTCTGACGTTGTGTTGGCTACCGCTGCTTTGGTTAATGACATTATAGAGATTGTAGCGTTTACATCCTTTGTGGCTAGCGGTGGGCTAGCTGCTACAAACAATTTGTCGGATGTAGCAAGTGCATCTACATCAAGAACAAACTTGGGTATAACTTTACCAAATCTTGGAGTTACCAGCACGGCGGCTGAACTAAATACATTAGACGCAGTTCCTCGCGGTTCTATTATTTACGGTAACAGCAGCGCAGCTACAGCAAGACTAAGCAAAGGCGCGCAACAGGCACAGTACTGACCGCTGGTGCTGATGACATTAGTTGGGTAGAGGCAAGCGGTGGCGGTGAGCAAACATTCACGGCTACAGGTGCAATCACCGCTGGTCAA
>UEXL01001273.1_pt1 | contig 22298 bp, 34 predicted proteins | sample 1796671 | NCBI WGS metagenome assembly UEXL01 (sample SAMEA4772471, study PRJEB27181) | metagenome | reverse complement strand
TGTCTATAATCCTACTCAAGCAGATCAACAGAGACAACGTAACATGATGGAAATGCGACAAAGTAAACCTAAGAAAGATCCAAAGATGATGGGTACAGCCCCACCTACTATGGGTATGTCTAAAGGTGGTAAACTAAAAGATGTACCAGAAGGTAACAAAGGTAAAGGTTTATCTAACTTACCTACAGCGGTACGAAATAAAATAGGCTTCAAGAATAGAGGCGGTATAATCAACAACGGAAAATCAGACTACAGAAAGTCTGGAATGTTTTACAAAGGAGACAAATAGATGTCAGCAACAGCAACAAGGCAAGAGGGTATAGAAGTTTATGAAACACCTATTACCCTCACTACTATAAAGGCAGCGATAACAAGTATCACTGATTCAACTAAAACAGTAACAGCAGCAGAGTCAGGCACTATCTTTAGCTTGAATCGTGCAGGTGGTATTACTGTAACTCTACCTGCAGCAGCAGCAGGGTTAACGTATGAGTTTCATGTAGGCACAACGTTTACAGGAACAATGACAATCAACGCAGCATCAAGTGCAGATACCCTACAAGGTATGGTTACTTTAATCGACAAAGATGAAGTCGGTGGTTTAGCAGCGCTAAACGAAAACATTGACACACTAGCGTTTGCTTGTCCTGCAGCAGCAGATCACCAGATCGTAGCTGACGGTGATACTAAAGGACGCTTTATTGGTGGTATGATTAAGTACACATGTATCACTGACTCCAAGTGGGTTGTAACTGGACATCTGTTCGGTGACGGTACTGCTGCAACTCCTTTCACATAGGTTAGGATACAACTATGGTTGAGATTAATGCAGCTTTAGTTGGTGAAAACTTAGGGTGGTCTGTAGAAGATGCAGTCACCCTGAGTAACACTAACACAACACACGTAGTTTGCACTGATGCCAAGATGGTTATTATTGAAACTAGTCATACTCTAGATGTTAACTTTGGCGCTGCTGAAGCTGATGTCACAGATAATGACATAGAGTTACCTGCAGGTGTACATACTTTTGTTGTACCTAAAGCTGTAGGTAATGCTACAATTTTAAACTACAGACGTGCCAGTAGCTCAAGCACTGTTGTACGTGTAGTTCTAACATAACGGTTATGCAATAATGTCTATTTAATTTTGTCCACATATGTGTAAAACTATCCTTAGTACACAACTAGTTATTAAGAAAGGATAGTTTATGTGGACAAGATTATTAGATATACTAAAGAGAGCGAACAACAAGATAATAGAACATCAACAACGCAGAGTAGCTCACTGGCAGTTGACAAGCATGACCGACAATCAGCTAAGAGATATAGGAATAAGCCGTGGCGACATCATCAAAAAAGTCAACCGTTAATAAGGCAGGTAATTATACTAAGCCTAGTATGCGTAAGCGTTTGTTTTCTTCCATTAAATCTGGCGGCAAAGGTGGAAAGCCTGGACAGTGGAGCGCGAGGAAAGCACAGATGCTTGCAAAACAATACAAAGCAAAAGGTGGAGGATACAAATGAAAAGATACTTTAGGAGGTTATTTAGAGCTATCGTAAATTGGAAATGCCTGTGTAATGGCAAGTGTGGATGTGATTGCAAGGCTTGATATGGCTCTAAAGAAATCACAGAAAAGCTTAAAGTCGTGGACAAAACAGAAGTGGCGTACTAAGAGTGGGAAGCCTAGTGCTAAAACTGGTGAGCGTTATTTACCTAGTTCGGCTATTAAGTCTCTTAGCCCTGCTGAGTATGCCGCTACATCCAGAGCAAAACGAAAAGGCACTAAGGCAGGTAAGCAGCATGTGGCTCAACCTAAGAAAATCGCAGCCAAAACCAGATCCCACAGAAAAGTAAAGTAGTAAATGTGGCATCTTATAAATGGTGCGTGGACAATAGCTGGCTTTGTACTTATGTACTTGGACAGGAGAAAAAGAAAAAGAGCAGAGAAAAATGGCAAGAGAACTAAACGAAAAGCAGACTAAGTTCCTTGAGGTACTGTTTGAGGAGGCAGGTGGTGACGCTGTTACAGCTAAGAAGATAGCAGGGTACAGTAACAACACCCCTACAACATCTATTGTGGAATCACTGAAAGATGAAATATTCGATGCTACTAAAACATATATGTCAAGGATTGGACCCAAGGCTGCTGTCGCTTATGGCAGGGCTTTGGACGATCCTACCCAGCTAGGGATAAAAGAAACACTAATGGCTGCAGGTCAGATACTTGATCGTGCAGGTGTAGTTAAAACAGAGAAGTTGTCAGTTGAGTCTACAGGAGGTTTGTTTATACTACCACCTAAAGATAGTTCTAATGCAGAATCTGACGAGTGAAAGACCGTTACAGTATGAATACTGGACACTGCCTAAAGTACCATTTAAAGTAAAACTGTGGCAGAGAATACCAAAGATAACTAAGATAGTTCCTTTCGGATACGAGGTAGACCCACAGGATGAGGAGTGGTTAGTTCCCATCCCTGAACAACTAGAACTACTAGAGCTTGCAAAGAAACACGTAAAGCAGTATAGTTTAAGACAAGTAGCTGCGTGGCTAACTACACAGTCAGGTAGAAGCATAACACATGATGGGTTAAAGAAAAGGTTAGATGTCGAAAGAAAGCGAAAGCGGATTACTACGATTAAACGCCAGTATGCCAAGCGGCTCGAAAAAGCGTTACGTCAAATCGAAATCCTTGAAAAAGAAAGACCTGGCTCCTACACCTACGAAGAAGACTGAAGCTATCCCAGCGCAAGTTAAACCACCAGAGTATGACGTAGAGTACGCACAGAGTGTCGTATTTAAACCTAACCCTGGACCACAGACACAATATCTAGCGTCATCTGAGCGTGAGGTACTATATGGTGGGGCAGCCGGAGGCGGGAAAGCTACGCCACACTAGCTGATCCGTTACGCAACTTAAACAATAAAGACTTTAGTGGACTACTTGTACGACACACAACAGAAGAACTTAGGGAACTCATACAGAAAAGCCAAGAGTTATACCCTAAAGCAATACCTAACATAAAGTGGTCTGAGCGTAAGTCGCAATGGACTACACCAAGAGGCGGCACATTGTGGATGTCGTACTTGGACAGAGATACAGACGTGATGCGCTACCAAGGACAGGCGTTTAACTATGTAGCTTTCGATGAGTTGACGCAGTGGAACAGCCCCTACTCGTGGAACTACATGCGTTCAAGATTGCGTAGTGCAAACAAAGACTTAGGCCTGTACATGAGGGCTACAACTAACCCTGGTGGCCCTGGTCACTCATGGGTAAAGAAGATGTTCATTGACCCAGCAAAGCCTAATACGCCATTTTGGGCAACGGACATAGAGACTAGTGAGGTTCTAAAGTTTCCAACAGGGCATAGCAAAGCTGGAGAACCCCTGTTCAAGCGAAGGTTTATACCTGCTAGTCTCTTTGATAATCCTTACTTAGCTGAGAGTGGTGACTACGAAGCCATGCTTCTATCACTACCAGAGCACAAAGAAAGCAGTTACTAGAAGGGAACTGGGATGTAAACGAAGGAGCAGCTTTTCCTGAGTTTAACAGACAAATACACGTAGTAGATCCATACGATATACCTAAAAGCTGGGCAAGGTTTAGGGCATGTGACTATGGATACGGAAGTTACACAGGAGTTGTTTGGTTGGCAGTGAGTCCAAGTGAGCAACTGATAGTATACAGAGAGTTATACTGTTCAAGAGTTACAGCAATAGATTTAGCGGATATGATATTAGATGCAGAACGAGATGACAATATCAGATACGGTGTGTTGGATAGCTCCCTGTGGCATAAACGTGGAGACACTGGCCCTTCATTGGCTGAACAGATGAATCAGAAAGGCTTGCGTTGGAGGCCATCTGATAGATCAAAAGGTTCAAGGGTAGCAGGTAAAAACGAGCTACACCGCCGTTTGCAAGTAGATGAGTTTACTGAGGAGCCAAGACTAGTGTTCTTCTCTTCTTGCAACAATATGATAGCACAGCTACCTGGAATACCTTTAGATAAAAAGAATCCAGAAGATGTGGATACAAATGCAGAAGATCACTTGTACGATGCTTTAAGGTATGGTATAATGACTAGACCACGTAGTTCTTTATGGGATTACAACCCTGTATCACACAGGACAGGCTTTCAAGCTGCAGACTCAACCTTTGGATATTAAATAATATGGCTATATCAGACAACGAACAAGGCGAACTATTTGAGACAGACGAGGTTTCTGTCATTCAAGAAAGCGATGAACTAGATGCACAAGGTGTCGTAGCATTTGTTACATCTAAGTTTAAACGTGCAGAAGATGCTAGATTTGCAGATGAGAATAGGTGGCTACGTGCCTATAGAAACTATCGTGGCTTATACAACTCAGACGTACAGTTTACTGAAACTGAGAAGTCTAGAGTATTTATAAAAGTTACTAAGACTAAAACTCTTGCTGCGTATGGGCAGATAGTAGATGTTTTATTTGGTAGCTCTCGTTTCCCCCTTACAGTTAATCCTACAACACTACCAGAGGGCGTAGCTGAGTCTATGCACATTAGTATCAATCCACAGACTGAGCAAGCACAAGATCAGTTAGAGGATGCCTTTGGTAAAAAACCCCCAGTTACATTGTTGTTTGATCCTGATAATAAACTTAAACCTGGTGAGACTATGTATGATCGTATGAATCGTATGGGTCCAATAGAGGATACGCTAGAGTACGCTTCAGATAAAATAATTGAAGGCCCTGGTACGACACAAGATACAGTTACGTTCCATCCTGCTATGATTGCAGCTAAGAAGATGGAAAAGAAAATACATGATCAGTTAGAAGAAAGTGGCGCTAATAAACAACTGCGCCACACTTCGTTTGAGATGGCGTTGTTCGGCACAGGGATTATGAAAGGTCCGTTTGCTATAGACAAAGAGTATCCTAACTGGAATGAAGACGGTGAGTATGATCCTACAGTTAAGACTGTACCATCTACAAGTCACGTAAGCATTTGGAACTTCTATCCTGACCCTGATGCATACAACATGGATGAGGTAGAGTATGTAGTAGAGCGTCACCGTATGACACGCTCACAGATGCGTGGTCTAAAGTCTAGACCTTTCTTTAGAGAAGAATCTATAAATGAGTCTATAGATCTAGGCGAGTCCTACGAAAAGAAATACTGGGAACAAGACATGGAAGACGATGCACAGTACAGCAACGCTCCATATCGTTATGAAGTTCTAGAGTTCTGGGGTTACGTTGACACAGATATACTAGAAGCTCATGGTGTAGTAATACCAAAAGACTTAAAAAGATTCTGAGCAACTAAGTGTAAACGCTTGGATATGTAACGGTAAAGTATTACGTCTAGTCCTAAATCCATTTAAGCCAGCACGTATACCTTACTACGCTGTGCCTTATGAGTTAAACCCCTACTCCTTCTTTGGTGTAGGTATAGCAGAAAATATGGATGACACACAGACCCTGATGAACGGTTTCATGCGTATGGCAATTGATAATGCTGCACTAAGTGGTAATCTTATTATTGAGGTAGATGAAACTAACTTAGTTCCAGGTCAAGACCTGAGTGTGTATCCTGGCAAGGTGTTCCGTAGACAAGGCGGTGCTCCAGGGCAAGGCATCTTTGGCACGAAGTTTCCTAACGTAGCCAGTGAGAACATGCAACTATTTGATAAAGCAAGGGTATTAGCAGATGAATCAACTGGCTTTCCATCTTTCGCACATGGTCAGACAGGCATACAGGGTGTGGGGCGTACTGCTAGTGGTATTTCCATGCTTATGTCTGCTGCCAACGGTAGCATACGGAATGTAGTAAAGAACGTAGATGACTATCTTGTTGCTCCATTAGGTAGAGCATTCTTTGCATTTAACATGCAGTTTGACTATGATGAGAGTATCAAAGGTGATCTAGAAGTTAAAGCACAAGGTACAGAAAGTCTTATGGCTAACGAGGTACGCTCTCAGCGCCTCATGCAGTTCTTAGGTGTGGCATCTAATCCTATGCTACAACCATTTGTAAAGTCCGACTACATAATCCGTGAGATAGCTAAGAGCATGGATCTTGATCCAGACAAAGTAACTAACTCTCTTGGTGATGCAGCTATACAAGCTGAGATACTCAAGAAGTTTGCTACACCACCAGAGCCACCTGAAGGAGTAGCACCACCTGAAACTCCTGAACAAGAAGGACAACAACCTGCTCCAACACCACCAGCAGGTACAGGAGTACAAGATACTACAGGTGCAGGTGGAGGAACTATAGGTACAGGCATAGCACCAGTTCCAGGTGAGCAAGGGTTTACAGGTACATGATAGTAAAGAAGCTAGTAAACGATAAGCCACTTTGGGATGGGTTTGTTGATGTACTTAATAATAAGATAGAGGTGTCACAGCGTAAACTAGAACAAGAGACAACTATAGAAGGTATGTATCGTGCTCAAGGTGAGATAGCTGCTCTACGAAGATTGACATTTTTAAGGGATGAAATAAATGGAAGAGACTAATACACCTATGTTTAAATCTGCACGTCCTATGGAAAGTCAGATGGATGAGATACTAAGTGAAACAAAAGATCCTGTTAGTGGTAATACAGCACCAGTAGGAGCTATGCCAGAAGAAGTACGTGACGATATACCTATAATGGCAAGTCCTAACGAGTTTATGATTGACGCTGCTACTAGACGTTACTACGGTACAGAGTTCTTTGAAGGTTTACAAGATGCAGCTAAACAAGGTTTCCAACGTATCAAAAGCGGTGAAGAGTCTTTCTTTAGAGATGACGAACTAGAAATAGAAGAAGCTGCAGAGAAAGTTACATCAGGTGGTTCACCACAAAAAATGCAAGAGGGCGGTGAAGTAGACACAATAGAGGGCAAAGAAATACCTGCACCTGTAGGAGGTGGCTACGGTGGATATGGTGGCACTGGCTCTATATTTACTGGTTTTGAATACAAGGTGTTTATTGATCCTGCCACAGGCAGAGAGCTAACTATAATATTTTTTAATGGCAGACCACTAAGTAGAATACCAGAAGGTTATGTACTGAAAGCTGCAACTCCTGTAGAAGTACAGGAGCAAAAAAGAGAAGGTGGTGGCAATGGTGGTGGTGGTGGAAAAGACCCAGAAAAAACATTTAGAAATCAACCTGTAAGTAAGTGGACTCCTGAAATGTTTAAAAAACTACTCAGCAGCACTACAGTCTGATCCTGACGCAGGTCTGTTAAACGGAATAGAAAAAGGTATTATATATACTGCAGGAAATATGTTAATACCTTTTGTTGGTGGTTTAGCATTAGAAAAACTAGCTGTAAGATCAAATAAAAATATGGCTGAAGATGTTGTAAAAAGAGCATCACAAGCTTTGAAAACAGGTAAAGATGATGACGGTACTCAGTTGTCTACAGCAGAGTTAGATATGTATAACACAGCAAGAATAAATGCTAACTTTGCACTTTCAAGAATAGCAGGAAGTGGATTGTTTAGACCTGCAACGTCCTTCTCATCTGACTCTCAGGAAGCTAAAGATATAATAGCACAACAACAAGCTTATATTAAAACACTAGCAGATAGAGATGACGATAAAGATCCTCCAAATGTACCAGGAAGCGGAGGACCAGGAATATTTTATGGTGGCACAGGTGAGACTGAAGCTGACTACATAACACAGGGAGGTGGAACTGGTACTGACGATCCTAGTATAACAGAAACTCAGCTACCTGGCGGTGGAATCAAATACACCTTTGATTCTGATGATGATGATGATGATTTTGACTTTGATGATTATGATCAAATGACACAAGCAGGTGTCGCCAACGTCTACGGAAACTAAATCCATATAACAATAAGGCTACCCAGCTACGGCTGGCCCCAACATAAGGAAAAAATAAATGCCAGAACTAACAGAAGTGGAAACACCAAAGAATGCAGGATTTGTACAAACTAAAGCAAACCGAAGCGCAAATAAGAAACGAATAGAAAAAGATGAGGCAGAACTTAAAGCCCTCATCGAAGGGAACACAGAAGAATCCAACGAAGAAGAAACAGCCAAAGCGAAAGAGGCCAATACAGAAGCTGAAGAAGCAACGCTATCTCCAGAAGAAAGAACTTATAAAAAACGGTATAGTGATCTACGCAAGCACTTAAACAAACAGACTGAAGAAATAAAAGAACTAAAAGCTAAGATGGAGAATACCGTAAAAGGTGATCTACGTCCACCCTCTTCAGATGAAAGTATAGAAGCGTGGGCTAATAAGTATCCTGAGATTGCAAGCATAGTAGAAACTATTGCTACAAAGAAAGCAGATGAGAAGTTTGCTACAGCAGATCAGAGACTGCAAGAGATAGATAAGCTAAACGCTGAAACTCACCGCACAAAAGCAGAGAGTGAAATACGAAAGCTCACCCTGACTTTGATGAGCTACGTGACAGTGATGACTTTCATACTTGGGCAGGAGAACAACCTAAGTGGGTACAGGATGCCTTGTACGAAAACCAAGATGACCCAAGGTCTGTTGTACGTGTTATTGATCTATTCAAGGTTGATAATGGTATGGACATCAAGTCTAAGAAAAAGACAACTAAAGACGCTGCATCTCAAGTCAAGACAAAAAGAAACACTAGGATTGACGATGCAGGAGTAGCAGGACAGATACTGAATCACAAGTACAGAAGATGACTGCACAACAATATGAAGCAAGATCAGATGAAATCATGGAAGCTATACGATCAGGTAAGTTTATTTATGATGTTTCTGGTGGTGCACGATAAAAAACTATTGACATAGTGGATTAAGTATATATAACTATGTTTATGAAGTAAAAGCATAAAGCCCTATTATTAGCTACCTTTGTGCTTTTATTATACTAAGCCCGACTACTAAGATAAGACCTACCTAATAAAGTATAGGCCCATCAGCATACACAAGGCCAATGTGTGTAGCTGCTTGCACCCTAGAACTATTAGCCTCTTTCAAAGTGTTCTGCTTAAAATCTAAGCCAAACATCTATATGGAGGATTTAATCATGGCTTTTACATCAGCGTCAGGTTACGGCAATTTACCTAATGGTAATTTTTCGCCAGTAATCTACTCCAAACAGGTACAGCTTGCTTTCCGCAAGAGTACTGTTGTAGGAGAAATAACGAACTCAGATTATTTTGGGGAGATTTCTGCCCAAGGTGATACGGTTCAAATCATCAAAGAACCTGAAATTTCTGTTCAGGCCTATTCTCGTGGCACACAAGTCACAGCACAAGATTTAGATGATGAAGACTTTCAGTTAACTATTGACAAAGCGAACTACTTTGCTTTTAAGATGGATGATATCGAGGAAGCCCACTCACATGTAAACTTCATGCAACTTGCAACAGATCGTGCCGCATATCGTTTGTCTGATCAGTATGACCAAGACGTTCTAGGTTATCTATCAGGTTTCAAACAGTCTGCACTACATGGCTCACCAGATACAGCTAACACAACTGTAAACGGTTCTAAGTCTGTAACAACTGCTGGCTCAGATGAGTTGTTGTCATCAATGAAGATCATCAAGTCTTCAATGGCTAACATCACAACTGCATCTGCAGGGGATCACTCTATTCCTCTAACAGCACGTATGCCAGGTGCTACATCACTACCGACTGCAACAGCTTCACCAGCAATGGTTGTCGCTCGTATGGCTAGACTCCTTGATCAACAGCAAGTTGATACACAAGGTAGGTGGCTCGTTGTTGACCCCGTGTTTATGGAGCTACTTCGTGATGAAGATTCACGCTTTATGAATGCGGATTTCGGTGAATCAGGTGGACTACGTAATGGCCTAGTCATTAACAACTTCCACGGTTTCCGTATGTACACTTCATCTAACCTGCCAGCGGTAGGCGATGGACCTGGTACATCAGGCACAGCTAACCAAAATACTAACTTTGGTGTGATTGTTGCTGGACATGATTCTGCTGTAGCGACTGCAGAGCAGATCAACAAAACGGAAACATATCGTGACCCTGACAGCTTTGCTGACATCGTTCGTGGTATGCATCTATATGGTAGAAAGATACTTCGTCCAGAAGCTATCGTTACTGCCAAATATAACGCAGCGTAAGGGGGTATTTAGTTATGGCTACAATTACAATGTCAACCAACTCTGCTTCCACATCAAACAATGGTGGAACAGGGAACAAAAAACTCCGTGGTGCTCTTACTGTATTGCAAAACGATCTTGATATGGCTGACGCCATCTTGCAAAACGGTGGCACAGCTTTAGCAGCGAATGACATCATTCAAGCTATTGCTGTACCTGCAAACACTATGATCCTACACGCAGGTTTCAAAGTGGTGACAGCAATGGAAGGTACTACTACCGACTCTGCTTTTCACATAGGTATCACAGGAACTGATGTAGACATCTTTGCTGCATCATTTGACTATGACGGTGCATCTGTTGGTGATCATACACCAGCAATTACATCTTCAGGTGTGTGTGGAAATCTACCAGTGTTTACTGCAGCAGCAGATACACTTGACGTAGAGATTCAAGCGTCTAGTGGAACTATCACTGGTGGTATTCTTCGTGTATATGCTGTATGCATTATCATGGATGACATCTCACAGTCAGGTTCTGCAAATGAAGTAGACCGTGATCTACTAGCATAATACTTTGGGGGCTGGGCAACTGGCCCCCTTATTACATATTAGGAAGTACTTATGGCTGAAACGTATCTCTCATTAACAAACAAAACATTAGTTAGAATGAATGAAGTAGAACTTACTTCAACTAACTTTTCAAGCCCTAGAGGTGTACAGACACAGTGTCAAAACGCTGTTAATGAAGCTATACGTTATATTAACCAGAGAGAGTTTTCGTATCCGTTTAATCACGCAACAAACTCCTCTACACTTACTCCAGGTGTTGTCAAGTATAGTGTACCAACGAGTACTAAGTATATAGACTACAACACAGCAAGAATAAAAAAAGATGAAGACCTAAGTTCAGCAGGTAACAGTCTCACTAAACTAAACTATAACGAATACATATCAAGAGACTACGCTACAAAGGAAGATGATGTTACATCTACTACGCTTAATGGATCACACTCTAGCACTGTAGCTACCTTAACACTCACTTCAACAACTGGGTTTGATACCTCTGGTACTGTATTTATAGGAGGTGAGCAAGTCACATACACAGGCGTACTAGGTAACGACATAACAGGTTGTACTAGAGGAGCCAACAGTACAACGGCTGCTACACACGCTAGTGGTGTAACAGTAGCACAGTTTACAAAGGGTGGTGTACCTAGATTTATAGTACGTACCCCTGACAATAATTATTTACTGTATCCTTTTCCCGACAAACAATATACACTTGTATTTGATTACTTTACATTTCCTGCTGATTTGTCAGCCCACGGAGATACAACTACAGTACCTGATAGATTTGCAACTGTTGTCGTAGATGGCGCAGTTGCTTATGTGTATCAGTATCGTGGTGAGCTACAACAGTATGAGTTAAACTTTGATAGATTTCAACAAGGTATCAAAAACATGCAGACACTTGTAATAAACAAGTATGACTACGTAAGATCCACATTAGTAGGTAGTGACACAACGTCTTACAATCCTGTACTAAGAGTATCTTAGAATGCCAGATACATCAACATTACAACCAACAGCATTTAACTGTGAGGGTGGGCTAGTTTTAAACAGGTCCACCTTTCTTATGCAACCAGGTGAAGCATTAGTTCTAGAAAACTTTGAGCCTGACGTTGAGGGTGGTTACAGAAGAATAAATGGTTTTCGTAAGTACGTTAATCAGATAGTACCTCAGACATCTAGCTCTACTGAAAAAGTTTTGATGTCTTAGATTTGCAGACAAAGTAGTTGCAGCTAGAGGCGAAAAGATATTTAGTACAGGTTCTACAGAACTATCACAGAAAATAATATCTACAACTGCAATGTCAGGCTCTGGTACACTAAACGTAGATAGCACTGCAGGATTTAGTTCTAGTGGTACATTACTTATAGACAGTGAAGAGTTTACTTACACAGGTATAACTAGTACAACATTTACAGGTGTTACTAGAGCAACAACAAGTACAACTGCAGCTAATCATGCAGTGGATGCAGCAGTGTCAGAGAACTGGACAGAGCGAGATACAGGTAGAACTAGCGCAGATAAGTATGGCTTTGAAAGATTTAACTTTGACGGTAATGAAAAACTAATATGTGTAGATGGTGCTAATGCACCTGTTGTATTTAACTCATCTATGACAGCAACAGATGTAAGTGAAAGCAGTGTAGCAGGATCAAAGTTTGTAGCTGCCTTTAGAAATCACATGTTCTATGCAGGTAAGTCTACAACATCATCAACACTAGTATTTAGTGAGCCGTTTGATGAGGATGGTTTTGTTGTAAACGATGGTGCTGGTAGTATCAACGTAGACGATACCATAGTAGGACTAAAGGTTTTTCGTGATAACTTATTTATATTTTGTGAGAATAGAATATTTAAACTGACAGGTTCTGCTCTAGCTAACTTTGCTGTAGAGCCTGTAACCAGAAACATTGGTTGTGTAAACGGTAATACTATACAGGAATTTGCAGGTGACTTAATCTTTCTTGGTCCTGATGGTTTACGTACTGTTGCTGGTACTGCTAGGATTGGTGACGTTGAACTTGGTACAATATCTAAGAACGTGCAGTCTTTATTTGATGAGAACATACGTGACTCTAGCTTTTTGAAAGCGTTGTCATACCAGACAAAACACAGTACAGAATATTCTTTACAAAAGATACTGTGTCAGCAGCAAGAACTAAGGGTGTCATATGTGTTATGAAAGGTGATGGCTTTGAGTTTGCTGAGTCACTAGGTATTAAACCTTCATGTTCAGATACCCATGTAGAAGCAGGAGATGTAATAGTTATACATGGTGGCTTTGATGGGTTTGTACAACGCCAAGAAAAAGGTAGTACTTTTGATGGTACTTCTATACTAGGCAGATACAGAAGCCCTGACTTAAACTTTGGGGATGTAGGTATAAGAAAGTCAATGCACAGAGTTATTCTTAACTACAAACCAGAGGCTAACATAAGTGCAGATTTATTTTTACGATATGACAACGAGGCAGTAGGTGCATCAAGACCTGCTGCATACAGTTTAACAACAGCTACACTAGGGGCGCAGTACGGTACTTCTACTTACAGTACTGCATCTTCTACTACACAGTTTGTTTATGGAGGTGGTTCACAGCCTCTAGTAAGACAGCCAGTAGAAGGTTCAGGTTTTACTGTTGCATTAAAGATAGATGATAATGGTGCATCACCACCATATTCACTAAAAGGATTTCAATTAGAATACCAAGTAGGAGCTAGACGCTAATGGGTGCTACATACACAAGACAGTCCACGTTCACAGAAGGTGACGTAATACAGGCATCAGATTCAAATGATGAGTTTGATCAATTACTTGCCGCCTTTGCTGCTAGTACAGGACACACACACGATGGTACAACAGGAGAAGGTGGTCCTGTAACTGCGCTTCTAGGTACATCTATTACCATAGGTACAGGTGGAACAGGGGCAGACATTACAGTAACCTTTGACGGTGAGAGTAATGATGGTGTACTAAAATGGATGGAAGACGAGGATTACTTTGAGTTCTCTGATGACATTCTTATTGCTTCTACAGAAAAGATACAGTTTCGTGACACAGCTATTTTTATTAACTCTAGTGCTGATGGTCAGCTTGATATTGATGCAGACACAGAGCTAGAGATTACTGCACCTACTGTAGACATTAATGCATCTACTGCTGTGCTTATTAGTAATGACCTAAAGTTAGATAGTGATTCTGCTGTATTAGGTTTTGGTTCAGACAATGATACTACACTTACGCACGTAGCTGACACAGGACTTACTAAACAGTACAAACAAGCTTACATTTAATGATGCATCACAGTTTATTAATGCTCGTAGCGCAACTGTATTAGATATAAACGCTACTGATGAAATAGAACTTAATGCAACACTAATAGATATAAACGGTAATGTAGATGTATCAGGAACACTTACTGTGATGCTGCTGTAGGCTTTGGTGCTGATCTAATGATGTTACACTTACACACGTAGCTGATACTGGACTTTTATTAAACAGCACTATGGCTATCCAGTTTAATGATGCTTCTCAATTTATTAATGCGCCTAGTGCTACCGTATTAGATATAAATGCTACAGATGAAATTGAATTAAATGCAACACTAATAGACATAAACGGTAATGTAGATATATCAGGTACACTTACTGTTGGAGGTGCTCTAGACTTTGGTGATCTAGATATTTCTAATGTGGGTAGTATTGCCCTTGACACTATTACTAACGATGGCACAGACATTACACTAGACTCTTCTGGTGACATTATTCTAGACGCAGATGGGGCAGATGTATTTTTAAAAGATGCAGGAACAACTTACGGTTCTCTTACAAATAGTTCTGGCAACTTAGTTATTAAATCAGGTACAACTACAGCCTTAACATTTAGTGGAGCTAATGCTACACTAGCAGGTGATCTTACTATTGGTGGTGACGATCTCACAATGGCTACCAATACTGCAGGTGCTTTACTTATTGCAGATGGTACAAACTTTAATCCTACTCTAGTAACTGCTTTATCAGAGATTAGTACAGTAGCTAATGATGATGTATTCTTGCTGTAGATACATCTGGTGGTGGTCTTAAAAGATTACAGTAGTACTATTATTCTGGTACTTGTTCTGGTGCTATATCTAATGTAGTAGAAGATACTTCACCACAGCTAGGTGGTAACTTAGATACTAACTCTCAGAATATACTAATTGATGATGCACACTTTATTGGTGATGAAAATGGTAATGAGCAGATAGTATTTCAAACTACTAGTTCTGCAGTCAATCAAATAGAAGTTACTAATGCTGCTACTGGTAATGGTGTACAGATTGCTTCTACTGGTGGTGATACTAATATTGATTTAAAACTGTTGCCTAAAGGCTCTGGTCAAGTAGTTATTGATGGTAATGTAGGAATAGAGTCAGGGTTAATTGATTTAAAGAATGCAGGTGCAGTATCAAAAATTAAATTCTATTGTGAATCTAGTAATGCCCATGCACAAACACTTCAAGGAGCACCTCACTCTGAGGCTGCTTCAAACACCCTAACACTTCCAAGTACAGGCGGCGATGTCAATTTAGTTTCAACTGCTTCGACTGCAACACTTACTAATAAAACACTTACTGCACCTAAGATAGCTGATGGTGGTTTCATAGCTGATGCCAACGGTAACGAACTAGTTGTATTTCAAACAACAGGCTCTGCTGTAAATCAATTAGAGATTACTAATAATGCTAGTGGTAGCAATCCTATACTTGCGGCTACAGGTGGAGACACTAACATAGGTATTGCACTTACGCCTAAAGGCACAGGTGAAATTGTAATAGGTGCAGGTAACTTAAACTACGGTGGTACTGCAGTTACCTCTACTGGAGCAGAGCTTAATATCTTAGATGGTGTAACTAGTACAGCAGCAGAGTTAAATATAATAGATGGTGGTACTTCTGCTACATCAACTACAGTAGCAGATGCAGATCGTGTTGTTATGAATGACAACGGCACTATGGTTCAAGTAGCTGTAACAGACCTTGCTGCATACTTTGATGATGAAATAACTGCAATGGCTAACCTTGTAACTACTGCAGCTACTACAGTAGGAGCATTAGATTCTGGTAGTATTACATCTGGGTTTGGAACTATTGACACAGGTTCTTCTACTATTACTACTACAGGACTTATATCTGGTGGTTCATTAGATATTGATAATGTTCTTATTAATGGTACAACTATTGGTCATACAGATGACACAGATTTAATAACTGTTGCTGATGGTATAGTTACTGTTGCAGGTGAAGTGTCCTTGACAACACTAGACATTGGTGGTACTAATGTAACATCTACGGCTGCTGAACTAAACATACTTGATGGTGTTACAGCAACAGCATCAGAACTAAATTTACTAGATGGTGGTACTTCTGTTGGTAGTTCAATAACAGTAGCAGATGCTGATGGTTTTGTTGTTAATGATGGTGGAACAATGAAAACTATTCCTGCAACAGATGTAAAACTTACGCTGCAGGTAGTGCAGCCACTAAAGGATTTGCTATCGCTATGGCAATAGTATTCGGGTAAAAAGGAAAAGGTAAATGACCGTAATAAATCTAATTAATGTAACAAGTATTACACCTACGACAGTAGCAGGTGCAGTAACAACAAGTAGGGCATCTATTGTTGATGTTGCTGCAGACAAAGTTGCTAAAATAAACTCACTTATTATTGCTAACATTGACGGTACTAACGCTGCTGATGTTACAGTAGAGGTAAGTGTAGACAATGGATCAAACTATGTTGCCATTGCTAAGACTGTATCTGTACCTGCTGATGCTACACTAGTTGTTGTAGGTAAAGACAATGGGTTTTACTTAGATGAGACAGACTTACTTGCAGTTACAGCTTCTGCAGCTAGTGACTTAACATACTTGTGTAGCTTTGAACTAATGGATGATGCATAATAATGGCAAGAAGAACGGTGGCTTTATTGGTACTGATGGATTAGATGCACCTGATCCACCCACTGCAGTTACACCTACTGCAGGTGATGAACAGGTAAGTGTAGCATTTACTGCACCTACTGATACAGGTACGTCTGCTATTACAGGATTTGTTGCACAGGTTAGTACAGACGGTACTGACTATAGTGCAGGTTCTAATACAGGTTCATCTTCTCCTATTGTTGTAAGTAGTTTAACTAATGACACTGCAGCTACAGCTAAAGTGTGGGCTATAAATGCTTATGGCACATCTGCCCCTAGTGATGCTAGTGTTAGTTTTACTCCTGTTGCTCCTCAAATTGCATTGTACATGACTGGTAATTCTGACTTAGATCAGTTTGATATGACAAATAGTAGTAATGCAACTGATTTTGGAACTATTTCTCTAGGTTCTACATCTACCAGAGGCTCAGTAGCTTCCGCAACTCGTTATGTTCTAAGTGGTGGAGAGAGTAGTGATGCACTTACATATGTGACCATTGCATCTTCGGGCAATGGAACAGATTTCGGTGATGCTTCAAGACATGCAACAGGACCAACAGGTCTTAATAGTGCAACTAGGGGTATTTTTTGTGGTGGGATATCTGGTGGGGCGAGAAAAAACTGGATGGATTACATTACTATTGCAAGCACAGGAAATACTACTACGTTTGGTAATCTAACAGGGCGTGGGTCACAAAGAGCAGCTGGAGCGTGTTCTACTACTAGGGGAGTTGTAGGTGGAGGATATCGAAATACTTCAGGTGGTGGTTCAAACATAATGGATTACGTTACTATTGCATCTGCTGGTAATGCCACAGACTTTGGTGACTTAACACAAGCAAGTAACAATGGTTTAGCAGGGTTTTCTTCTAGTACTAGAGGTATTTTTGTATCTCTGCACAGCAGTTCAACTCCTTCAAACGTAATTAATTATATTACCATAGCTTCTACAGGAAATGCCACAGATTTTGGTGACTTAAATACAGCTGTTTATGCTACAACAGGGTTCTCTAATAAGATTTCTGGATTCTTTGCAGGGGGTATTAGTGCTGGTGGTGGTACTAATGAGATACAAAAAATTACAATAGCCACCACTGGAAACGCTACAGATTTCGCTAATTCTACTAATTCTTCGACAGGGGTCTTTGCAGGAAACTCAGGTTCACATGGGGGTATTGCATAATGCCTAACTATCAAGGTGTGTGGGATATCACAACACAGTTTCAATATGCAGCAGAGTGGCAAGCAAGTAATTTAATTCCTGCTATAGGATTAGTTACAGGGTTTGGTACTAATAATATAGATAAAATTTTAATTGCTAGTTCTGGTAATGCCACAGATTTTGGTGACATGTCCTACACAGCTGCTTTTACAGCAAGTTTGGCTTCTTCCGTTAGGGGCATAATGGCAGGTGATAATAAAAACGAGAGTACCGATAATAGCATTAGTTTTGTGACCATATCTACAGATGGTAATGCAGCAGATTTTGGTGATATGACAGTGGGTGCTCAACAAAGAGCAGGTGCATCTAATAACACTAGGGGCTTGTTTGCAGGGGGAGATGCTTCTTCTGGCAGAACAGATATTATAGACTACATAACTATTGCTAGTGCAGGAGATGCCACAGACTTTGGTGACTTAACATCAGGTAGAGAAGGTCCAGCAGCAAGTGCGTCAACAACACGCGCTGTTTTTGCAGGTGGTAGTACTGGTACTACAGTAAATATTATAGACTACGTTACAATAGGTTCAACAGGTAACGCAAGTGACTTTGGTGACATGACAGCTGCAATAACACAAGTAGCAGGATGTTCATCTTCAACAAGAGGATTGATAGGAGGAGGAACTACAGGTTCTAACTCAAATGTCATCCAGTATATCACAATAGCAAACACAGGTAACGCAAGTGACTTTGGTGATTTAACAGTAGCTAGACCTGCTTTGGCAGGTTTTTCAGATAGCGTTAAAGGTTTATTTGCAGGGGGTAGTAGTTCAAATGTAATTGATTTTGTAACCATAGCAAGCACTGGAAATGCTTCAGACTTTGGAGATTTAACTGCAGAGGGTGGTCACTCAGGTCTTTGTAATCGTCATGGGGGTATAGCTTAATGTCTAAAACACGTTTCTTTGGCAACCTCATAAAAACAAACCCTACTCTACCTACAGCTAACTCTTCTAGTGCTTACGGTACAGCTACTGGTATATGGACGCTAGAGGAAGCAGGAGCTTTTAGAGCATCAGGTGATTGGCCTGTTCCTGCTAGTCCTCCAGGTGCTCCAACTATTACAGGTGTTACTGCAGGTAATGCTCAAGTTATTGTAGCTTTTAATGCCAATGCTGATAATGGTGGATTAACTGTTTCGTCTTTTACTGCTACTGCTTCTAGTGGACAAACTGCTTCAGGTAGTAGCTCACCTCTTACAGTAACAAGTCTTACTAATGGAAATGCTGTTACGTTTACTGTTACTGCTACTAATGCATCAGGTACAAGTTCTGCTAGTAGTGCAAGTGATAGTGCTACACCAATAGCAGCTAAAGGATTTATGATAGGTGGTAACGCCTCAAATGTTATACAGACTATTACATTTTCAAGCACAGGTAATGCTACAGATTATGGAGATTTAACAACTACTAACACTAGACATCCAGTTGCGTCAGGAAGTGCTACTAGAAGCGTAGTTTTTGGTGGCTTTATGGTTCTTCTCATTTAAATACTATTCAATATTTTGATAATACTTCTTCTGGTGACGCAAGTGACTTTGGTGATCTTACAGCTGGAAATGCATTTGGAGGTCTTACAGCAGTTCAACTAGAGCGTGGAGTGTGGGCGGTAATTCTGGTGTAAAAATGGAGTATGTAACTATTTCTTCTACTGGTAATGCTACAGATGCAGGAGATTTACAAGCAAGTAGTCACTATCAAACTTCTGCAACTTCTTCTTCAACTAGAGGTATTATTATGGGAGGTGGCGATAATTCAGGTTCTTATGGCACATACGATCATATAGAATACCATACAATAACAAGCACAGGTAATTCTTCTGACTTTGGTGACATGACTGTGGCACATGGATATCATGGATCAGGAGGTACTTCAACCGTAGCTGTAGCTGCAGCAGGTAGGAGTGGTAGTTATAGTAATAATACAAATGTAATTGAATATGTAACAATAGCTTCTACTGGCAACGGCTCAGACTTTGGTGATTTAACAGGTGCAACACCAGATGTAGGAGCTTGTTCAGGAGGCAGGATGTGTATTTTGGAGGCTATGTAAGTAATTCACCAGTAAATACAATAGGTTATATAACTATAGCTAGTGCAGGAAATACTTCAGACTTTGGTGATTTATTAGCAGCTAACTATGAGATAGGTGGCAATAGTAATTCTCATGGAATTGCATAAACACTTACACACATAAAATGTTATAACTACACTCTAATAAAAACAATAATAAACGGAGTTTTTATGGCAAAAGCTAAGAAACAAACTAACGCTGTAGCAACAGCAGACTTTAATATTCAGCTACCAACATCTAAACCTGAATACAAGTCTATGCTTGCAAACATACAGGAACATGCACCTGCTATAGCACAGGCATCTAGCAACTTTTATAAGTCTCACTCTCAAATGATGTCAGTAACACTAGACGTAACAGCTATCACACCCATACGCTCTATTAAACACAGTCTTGCAGAAATAGAAAAGACTAAGTCTGCTTTAAAGAAGCTTACTTTAAATGAGAAAAGAAGAAGTAAAGTTAAAAACTAGAACGTAAGTTACTTGAAGAGACTGATGATCTAGAACGAGATGCTAGAGATAAAGATAAACGAGAAGCAAGCAAACGCAGAAAGCTCACGTGGATACGTTGAAGCTGCAGTACGTAAGCTAAACTTCTTTACGAACCAGTATGACAACCTGATGAAGAAGATAGGTAAAGAAGAACTTACAGAAGAAGACTATGAGTTAGAAGAAATTAAGTATCACATTATGACCTGTATGAAACAGGCAATAAATAGTGCAAGACCTAGAGGTGGTGTAATTGACGAGGGTAACATGATCTACTTATTTGATCTAGGTATCCCTGCAGCACAAGCCCAAGCAGAAGTATTTGCGTACTTAACTGGGAGAACGAATTAATTAAAGATGGTAAAGCTCCAGAGCATCATCACACAGTACAGTGGCTAGAAAGTTAGCTGATAAATGGGCACACTGCCCAGGTGACTTTGCTAACAGTAGAGGTTTTGACATCATAGATAAAACATCTTTGACAAACACACCACAGTTAGAGGATAAAACAGATGGCGTATAAAGTAGTAAAGTATAGACTAGAAGCTAGATGGTACAATACCTACATGGCTAAAGTTTGGTGTACCTCAAGGCACAGGTGGTATGTATCCAGTTGCTGATAGCTGATACAGGCTCACCTAGAGATTGGATTATGATAGGCATAGCTGATGATGGTGCAGACATATCAGGTGCTATTGCTGAGATTAGTAGCAAGTCTGACTACAGACATACCTAACTGACCAAGCAACAGCAAATAGTTGGACTGATCCAGATCCAGATGCCGACTGCACTGTGGCTTTCGATGCAGCAACCCATGCTACTAAAGTGTGGGATGATTTAACTACACTTAATGGAGGTTAAGCGTGGTTGACATTACACCAGAGCAACTAGAAGAAATGCTAGATCGTGCCGCTAAGAAAGGTGCGAGTGAAGCTCTGCGTGAGCTAGGTTTGCAGGATCAAGATGCAGCCAACGACATTAGAGACATGCGTGGTTTATTAGAAGCATGGAGATATACTAAGAAAAGCATATGGGCTACAACAGTAAAGATGGGAACCGTAGCCGTACTAACATTTTTAGCAACTGCAGTTTGGATGACGCTTAAATAATATACCAAGAGTAGGGAGAGTACTTGTGGACCCAGTTACCATCATAGGTGGTGCGACTGTAGCATTTAATGCGCTCAAGAAAGGCTTTCAAGTAGGTAAAGACCTACAAGATATGTCAGGACAGTTGACCCAATGGGCAGGTGCTATGAGTGATCTGTCTTTCATGGAAGCAAAAACAAGAACCCTCCGTGGTGGAAAGCACTAAATGGGGGTTCTGTTGAAGCAGAAGCTCTAGAAATATTTACAGCTAAAAGAAAAGCTGAATCTATGAGAAAAGAGTTAAAGGATTGGATCAGTTTCAGCATGGGGCCATCTGCATGGGATGAGCTTGTTGCTACTGAAGGAAAGATACGTAAGAAGAAGAAAGACCAAGAGTATCGTAAAGCAGAAATACAAGAAGCAATAGTTACATGGACTCTTTCAATAATAATCATAATAACTGGAGCAGCAATGCTAGGTTTAATAATATACATGGTGGCATAAATGGCTAAGTTTAAAGGTTTTAATACTCAACAAACATATCAGTTACTAACTGAACTAGGGTACGATGGTCCTGCAAGACAGGATCAAATGGATGCATTTGTTGCAGCCACACCTTCTGCTGGTTCTATGCTAGGACGCTATACTGAAATAGCCAAGCAACGTATAGAGGGTGGACCTCTGTCAGGTATTGGTATGAGTGACGGTGGTGCAGTTAAAAAGCTACTACTAGAAAGCATGGCTTTACTCAAGGTGACGGTGATACACTTGTAAGTGCACAAGGTGTGCCTGTAGCTTGGGATGGTACTTCATGGAA
>UEXL01000210.1_pt1 | contig 22338 bp, 29 predicted proteins | sample 1796671 | NCBI WGS metagenome assembly UEXL01 (sample SAMEA4772471, study PRJEB27181) | metagenome | reverse complement strand
TCCACCCGCAGCGGTCCACTCATCAGGCGGCATGTTGTCCCCCCCATGTCTCATCATCAATGAGAGCATCAATCTCATGACAAATCTTAACCAATGCCCTAAAGGTAGGGTGCGGATACTATGTGGACACACCCCAACAGCGGCATACGCCGCGTTGTTTAAAATGCACTCATGCGTTTTCTGTAGTTTTGCCAATCATATTCGTCAGCCATCTCTCTCTCCTTCTATAAAACTACTGATTAATCCTTGCGCGACTTCCGAGACAATCGCGTTCCCGTAGGCGCGGCATCGTCCCACGCGGCCGGCAATCCCATTAGCCAGCGGGAAAGTGCTGGGTTCAACTGGCCTCCACTTAGCATCTTTGCAGAAGAGCCAATCAACATCTCCCCAGATGCCGTTAGCCTCGCCCCGTAATGATCCCATCCCGCTAGCCTCGCCGCGTCCGCTGGGTTCAACCCCGCATTCATCCCCGCTTGACCTTCGCGTCCGGTCCTCGCCCCGACCGTTGTTGGTCGCATTCGGGGTCGGCCATCCGCGAACCACCATCTTCGACAGTTGCGTCAAACTCGATCCGGACATCCCCGCCGTAATTCCCGTGCCGCCCCGCGTCCCGTCCGATGCCGATGGCGTTGTCCATCCCGCTAACTGTGCCGTCACATCCAATGTATCCGTGCTGATCTTGCCGTTCCGAATGCGTCCACCCTGATATCCGCCCTTGTGATCCCGAGTGGTCGGAGTGGGCCACGAACCACAATCGTTGCCTGATGTGCGGCGCCCGAAGCCCGCAGCACAAGATCGAACGGTGCAAAGGCGTAGCCCTCTCCTTCCATGTCAGCTTGTACAAGGTCGATCCAACCAAGGCCGTCTTTACTCGCAACCTGTTCTCCAAAGACCGTTGCAGGTCGGCACTCGCGGATGAGGTGGAACCAGTCTGGGAATAAGTGCCGCTTGTCAGCAATCCCCTTTCTTTTGCCTGCCCCGCTGAAAGGCTGGCACGGACAGGATCCCGTCCAGACCGGTCGGTCATCGTCCCATCCCGCACCCCTGAGTGCGTGGCTCCAGACGCCAATTCCTGCGAAGAAGTGGCACTGAGTAAATTCAAAAAGTTCCTCTGGTCTGACATCACTGACCTCATCGCCACCTAAACCATTGTACTCAACCCCGCAAAATCGTAAGTGCGAAGCCAATCTAAATGTCAAACGCATCTATCATGAATAAGTAATGTATTCACTAATAATCGCCATCGTCCATAGCCTCCCATAATCTAATGTATGCATTCACGAAATTGCGCTGACAGTGAGACAGGGTGGACGCATCCTCCAAAGCCAAATCCATGGCATCACCAACATAATCACCAAAACCATTCTCATTAATCCACCGCTCGTATACAGCAACCAACAAAGAACGAACCCCCGCAGTATTGCGAGGATCCGTAGGTGTGAACCAAAGCGATGGCATCAGTTCGACCTCCAAATAGCAAGAGCATCAGCCTCAGACATGTCATTTAATATGCGCCGCTTCTCAGAACCAAACACGGTCCACGAACCGTCAGTCTCACGGGGATGGTACTTGGTCTGGTAAATGCCGTCCTGCCCCTCAATCTGAAACAAAACATGAGACTTCAACTTGCGCTTCATATCACGCCGCGCCAAAATGCCTCAACCTCAAGATTGCACCACAGTTCCAAGTCCATGGGCAAACCCTCAGCAAACAATTCACACGGCTCAAGATTAGGCATCGCATTACAATGTGCCTCAACCTCTTTTAACACACGGTAAAAAGAAGTCCGCTTGCCAGCCTTGCCAAACTCAGACTTGCAATGCATGTGAACGTCAGTGCAACCGCCATGACCCTGATTGCTAACCTCAGCAAAGACCTTGCCATCTACCCAAAGATTGGCAGTAAAACACAATGTCTCCTCAGACATCCACTCAGTGTACTTAATGGATTTCAATTCTAACTTCATGACAAGCACTCCAAATCAAAACGGTTGCGGACGTTCTCTAAATTCCTCTCCATAACCTCAGAGTGATTGACCTCAGATAACGTATCGTCCTCTACACCATAACGAACGTCACAATCCCACTCGTCATGAATATCCTGTAAAGCAGCAAACAAAGACAACTGCTTACGGGTCAATGCTTTCAAACCCAAAGACCGCGCAACAACGTCACGAACCAAATCACCACGGTTGCCATCAGCAATGCCAATGCTCTCAATCTCCGGAGTGTAATGCTCATCACTGATAAACACACCAACAGCACACATGCCGCCCTTGCCATCACGATACGCACGAAGAACCATCCATGCACGGTCCATCCATCGCGGACAAATGCTCAGATGCCTTGTTAAAAATATCTTGGAGTTCCATCTTCTACCTTCCTATCTACTACTAGTCGAAGCACCATGCCTCGCGAATCAAGTTAAACGCACCACGGACCGATGTCAAAATGTTTCTTGTGTTCGCACTATAGGGGGTAGCTGGAGATTTTGAAACTTTTTGAACTGAAAACTATTGGGATTTGGTGCGAACAACGCGAACAACATACTAAAGATGAAATATTATTAAGCCCGGACAAGGGGTTATAAGAAACTACCTTGTTCGCACCATACTTTTGAGTAGTGCGAACAAGGTGCGAACAACGCGAACAACTTACCCAGTTGCCTCGTACTGCCCTCTCCTAGATTTTTCGGTCCAACCCGTCCCAATTCCTCTGGGAAAAACACTATATGTAAACTTGATGCATCGCGCAGCGACACCTATAATGCCTGTAAACATTGAGGATTTTGCTATGGCATCGCTGAAAAAGAAGATCGAGAAAGCACACTCCAGAACGCTGACGCCCAGACAAATGACCTTCGCACGGCACATTGTGGAAGGCATCTACTCCAATGCTGAGTGTGCAAGAAAGTCTGGATACAAAAGGTTCTTGCACAAGAACACGCCTCTCGTTTGCTAAACGGTCGGGACTATCCTCATGTGCTAGAATACATACAAGAGATGCGCGATGAAAGAGAACGCCGGTATGGGGTGTCAACCATCGGACAACTGCAACGCCTACATCAGCTATCCGAGGGGGCTGAAGAGGCAGGTCAATTCTCTGCCGCTATCAATGCTGAAAAGATACGATCAGCACTTGGCGGTCTGACTGTAGACAGGCGGGAACAGACACACACCATCGACACCATGTCCCGTGATGAAATAGTCGGTCGGCTTGCTGATCTCCAAAAGAAATTCCCACAAGCATTTGTGATAGATGCTGAGTTCAAGGATGTGACAGATGTCGAAGGGACCAGAGGCGAACTTTTGGAACACGATAAGGCAGAACTTACCGCCGAAGGCATCAGCGACACGGATTGAGAACGTACATGGCGGGGGAGTTCCCGATGTGCATGTAATCTGGGATGGATTACCCTTCTGGATTGAATTGAAGACAACCAAAAGCAATGCAGTCAATCTCCGATCCCATCAAGTTGCGTGGAATATGCAGTATTGGTCGCGAGGTGGTGCGTGTTTCTTCTTGGTCAAGAGCCTCTCTGACCGTTCCTTGCATCTATTTGGGGGGGATCAAGGCCCATTCCTCATGGAAAAGGGGTTGAAATGCGGGGTTGGACATGTTTTCGGGGACGTTGGTGCCGTGTTCACGGCCCTGCGCCCCCGCTTGCTTAATCATTACGCAGGTGTCTGCGCCCCTGCGCCCTAATTTCTGCGCCCCCGCGTCAGGGTTCGGGCTCCGCAGGTCTGCGCCCCCGCTAGCTGGTTAACATTTAGGGTATGTTTGTTAACTTCTCCGGATCCCTGCGCCCCCGATCGAGGTGGCCGGCCAACCGGTCTGCGCCCTGCGCCTTCGCTCTAATGTGTGTGAAAAATTGGGGCGGCGCCAGGATTTCACCGGCGCCGCCCCCTGTGTCATTTTAAATCCCCCGCCCGTACAAAGTGCCAATCACCATGATAGCAGAATACATCATAGCGTCCTTGTTGTAGTGTTGCAGCATAGGGGCTGCGCCCTTGGTCTTTATAGATTACCTTGTTCATTTCTGTCTGGTAAGGATCATAGCAATCAGACCAGCAAATCCGTGCCTGTCTGGGCCCGACTATCAGACGCTGTTGGAATGCGCCGCTTCGCGCATCCATAATGGAGTGCATCAACTCTGCGTCCTCTGCTGTCTCAATGTCTTTAGGATCTAGATATATGTAAACGTTAAAGCCCCCGTCTGAGCTTATGTCGTTTGCCAAGGTGAAATCGTGTCCCCTGCCTCAATGGCAAGGGATGCGATATCGCAAGAGATCTCCGCGGTAATCATGACGGGAATTTCTCTTGCATCATTTTGCCTACAAGTCTGGCTTGTTTCATGACATCCATTTTAGGATGTCTCATTTCAACAATGGTTCGACACTTGTTCCAGTATGTGTCCTGAGTCCAGAAGTCTGGCTTTGCGTTTACTTCCTTCTCTATTTGGTCTGCTAGATTTCGTGCTGCTTCATAGTCCATTTGGTTTCCTCTCTACTAGTGCGGGGACACAAGGCCCCCGCGTTGATTGTGCCATTAGTGCTGTACAATGGCAATTGATTTCGGAGACTTGGTGCTATTGCCCCCGCATAATTTACAGGCGTTACATTGCACCCGCCGGCCGGCTTCCTTGCTTGCGGGACAAAGGATCTCTTTACCTTTACGATATCGCCTAGGTCCGTAATGACTCGGAACGTCCGCCGGCCGTTGTTCCAATGTTCAACCGCTTGCGCTTTAGTATCTGCGCTTTGCATTGCAATATCTGGACGAAATCCAGATTGATGCGTGTATGCCAGATGAGTCGCGCAACTGGTCAATAGTTGATCCCATACCCATGATGGAATTGCTGCAGGATCCCCATACGTGCCAAGTCTAACAACACGGCCGGCCCCTAGTGTCATACGGTCCCCCCTATTGTCTGCCATGGGATAAGTACCACGTAAGAATGATTTATATACTATGGTCGGGCCTTGCCCTAGGTTAACATAACAGTCACGCTTGACCGCTTGCTTGCGCTTAGGGTCATCGGTCGGTGTCCTCTGAATTTACAGTCACCACAGATAGAGAAGTCTGCGCCTGTCTTGCTTGCGTCTAGTGGGGAGATGTCAGACCGGATTATATAGGTCTGTAAAACCTTGCCTGTCTTTGTGTTGCGGTCGCTATAGGTTGCGATCGCAACAACTGGCTTACCATCCAATAGGCTTTGCCCTTGTATATGATACCGGATTTCATGAGTCGGATTCCTTTCCTGTTTCTAGTTAACGTAGGTTTAGTCTATAGTATCGGTCGCGCAGCGGCAACATATTTGTAGGTCTATATAGTCAAAAATACATCGAGGCGCGACTCCAGGGCGCCGGTCTGCGCCCCCGCTAGCAGGCCGGCCGGCCGATATGTCTGCGCCCCCGCTAGCCAGTATATATTTATAGATGTCTGCGCCCCCGCTAGCCGGTCGGTCGCTTGCATATCCTGCGCCCCCGCTAGCCGGTCGATCTCTATCATGTTCTGCGCCCTGCGCCCTGCGCGCGCGCCGCCGGCCGGCCGGATCGCGCCCAACGCGGCACAAAAAAAAGGGCGCCGCTAGGGCGCCCTTGGTTCTATTCCATCCATTCATCTGGATGCGGCGACATGATATGGTTCACTCTTGCACGGTCGGCCGCGTATTGATCCACTACCGGATTAGTACATGTGCCGGTCGTGGGATACATCATAATCCCGCATCCGAACTTAGTGAACTTGTGAGCAGCATCGCGATAGTTCGTTGCGTTACCCTCGCTTACTACATCATGTAGCGTGTCCATTTCCCATGGTTCGCCGCAGTGTCCGCAATAAATATCTGGCATTGTCTTTCCTCTTTCTGGTTAACGTATGGCTAGCCTACATCACATAGGCTAGCCGGTCTAGGTTATACTGTGATCTCAGTCCAAGATTTGATCTTGCCATCCGCGTCAATCTTATCAACGGCCGCTTCAATCTTGGCATTGACCGGATTGTCGGCATATCTACCGGTGTAATCTCTTTCCATTCTTTCTAAGCGACGATACAACGTTTTTCTTAATCTCATGGTGCGTGACAGGTAGATGCATTGCATCTAGACCACAACAACATCTGGACCTCAATATATTCTAACTTGATACGCATGGTTTCTCTTTCTTTTCTGAGTTGGCCGCGATCCGGCCGGTGTTATGTAGAGGATCTACATAGTGCGGTACACTGTTGCCAGTGTACCGGCTATGTATTGCCTAGTCGATCCAGCGGAATGTGTTCCGTGTTCCTGTCTTAGCGAATAGAGCAAACATCTTCGCGATGCCACGTAGTTCTAGCTTGCTTAGGTCGCTATGTCCGTTCTGTGCCAGTGTCTCAAAGTCTGACACTTTCGGTGCGGTGCGTACGTCTGATACTTTATATTCTGCGAAACCGTTCGCGACGGCCGTCGCTTGGTCCTCTTTAAGCATCGCGCCTAGGCTTTTCTGCAATGCTTTGATTGCGTCTATACGTGCTGCGAGGATCGCTTGTTCGCTTGCGCTTGGCGATACTACTTCAAGAGTCTTTTCCGATACTAGGTTAATAAGTGTCATGTCTTACCTCTTTCTGATTAACTAGGTCCGCGTTTTGCTTTCCCTAGATGTAATCTAGGCGATGATTCGGGTGCTTGTCAACACAATAATCGCCCATATCGGACCATATAGATAATAAAATACAGGTATCAGCCACGCATTGACACGCTACACCCGCGCAGGTCTAGGGGTTACTGGACGCGATGCCATGGGAATCTAGAGCATTCGACCGACCCCATCCCCCCCTAAACTGGGGTACGGTCGCACGTAGCAGGCTGTAAAAGTAGGTCCGGTAAATTCATTCCGGTATTTTTCCATTTGGGACCATGGTCCTTGATTGGCCTTCAAAAAATCGTGGGTATATTTTCATTTGGGTCTACGGTATACATTTTACATGGTAGATTACAGCATAGTTCGTGGTGAGTTGTCTTCTGATTTGGAGGATGATTTTGTTTCGTTGGGTCGTTTGGCCTATGAGGAGAGTTCGTTTAGTTCATTAATTGATTACGATGAAGCCAAGATGTTGGGTATTGCTCGAACGTATTCTATTTCTGAGAACAAGGTTTTATTTATAGCCAGTGACGGGGATGTTGTTGTTGGAATATTTGCGGGGTATCATTCTCCGTGGTTTTTTTAGTAATGATAGTGTAGCACGGGATGTAGTTTGGTATGTTCGTGAGGAGTACCGCAGTTTGGGTGTTGGGATAGATTTATTGTCGTTGTTTGAGGATTGGTCTTGGGAGAGTGGTGCGAGTGCTATTTTGCTTGGGCAGGATTCTGGAATAGACACGACTAAGTTTTCGCGCATATTGGAGTCTAAGGGTTATGGATTTATTGGTGCGAATTACAGCTTGAGGTCGAGAGAATGAGAGATATTTTTAGTGTTCTTCGTGATTATCGTTTATTTGGGGGTGATGACGAGGGCGGCAGCGGCGGCGGTTCTGACAAGACGTATGACAGTTTGGCTGATGCTGCGAAGGATGGTCAGCACGGCAAGGCTGTAAATATCAAGGGCAAGGGCCTTCAGAAGGTTGAGTTTGCGGACAAGAGTTATGACAAAAAGATGTCCACGGCTAGTTCTAAAGCATCCACTGGCGGTTACACTGGTTTAAAGGATATGTTTGACGGCGGTGGTCCTGGCAAGTCTGGCGCGACATTTGGCAGCGGTGGCGGCGGCAGGGCTGACACAAACAACGATGGTTATGTGAGTGCTGCTGAGGCTAGGGCTAATCCTTTATCTCAGAACTTTGCTTCTAGTGTTGGCAATTACGTTGCTGGTGGCGGAGCGTTGGGCGCTATTATGGGTGGTGGTGGCGGATCATCGGCACCTCGCCCTCCTCGGCAGCGCATTGGTACGAAGGGTATGACTTCGGCGCAGCGCAAGGCGTTAACGGATGCTGGATATGAGGTTACGAAGGGTGGCAGTGTTAAGAAGAATGGTGGCACTGTAGCTGGTTCAAATTTCTCTGGATCGCGTGAGGTTGACGCGATTATGAACAGTGGTCCATTGAGTGGTGAGCGCGGATCATTTGGGGATGCTTTTGCTGCGGCCCGTAAGAAGGCTGGCGGTGATGGTGGTACGTTCACGTTTGGCGGCAAGCAGTTTACGACTAATATAGACACGGCACCCAAGACCAGTTTACGTCCTAAGTTACGCCCTACTACTGCGGCGCCGGCAGCGGCTCCGATTGTTGACTATGATAGTTTGTATGAGGCTGAGGCTTATGGCCCTGGGGGCATTGGCGCGGCACCATTTGGTTCTTATGCTCCTCAATCACAAGCGGCTAATTTCTACACGGATCCTAGTGCGTCTACTGCGGCTGTTTACCCTCAAGCTGCTGACTTTTCTAGAACGGATTTACCTCCGGGTTCGTATGAAGTTGCATCTTCTGGAAATGCTTTTGAGAAGTTTTTAAATTCGGTTGGTTTATTGGAGGACAAGAACACGGGGGAGGTTTCTACAACGTACAATCGGACTGATGGTCCGGTTATCGATACTATACCTGATTTAGGTTCTGATCCCTCGGACAACCGTGAGCCTCGGGGCATGTATGATTCTCCTTCTATTGTTTTACCTGATGAGTTAATCGGGGCTCCGATGGGATATGTTCCGGAGCCTTTAACTTACAACGAGATCATTGAGAGCATTGGTGCGGAGATTACTCCCGAGGCTCGGACGGCTCCATTAAGTGATTATGATGCGGATCGTTTAAAGCCTGGACTTAGTCAACCTTTGCAGGCTCGTATCAAGACGCCTGAAGAGGATGCGATTGAGAGGGCTCGGGCTGCGGCGCGTGGAGACATTTACTCCCCAGATCTCCCTGGTCCTAACAGCATCGCTGCGGTAAGAGACAAAGTTGCCAAGCAGTACGCTGAACAGCAAAGAGATCCGGAGCCTCCGGGGCTTTCTTATGACGAGTTAGTGGCTGCTGGCTTGGCTCAGGGCTTTGGTACTACGTCCCGTGCAGCACAGGACGCGACTAACGTTATTGCTCCACCGGACATGTTAGCTGACGGTGCTGATTTTGTTGGTCCATTTAGGCCGGGCATGGAGCCCAAGGCTGGCGTTCCGATGGTTGTTGGTCAGCAAAGCAAGGTAGCTACTGAGGCGGCGATAGCTGCGGAGGGCGCTTCTAATGTTTTTAACCGTGTAAAAAACAACATGGATCGCGATACAAGAGCGGCCATAGAGCGGAGGATTTTTCCGGACGGTATTGGTTCTTTTGATTCTGAGGCGGCTAAGGCTCAGTTTGTTATGCAGGGCGCAAGTATGTTTCCTCTTGTTGCTGCTATGGTAGCTAATCCTGGTCTAGGCATGACGGTCGGCGGCGGCATGGCTATTGCTGATGTGGGCCAACAGATTGATGCGAATATAGATGCTAGGAACCAAGCTGGTGAGTTAGGTCAGCTTAATCCTTCTCAGGTACAGGCGATAAAGTTACTGGCTCGAGAAAAGGCGGCGCTTCCTTCGGCGGTAGTTGGCGGAACTGCTGCTAGACTTTTAGGCACCAATCCGATTGCCGGTATTGTTGCTGACGTTATTAGTGAGGTGGGTCTAGAGCCCAGCATTGCGGAGGGGGCCGCGTTTTTTCAAACAGGGACGGATGTTAAGACTGAAAATTTATTAGCACAAAATCCCGCGGATGTTGCCTTTTTGAGTGGTTTGACCAGTGGTGCGATTGCGCCTGCGGCTGTTGCTGGGCAGGCCATGAATACCGCATCAGCACCTCCTGTTGTTCAGACTGAGGCTCCAACTCAAGACAGTTTGGCGTACAAAGCGGGACAGGGCATTGGTAATTTCACACCTCCCAAGGCTTTTTCTGACGCTGCCACACTAACAGCGACTACAATGGGCGGTACTCCTAAGATGCCTTCTGCCGTTGCTCCTGATGCTGCGGCGAAGGTTATTTCTGGATCTGGCTCTAACGTTGCTCCTGCTCCTGCCGCTCAAACAGTAGCTCCTGTTCAGACGCTTCCGGAAAATTTAGGTCTTCCTTCGTTACTTAACACTGCGGCAAGTAATAAAGTGGTACAGATGACTTCGCCAACGGCTTTGTCTGCAAATAATCAGGCTCAATATACTACACCGAGTTTTGTTCCTGATGGTACAGCGCAGCTTCAAGCAGCGACTATTGAAGATACGGGTACAGGAGTAACTGTAGACGCTCCAACACCTTTGACCCCAGAACAAATTGCAAATGTTTCTCCCCAAGCCGGTGCAGAGTTAGATGCGGCACTTGATGTTGCACCTACCACCGCAGTGGATGCGGCGCCAACGCAGATTGATAAGAACGGAGCTTCTAGGCCAGAAAATGTTTCCGCTGCGATAGATCTTTTAAAGACAGACGGCAAAAATTCAGCTTCTTATTTGCAACGCAAATTGAGAATAAATTACAGTGAAGCATCCGAAATAAATAAACAGTTAGAAGCGGAAGGGTATATTTCCGCTCCAGATAAAATTGGCAGAAGAAAGATACTAAAGACTGAGCCTACTCCAACCCCAGAAAACAGAGCTTTACAAATTCTACAAAAGGCGCGGGTTCAACAAAACAAAGGAAGCAATTCATTAATTTCAAAAGAAGATGCGAAAATATTAGAAGCGGAAGGCTTGTTAGAACAGGGTGCTTCCAATCTCGCCATAGCGTCTAACCAAAGTGTTGCTGATTTATTAGCTCAAGGTCCAGAGGCTGTTAAGGCAAAACTTAAAGCAAAAACAAAAACAAACTTAGATGCGTTAACGGATCAGCAGCTTATTGATACGGTTGGTGGCAAACCAAAGTCTGTTGGCGCCGCGGCTGGTAGAAGCGGTGTGGTTGATGCAATACTGAGGAAAAACCCTGATTACTTGCCTTTTGGTTTTGATTTTAATCTTGGGACTGATCTTGATACTAGACTTCAGGACATAGCGTTTCAGCAAGCTCAAGAAAACAGAGAGGCGGGTCGTTCAAACTTAGGCGCCACTCCTCCAGACACTATTGGCCGTGTACCCAAACGAGAAACTCAAAGTGAGCTACTCTTGGGTGATATGGGCAGTACAAGACAGTATTCTATCTACGATTCTGATGGGAATATTAGGGATGATTTTGTTCCGTCAAGATTTGCTCCAACGGCTAAGGGTCAGTATACCGGAGAGCAAATAGCGGCACAAATGAATAGGGAACGTCTTGCTCGACAGGAACGTGGTGAAACGGAAGCGGCGGGAAAAGCCGCAGGAGTTGAGGCTATTGAAGCCTCGGATGCGGCTCTTTTAAGCGGTTTGCCTGTAGATCCTGCTGGTGTTGGATCATTAAGAAACTTCCCGTCTAACATTCCGTTGGTAGATTCACCGGCCGCGCAGCGTGACCGGCAAATTGCTAATGCTCAAAGGGAGAAGGCTCGTTTAGAGGCAGAGGCAATGGCTCCGTTAAACAGGGCGCAAGCAGCACTAGATGCTGTAGTTGATCCAGTTCCTGCAGCGATACAGTCTGTTGAGGCGCAACGTGCTGAGATGCTAGCGGCTAATAAAACGTATCAAGACTATATTAATACTAGGGCGCAGATTTCGGCGTTAGACGGAGTTACTAAGGAGCAAGCGGAGCGCGAGGCTTTTGCTGCGGTAGAGCAACGGATTGAAGATCAACAGCAGCGATTGTTAAATGCTGTGAATGCTGAGGGCGGCACAGCGGCTATAACGAACGCGGCGAATAACGAGATTGCAAAATTAGAGGCTCAGTTAAACGCAGTTAAAGAGGTTATTCTTAACGAAAGAACACCGCGGCCTGTTAATTTTCCACCCGCTCCGTATAAAACCACGGGTGAAACGTTAATGGAAAAAGCAGCCATTACCACTCCCGTAGAAGTGGCAGAGATGGCTCCGCTTGTACCACCCGCCTCACCTGAGTCTGTTGGTGAAGCGGATATTACACCTCCAACGTTAGCCGAATTTATTGAGATCCAACGAGCCAAACCAAGGGACGGTGTTCCGGTAGATCCGTTAGCGGCGACCGTAGAAATGCCACCATCTCAACAAGAGCAATTAGCCTTGGATCTTCAAGGGGGCTCTGCTGTTACCACACCGGAGGGAATTATGTCCTTGGTAGATCGCACATCAAAAGCGCCAGCGGCAATGGATGCTGTTAATCCCGTAGCTAGCCCAGAGATATCGTTTGAGGAAGCTATGGCTAAGGTTGCAGAAGAACCTACCGCTAGAGCGCCGAAAGACGCGGATCCGTTGGTGCTGACAGACCCTGTTACTCAAGGTGGTATTGCATCCGCTGTTCCTGGTAGAATACCCAAGGACAAGCTACCCACACGGTTCCAGAGTGATTTACCTGTTGTTGATCCCTTCAGTCGCGAGAACCAGTTGGCGCGTCAAGCGGCCAACCGTGCGCGTTTCGCGGCTCAAGAGAATGAGTTGGCTGCGGCGCAGGGTTTAACTCCTGCTTCCAAGCCTGTTGGTTCTACAGAAGTTATTTCTCGAACAGATGAAGAAATTGCTAGAGATAACCAAATTGAACAGGATCGTAGAAACGCTAGGAATGCTGCGTTGCGCGGTCTTGCTTCTCTATACCTGCAACAAGAACCACTATTGTAGATGAGCCTAGAGATCTCATAGAAGAACAGACACTACCCGACGAGTTATTGACAGAGCCGTTTAACAACACTCCACCCGAAGATACGGGCGGCGAAGGCACAGGCACTCCAAGGGAGAGCGCCCCGAAGTATGTTCCTGTAGATATGAACAACGAGAACAACGACGATCTGGGTTGTCCTTCTGGTTATGCTCGGGTGTTTGATCCTGCCACGGGCCAACCGATATGCGGACGGATTGATGAGCCTTCGGCTCCCGGTCCTGCGGCTCCTGCCGAAGAGGCAGAGGAGGAGGATGGTGTTGTGATCGACATACCGATAACGGAGCGTCCGAAGATCAGTCCGTACTATGTACCGGAGATGGTTGAGAGTAATTACACACCATACGTTCCTGGGCGTAGAGCAAGAACACAGTGAATTTACAAGCACTACCAGAGGACGCGCTGAAAGAGATTTTGGCGTTAACTGAGGCCAAACGGAAGTTAGACATACGCGAACAGGCGGAGAATTACTTCATGCCGTTTGCTCATCATGTGTATGAGAACTTCATCGAGGGCCGTCATCACCGGATTATTGCGGAGAAGCTGGAGCGTGTGGCTCGGGGCGAGTTAAAGCGTTTGATTATTAACATGCCGCCTCGTCATTCCAAGTCTGAGTTTGCCAGTTATTTAATGCCTGCTTGGTTTTTGGGTAGAAACCCGAAGCTCAAGATTATTCAGGCTACGCACAACACGGAGTTGGCCGTTCGGTTTGGCCGTAAAGTAAGGGATTTAATTGATGACCCAGCCTATAAAGAGATATTCCCTGAAACTAACCTCAAGGAAGACAACAAGGGCGCGGGTAAGTGGGGCACTGACAAGGGCGCGGAGTACTTTGCGGCGGGTGTTGGGGCTGCGATTACTGGCCGCGGCGCGGACTTGCTTGTCATTGATGACCCTCATTCGGAACAGGACGCATTAAGCGAGACTGCGTTTGATCATGCGTATGAGTGGTACACTTCTGGGCCTCGTCAGCGTTTGCAACCGGGCGGAACTATCATTGTTGTTATGACCCGCTGGGGTAAAAAGGATTTGACGGGCCGTTTGTTGGCGGAACAGGGCAAGGATATACTGGCTGATCAATGGGAGGTTGTAGAATTTCCTGCAATACTACCCAGTGACAACCCATTATGGCCTCAGTTCTGGGATAAGGACGCTTTGCTTTCGATTAAGGCGTCTTTGCCTATTCAAAAGTGGAACGCTCAGTGGCAACAGAACCCGACTGCGTCCGAATCGGCCATAATTAAGCGCGAATGGTGGCGTGATTGGGACAAAAAGAAGATTCCCACGATTAAATACATAATTCAGGCGTATGACACGGCGTTTTCCAAGAAGGAGACTGCGGATTACAGCGCAATTACGACTTGGGGAATTTTTGACCCCGAGGATGGGACCGGAGACAACATAATTCTGATGGATGCGCGGCGTGATCGCTGGAATTTCCCAGAATTAAAGGAAGTTGCGTTTGAAGAACACGAATATTGGGAGCCAGACATGGTTCTGGTTGAAGCAAAAGCCACGGGACAACCCTTGATTGACGAATTACGGTTGCATGGCATTCCTGCTTTGGGTTTTTCGCCCGGTAAGGGTCAGGACAAGACCACTCGTATGCATATGATTGCTCCGTTGTTTGAGGCTGGCAAGGTTTGGGCTCCGACTACCAAGAAATTCAGTGAAGAGGTCATTGAGGAGGTTGTTTCATTTCCCAATGGTGACAACGATGACTTTTGTGATAGTATGACCTTAGCATTAATGCGTTTTCGTAAGGGTGGGTTTGTTTCCTTGGAAGGAGATGACACTTTGAGGATGAATATAGACCGCGTAATCGGGAGTATTACTGATGGCCCTGCCACCTCGACCCATGGGATCTCTTGTTGATCCATCTTTGATGCCTCTTGATGTAACTGGGGAGCAAACGGAAGTTGATGTTCCAGAGCCGATGGATTTTGCCATGGGTGCGGAGATTATTCCTAACGAGGATGGCAGTGTTACCATTGAGGAGCTTCTGGAAGAGGCTATGGGGGACGAGATACCCGAGGACATTCCACATGACGCTAATTTAGCGGAATACTTGGATGATGGGTACTTGGGCGAGTTATCAAGTGAACTTCGTGCTTCTTACGAGGATGATTTGGAGTCTCGATCTGATTGGGAAGAGACATATACCAAGGGTTTAGACCAGTTAGGTATTAAGCAAGAGGATCGCACCCAACCCTTTGAGGGTGCCTCGGGCGTTACGCATCCTTTGATTGTAGAGTCTGTAACTCAGTTTCAATCGCAAGCATACAAAGAGTTGCTGCCGGCGGGTGGCCCTGTTCAGACGCAGATTTTGGGCAAGCAGGACGCAAGGTTGAGGCGCAGGCTAATCGCGTTAAGGATTACTTGAATTACCAGATTACGGAAGTGATGGAGGAATACGATCCTGAGATGGATCAGTTGTTGTTTTATCTCCCTATGTCCGGATCTACGTTTAAGAAGGTTTACTTTGACGAGTCCAAGCAAAGGGCTGTTTCGACCTTTGTGCCGGCTCAAGACTTAGTTGTTCCTTACGCTGCGGCTGATTTACAGTCGGCATCTAGGGTTACTCATGTTTTGCGTATGGATTACAACCAAGTTCGCAAGATGCAGGTTGCTGGGTTCTTCAAGGACATTGAGTTACAGGCGTCTGACGCGGAGCCTGACGAGGTTCGGCAGAAGGTTGATGAGATACAGGGTACATCCCGCACCTATCAGGACGAAATCTACACGTTGTTGGAGATGCATGTCGATCTGGACGTTGAGGGCTTTGAGGACATGTCTCCTGATGGGGAGCCAACGGGTATTCATCTGCCTTACATTGTTACTTTGGACGAGGCTTCTGGCAAGGTTCTAGCGATACGCAGGAACTTTGAGGCTGAAACAGACTTCGCTAAGAAGCGTCAGTTCTTTGTTCACTACCGGTTTATGCCCGGTCTTGGGTTCTATGGCTTTGGTTTGATCCATATGATTGGTGGGTTGGGCCGCGCTGCGACCAGTATTCTGCGTCAGTTGATTGATGCGGGTACTTTGGCAAACCTGCCGGCTGGATTTAAGGCTCGGGGTGTGCGGTTACGCAACGATGACGAGCCATTACAGCCCGGAGAGTGGCGTGATATAGACGCCCCTGGGGGCAACATTAGGGACTCTATTATACCATTGCCGTACAAGGAGCCTAGTGCCACTCTAGCACAGCTTCTAGGCGCTCTGGTGGAGGGCGGACGCCGCTTTGTATCACTGGCTGACGAACAGACCAGTAATATGAACCAAGAGACACCTGTTGGTACGACTGTTGCTATGCTTGAGCGTGGCATGAAGGTGATGTCGGCCATTCACAAGCGGTTGCATTATGCTCAGAAGAATGAGTTCCGTATTCTGGCTCGTATCTGTGCAGAGAATATGGATCAGGAATATCCGTATGATGTAGCTGGTGGCGAGAGAAGCATTAAGGCGCAGGACTTTGACGGTCGGGTAGATGTTATACCGGTGTCGGATCCTAACATCTTCTCGATGGCGCAGCGGGTTACTTTGGCTCAAACGCAGTTGCAGTTGGCGCAATCTAATCCTCAGATGCATAACTTACACGCGGCATACCGGCGTATGTATCAGGCGTTGGAAGTACAGAACATTGATGAGATACTACCGCCGGCACCAAAGCCCAAGCCGTTGGACCCTGCTATTGAGAACGCCCGTGGTTTGATGGGTGAAATACTGGTGGCCTTTGAAGAACAGGACCACGATACTCACATAGCTATTCACGTTATGTTTATGAGAACGCCTTTAATTATGACTTCTCCACAAGTTATGGGTACGTTTTACGCACACCTTCAGGAGCATATTTCAATGAAGGCGAGGGCGAGTATCGTTCAAGAGATCCAAGAGTTGGTTCAAAAGGTACAGCAACAGGTACAACAAGGTTTGATCGATCCTATGGCGGCGCAGATGCAAATCCAAGAAGTACAGCAGCAAATGCAGGATCCTGCTGAAATGGAGAAGGCTGTTGCGGCGCAAGAGCTAGAGATTATGAAAGCCACTCTGGATGAGATTACGCCTCCGGGTCAAGATCCTATGTCGGATCCATTGGTACAGATCCGCATGAAAGAGGTGGAGATCAAGGACAAGGAGCTTCAGCGTAAGGCTCAAGAGGACGAGGCCCAGATTATGCTTGAGTCTGCTAAGATGGAGCAACGCGCTGTTACGGATGCCGCTCGGATTGAAAGCACTGAAGAGATCGCGCAAAACAGGAACGAGGTTAATCGGGAGCGTATAGACGTTCAACGTCAAGCTATGGCTCGTAGGGGGTAAATCCCTAGTTAGAGATGTGTTATGATAGATCCTGTCACAGCCTTTGCAGCAGCTAACGCGGCCTTTAAGGGCGTTAAAATGCTTGTTGGCGCCGGCCGTGAAATGCAGGACGTTAGCAAACAGCTTGGGCAGTGGTACTGTGCTGTTGCGGATATAACCAAGGCAGAAACTCAGCGTAAAAATCCAACGTGGTTGGATAAGAAGACGCACGGAACCGATAACATAGAGCAAGAAGCTATGGATATCGTGATCCGCAAGAAGACCTTACTTGAAAAAGAGAAAGAGATTAAGTTCATGCTGGACTATAGGTTTGGCTTGGGGACTTACGATGAGATGTTGGGTATGCGGCGCAAGATACGTGCTGAACGGGAGGAGACGGTGTATCGTGCTATGGAAGCCAAGCGCCAAATACAGAACAACATGGCTATTGGTGCGTTAAGTCTTGGAATAATTGGTGTTTTAGGTGGTGGTATGTATTTAATAGTATTGGTTACGCAATGATAAACGCGCTTATTTTGTCTGTAAGTCTTGCGGGGGTGGCTAATCCTGAACACGTACAGTGTCATCTGTGGAAACGGCTTACGGGCGAAAACGGTCAAAAGGTTTGTGTTTATAGATTTACAGCGGGTTATGGTGGTTTGGGGTATCACTACCCTACGAAAAGTTTTTCCGAGTGTCCGAAGGTATTTAGTTGTATTTACGAGAGGAAGGATAAACGCCCTAGTTTATCGGAGATATTAGATGGCCTGAAAGGAGGTTTCTAATGACTATGGAGAAGTTTTTGGCGTGGAAGGTTATGCCTCGGCTTATGATGTTGGTAATGACGATTATGTATATTCGTGTGATTGAGTGGTTTATGTCGTTGCCGCAGGATGTTGTCAGTACGCAAGCTACTGCGCTGACTGCAACCGTAACGGGCGCCATGACGGGCGCATTCGCCGTATGGTTAGGATCAGAAAAATGATGGCATTACTGGGCAGTTTACTAGGCTTTGGGAGTTCATTTCTCCCCGAGGTGCTTAGTTATTTTAAAGCTAACCAACAACAAAAGCATCGTATGGAGATGATGCAACTAGAGACAGAGCTTGCTCAGAAACGTTCTGAGATGAAGCTAGTTGAGTTAGATAAGCAGGCGGATATCGCGGAAACGAAGGGGTTGTATGAGCATGACCGATCTATCGACGCTGGCGGATTTATCAACGGTCTTCGGGGTAGTGTTCGTCCTATTGTTACTTATGCCTTTTTCGGATTGTTCGTAGCCACGAAGGTTGTGATTATGGTTAAGGTTACGCAGGCTGGTGGTGATTGGATGCAGGCCGTTGATCTAATGTGGGATGGAGAAACCTCTGGCTTGTTCAGTGCAGTGTTAGCGTTTTGGTTTGGAAATAGAGCAATCTCTAAATATGCGGGGAAATAATTATGGGATACAAGTTAGGAAAGCGAAGCCTATCAAGGCTAGAAGGTGTCAACGAAGAACTGGTAACGGTCGTGAAGTACGCTATCGGCGTTACGAAGCAGGACTTCAGTGTGATTTGCGGACTGAGAACGATAGACGAACAGAGGGCGTTGGTCGCAAAAGGGGCCTCGCAAACCATGAAATCAAAACACATTGACGGCAACGCTGTTGATCTGATGGCTTACTGCGAGGGCGGTGGCCGGTGGGAGCTAAACTTATACGACGAGATTGCTGATGCCATGAAGGAGGGCGCCGCGGCTGCGGGAGTGAAACTACGGTGGGGCGCTGCGTGGACTATTGACGATCTAGGAGATTACCCTGGAACGGCGGAACATGCGATGGTTTCCTACATAGACACCCGTAGATCTCAATCTCGTAGGCCCTTTATCGATGCTCCACATTTCGAGATCATGTTCTGATGCATGTGTTCGTCCTCATGCTGTATCTAGGGTATGGGGACGAGCGTACTTTAGTTATTGATGACATGTACTTTAAACAGGTAAACTACTGCAACAAGGTAGCGGAGTCATTGGTTAAGAGGTACTCTACTCATGGGATTGGGTTATCAGATCGCGCTGTAGCGTACTGTGTGCCGACACGTTTAGAAGATCCAACGAAACATTCTATTTATTAAGGAGCAAAATGCCATAAAGTAATATCCCACATTTTAAATGCTGGGTACGGCGTGAGTATACATATAATCATAACGGGTATCACGGGGAGTTCTTACATGCGATGGCAATTGCCGTCACCACTATGCCTAATAGGTGCTTGAGTTTTCAGGTTATCTTCACTGGTTGTGAGGCCGACATAGAAGACACACCTAACGTGCATGGTGGCGCAATGTGGGCAAGAATGCCAATCACGGCGTTAGTGGCGGATACTCCATACGAGGAGTGGCCTATGCCAATGCCGGTACATTCGGCCCAACCTTGGGATTGTTCATCGCATACTCATGCGGTTTACAAGTTAGACAGGGCAACGCCTTGTCCTTGGATGGCAAAGATAGACAGTGAGTTCTATCCTGCAAAGTATTTGTTTACAGTAGATTACACGGACAGCGAGATAGCTGATGATCCTGCCCAGCATAAGCAGAGCCATGTATTGGAGTTGTTGGATGCGGGTGAGTACACGGTAATATTGTAGCTTTGCCTAACAATCGAGTGCGGGTAACGCACCCTGCTTGGTTTGAAACGGGGGAGGGCGCCCCTGACTTTCGGCCCTCTCAACACATACACTACTCTAAGTCTGACTTAGATTACACGTTAGACGTTACTAAAATCTTCGACAATATATACAACGACGATTGACAACGTCATAAGACGGCCATACGGATATGCTTATGGATGTAGTAGACTTTTCTAAGTACTTATACAAAGTTCTTCGTGCGAGGGAGAGTGACATTGCATTCGCTATGTCCCAAGGTAGCGTTAAAACTTGGGAAGACTACAAGATGCTTGTCGGGGAAATTCGGGGCCTTTCCCTAGCGCAAGAAGAAATCAAGACCCTGTTGGAGAGTAATCAAGACGATGTCGAAGACATTATTTCTTCCTGAACATGTAGCTAAAAAAGTTAAGGACAATCGATCTAAAGATGTTTCCGAAACAGCGTATGTTCCCCTGAAGCTCGGGTGTTAGACCCTTCCCTTCTGGAAAAGACCTTGATGGAAAGACTACCACAACCTACCGGATGGCGGGTTTTGGTCATGCCATATCAAGGAAAATCAAAGACAGCTTCTGGCCTGCATATACCGGACGAGGTTCGGGAAAGAGAAACTGTTGCTACTGTTGTGGCATATGTTCTCAAGTTGGGCCCTTTGGCATATAAGGATCAGACAAGTTTGAAGGCACACCTTGGTGTAAAGAAGGCCAATGGGTTTGCATCGGCAGATACTCCGGATCTCGATTTAAGATTGAGGGTGGAGAAGTCCGTATTCTTAATGACGATGAAGTAATTGCAACATTGTTGGAGCCAGATGATGTCAGACATGTCTAACGAGGTAGAAGAAGAAATTGAGATTGAGATTGAGGGTCAAGAAGAGGAGCCTAAAGAAGCGAAGGCCTCTCCTGAACCAGAGCCCGAAGTTGAAATTGTTCCTGAACCTGTAGCGGAAGATCCGGAGGAACTGGATGAGTATAGTAAGGGTGTGCAGAAACGCATACGCCAACTTAACCAGCGGTATCGTGATGAACAGGTTAGCCGAGAAGAAGCGACTAAGGTTGCGGAAAAGCTAGCAGAGCAAAACAGGCAGCTTCAGGCAAGAGTTCAACAATTAGATACTGGGTATCTTAATGAGTACGGAAATCGTGTTCAGTCTGAGACTTCCGCAGCGGAGAAAGCATATCTTCAAGCCGCGGACGAGGGCGATACTGAAGCAATGTTGGCCGCGCAAAAGGCTTTAAACAGGGCTCAGTACGATGAAAGCCGCTTTGCCGCTGCTAAACAGCGGGTAGAACAACAGGCGCAACAACCTGTTCAACAGCCGGCCGCTCCTCAACAACAACAGGCACCACAAGTAGATCCTAAAGCAGATGCTTGGGCTAAGAAAAACACTTGGTTTGGTGACGATGACGTAATGACGGCGTCTGTGTTTGCTATCCACAATAGGATGGTTACTCAAGAAGGGTTTGACCCAACGTCTGATGACTACTATACAGAGGTAGATAGGCGGATGCGTTCGGAGTTTCCAAACAAGTTTGCTGTTAAGAAATCGGGAGGGGGTGCCCAGGTCGCTTCTGCTGCATCCTCAGCCTCTCGTAACACTAACCAGAAGCGTACTAAGTCGGTCAGGCTGACCCAGAGGCAAGTTATTATGGCGAAGAAACTTAACGTCCCTCTCGCTGAATACGCAAAATTTGTGAAGGATTAGACCATGGCTGAAAGAAAAACTCGAGAAAGCTCAACTCGCGAAAAACTGAGCGGCGTAAACCATGGGCTCCGCCCCAACGATTAGAGGCTCCGCCCTGTCCTCCGGGGTATGTGCAACGATGGATCAGAATATCCATGCGTGGCGAAGAAGACAAAACAAATGTCTATACCAAACTTCGTGAAGGATGGGAACCTGTTCGTGCAGATGAGTACCCCGACTATGAGTACCCCACAATTGATGAGGGGCAGTATGTTGGGATAATCGGTAACGGTGGACTAATGCTTTGCAGACTGCCTGAAGAAACAGCGAAAGAACGAGCCGATTATTACGGATTACGGACCCGAGATCAAATGGTCGCTGTAGATTCTGACTTAATGAAGGAGCAACATCCTTCAATGCCGATTAGTAATAACCGGCAATCCCGTGTAACTTTCGGAGGGCGCGGAAGAGGCTCCGAATAAAATTTGAGGTGCTATCATGGCAAATTCTAATGTCGCTTTCGGGTTCCGCCCGTATGGTGTTTTAGGTTCGGCCGCTAACACCACCGGTACAACTGAATATCGTATCGCATCAGATAACAGCAACCCGATCTTCCAAGGCATGGCGGTTATTCCGTTGGCTGCGGGGTCATTGACGATCTGCAAGCTGCGGCTGGCGGTAACGTTTCTACGGTTGGTGTGTTCAACGGTTGCGAATACGTGTCTTCTACTACCGGTGAAAAGATCTTTTCCAACTATTGGCCTGGATCTGGAGCGGACTCTAACTTCCCTGTAAAGGCTTTCTTGTACGATAACCCTGCTCAACTGTTTACCATTGCAACGTCTAACGTTGTTGCTGCGGCAAACACTGAGGCAGAAATTCGTGCTGCGGTCTTTGCTAACATTGCGTTAGCTACAGGTAATAGTGGTTCTACTACCACTGGTATTTCTTCTGCAACTGCGGATTTAAATACCATCGCAACCACCAACACGTTGTTCTGTCGTATTATGGGTGTTCTTGATGACCCAGAAAATAGCGACTTT
>UEXL01000057.1_pt1 | contig 22338 bp, 24 predicted proteins | sample 1796671 | NCBI WGS metagenome assembly UEXL01 (sample SAMEA4772471, study PRJEB27181) | metagenome | reverse complement strand
ACCGAAGAAGAACGACTGTTGGGTTTGTCACTCACAGGGATAATGGATAACCCATTGATGACAACAAAGAACAAAGGTCTTGATAAAACATTGGAGTTTTTAAGAAATGTATCTGTATCTACTAATGCTGAATATGCTAGTCTTTTTAACATACCCTGCTCTGCTGCGATTAGCTGCAACAAACCATCGGGAACTGTCTCACAGTTGGTTGACAGTGCCAGTGGTATACATTCTCGCCATAGTGCATATTATATCCGTACTGTTCGCGCTGACGTAAACGATCCACTAACACATTTTATGAAAGATCAGGGTATACCTAATGAGCCATGCGTTATGAAACAAGACACCACTGTAGTGTTTAGTTTTCCTATAAAGTCTCCTAACAAAGCAGTTACTCGTAATGATCTAACAGCTATCGAACAACTAGAGACATGGCTAGAGTATCAAAGACACTGGTGTGAGCATAAACCTAGCGTCACCTGCACTGTTCGTGAGGATGAGTGGCTAGACGTAGGTGCATTTGTTTACAAGCACTTTGACGAAATGAGTGGCATATCCTTCCTGCCCCACTCAGATCACACATACCAACAAGCACCCTATCAGGAGTGTAGCAAAGAGGAGTACAACAAACTCCTAAAAGCTATGCCTCGTAACATAGAGTGGTCAGCTTTGTGTGACTATGAAAAGGAAGATAACACAGTAGCTATGCAAACACTAGCCTGTACTGGCGATACGTGTGAGATAGTTGACTTAACATAAAGGAAAGTAAATGGAAACGTTTGGAATATTTGTTGTTATAGTAGCCCTAATGGGATGGTTTGGTGAAGTAACTACGCCACCTGCTACTGAAGACCCTACTGAAATAGTAGAAAGCACAGAGTAATGTATGTTCTAGTACTTATAATGTCTATTGCTCCAGGGTATATTCAGGTTCAAGCAGTAAATCATGTGTATCCTACTATGGAGATGTGCAAAGATGGTGCATCTTACATACGTGGGGAGCTTATGAGTGCTAGACCATCACCTCAGTCCACTGTGTCTGCTTACTGTACTGAGATACCAACAGAGGTGTAATGAATATAGAGCGTGAAGCAAAGATACACATGGAGAAAAAACTAAAGCTTTTCTTTGAGGAGCTAGAAGTAAAGCTACGGCCTGTAAGAAAACACATAGAAGAAAATCTGCGTGAAGATATATACAAAGTCAGAGCTTTACAAGACATAGATGACATACTTATGATAGCCAAGTACGCTGCAGAAAAGTATGGTCTAAAATAAAAGGGTAGCCGTTGACTTAACTGTTGGCGGCTATTCTCCTTTAGCTAAATCTTTGTACAGAGATAGTATAGATCTAAACTGAGTCAACTCACTTTCACTCATTGTTAGTGGGTCTTTTATTTTTAAGTTCTTGAGTTCAGCATCAGTAGCACCCTCACTGCGTAACTTATCTAAGCGTAGCTTGTGAAATGTTTTCTTGGCATTCTTGAACTGTTCACTATTACCTGAGTAGTTTATTGTATCGTATCTGCTTTTGTTTATCCTGTGGTTATCAGACAAATGAGGCATGGCTTCGTTTATAACACTTCTAGTTTCTTTTAATATCTTACTTACTTCCTGTCTTCTGTAAGTATTAGTACCGTTGATAAACTTCTTATCTGCTAATAACTTTCTAGCTTTTCTTTCTAGCATAGGAGCCATTGTTTCATTAAACAACCTATCGTACATAGCTACTTGGCTTCTCTTGTTTGCTTTAAAACCTTCTAGCCCTGCCATCGTGTATACTTTTTCGGAAGCAGTCCTACCTGGAACTACTTTTATACCAAAGATAGATGACAATGGATTAGGATCATATAAGTCTCCCTCTCTGGTTGCCACACGTAACTGACTGAAATCACTCTCTGCATTAGTGTCACGGAATATGTCTAGTATGTTGTCTATGTATCTCGTAGCTTCCAGAGACATTACTTCAAGGCCACCTCTTTTAACTAACTCTACATCACCATTATCATTTACTATAGCTTTCTGTCTTTTGTCTTTGTTGATATCCGTATCACGAAGAAAACCTACTATCCTATCTATAGTTTGAAAAGGTCTAGTAAAGCCAGCAGCATAGCTACCTGCACGTCTTTGTATTTCTGCTGCACCTGCCTCACCATTTGTTTCATCAAACATCATGTTAAGTATTCTGTACATGTCGTTACCAAACTCAATGTCTTGAGCAAACTGACCCACACCTATCTGTACAAGAGATTCTTTAATAGCTTCTTGAGTTGATGTATCATAGTAAGGTATATTACCTCTTCTTTCAATAGTAGGCTCTGTCTCACCACCAAACACATTACCCAAGGGTCCAAGATTACCTTGACTAGCCAGTTGATTTAAAAGTTTACCCATTGCTAAGAACTCAGACATAGGAAAAGCATTTCTTGTATTAATGGTTGTGCCACCACCTACGTTTAACATGGTAGCTGTATTGCCACTGTCTTCATTCTCTTGTGCCATCCTAGCTGCTATGATTAAACCTGTAGTACCTACTGCTGCACGACTAAAAGCCTCTGCAGTTTGTATATTTGCTTTACCACGCATGATAGCTGCAGTAGGAGCTACTAAACCAAGAGGCCCAACTTGATAAACTGTAGCTATAGTATTGTTAAAGAATCTACCAAAGGGTAGAACAGAACCTAGCACAGGTATGTTAGAAATACTTTCTACAAACTTAGCTGCATTTCTTATAGCTGGCATTTGATCTACTGTAGTGTAGTCTTTAGAGAAAACACTTTTCATTGTGCTATCTAAAGCTAATCCTATTACATCCTCATCTATAGCATTAATATTATTGGTACGCATTACCTCTGCTAGACTCGTGCTATCCTTGGTCTTTATTCTTAGATGTTTATCTAGCTCTGTCATAAACATTTGTGATTTAGTAAAGGTATCTTGTGCTCTAACACCTGTAAGTTTAGTTGCTGCGTTAACAAAAGCCTCTACATTTTTGTAAATTTTACCATCTGGATTCATATCAAACTTAGCTGATGATATTTCCACACCAGTACCACCTACTGTTTCGTGTAGTAAATCTCTTACATTCTTATTCTCTTCTAAGAACTTCATATATGAATCATGTGTGGTAAATGGATCAAGTAAGTTTCTAAACTTATCCCCTTGTATTTGTGCGTACACTTTACCTACTCTTCGTGCCTCTCTGCCAGCATCTGTGTTACCTCTTAACATACCGTATGCATAAAACATACCACCATTTAAAGTATCAGCTACAGACTGACCTAAGTAATACTGTGACCAACCAAATATGTTAGCTGCAGTTGTAGGCACAGATGACACTAGTGTTCTACGCCACACATTCTGAAACCACATTAATGACTTAGGTTGTTTTTCTTTATCTGCTACTAAGTTTAGCTTTTCTATTTCATACTCTCTTGGTTTAGCAGTCTTCTTAGTTCCATCAAATACAACTAGAGCCTTACCATCTTTCATTTCTAGTATGCTGCCCCTCTTAGCTTTGTTAGATTTTAAGCTTATCTTTGCTCCTGTTTTAAAAGTACCCGACTTTGTTAGAAACCCAGTAAGCCCATCTTCTAAAGAATCTCGTATCTCTTTTCTATCTAGGGCTTCGTTGATTAGGTCATTACCCATAACAACACCAGCGTTTAACTTATTTTTGCTTGTGCTAGAACAGATAACTCTCTACCTAGCCCACTAGCATAAGATGCTATCACATCACTAAGTTTTACTTTAGCTGTAGCTACCTCTCCTAAAGATATACCAGAGCCTCTTTCAAAATCTTTTGACAGCGCAATAAAATCTTCGTCAGGCATTACACGAATAACATCTGTTAAAAAGTCAGATATAAAAGTATCCTTGTTTACTGTGATACCTCTTTGCTTTAGCATTCCTACAAGACCTGCTTCTCCATCTGCCCCTAAAAGTATCTCACCAAGTAAACCCTCTGGCATATCTCTATCACCACGTATTTCATCGCCAGCTTTTACTTTATCAGCCCAAGACTTGTACCCTTGACGTATAACTTTAGTAGCCTCGAAACCTATGTCAGCATCTACTGTTCCCTTAGTAGCAAACTTACGCTTAGACATTTCTTTTGTGGCATCTGCTAGACTAGTCTTCTTACCAACAGAACGAGACACTGCAGCCGCACTACTACCAGCTAAAGAGAATGCAGGAGCTACAGCACCGCCTAGTATTGTATTAAGCATTAATTGTTTTTTATTTATGGAGTTAACAGAATCGTCTACATTCACATCTAGGTATAAATCTTGTATAGCTAAATCTTGAAAGGCTGCAACTGTAGCATCTGCAACAAACGTTCCACCTAACTCTGCTGCTCTGCCTTTAAGCTGTCTGCTTTTCTCAAAGTCTTTTAAAGATGTATAGCCTAGTTTACGGTACGCTTCACGTCTTGTGTTTATTGCAGCTTGATTTAATGCTAACTTACCTGCTTTACTAGTTGCAGCATCCTTACCTATCTTTCCTATCAGGTCATCCTGTGCAGATTTTACTGCTTTCTTAACAGCCTCTGAGTTAGCACCTTTTTTAATAGCCTCTTTATATGCACGTTTACCAGCCTCTTTTACTGCTGCTTTGCTTGCTTGTGTTACACCTAGTGTGGCTGCTTTACCTAGTCCTCCAGTAAACAAAGCTAAGTAGTTTGATGGGTCTACTGCTGCAGCAAAAATGTAATCCTTTATACCGTCTATCTGTCCTCCAATAGTTTCTCCTCTAGTAAAAAGATTACCTAAACTATCGTACAATCTATACGCATCACCTGCTGCAGCTTTGTCTGCATCACTACCCTTACGTACAAACTGTACCTCACCTGCAGTTGATAAGGTGTTAGCATTGAACCACCTCATATGATCAACAAAGTCATTCACTAGTTTATTATCATCTTCCATAGTACGATAGTCTTCACCTTTATTTCGGTACATGTACTCACGTATTATATTAAGATTTTCTCTTTCGTAGAAGTTCTCTATCTTTAGTTTTTTACCAGAAAGTTTACTGTCAAATATTTGATTTTCACTACCATCATAGTCATCTTTAAACAAGTCATCTACATCACCTGTAAATGTTTTTGTATTAGGTACAGTTAAAGACGTACCGTATGAGTCTTCAAACAGATCGTCTACGTCACCTTGATACAAGTCAGCCATACTTATCTACCTTCTTCTATTGATTTTAATACTTGTTTAGTAACATATGATGATAAGCTATTCTTGCCAGCAAATCTTTTCCATGCCTCAAGTAGTCTAGCTTTATCATCTGTGTAACCTTTTTCTTTAGCATCATTAAAGAAAGTAGTTACAGCCCCTCTTATAAACTGCTTGTTTTGATCTAACACAGATTCTTTTATAACTGAGTCTGTTACCTCTGCTTTAGGCTTGCCTGTCTTACGATCATTTATATAAACTTTTCCATCTGGAGTTACTGAAAAACTCTGTCTTCCAAACTCTTGAGTAGAGACTACGTTAATTGGAGCTGGTTCAGGTTCAGGTGCTGGCCTGTTGTAACGTCTGCTGGCGGTAGCTCCTCTACAGTAACAGGCTCTCAAAATCTGGTGAAAACTATCCTCTGGAATATTTCTGATGGCTTCATCTATAGTACCATCGTCTTTATATAGACTAGTCTCTAGGTCAGACGCAGCACTAGTAAAGCCTGACTGAGGTAAAGCACTGGATAGTGGACCTTGAAAGTTAGGCTCTTGGTCTTGTCCTTTAGGTGTAGGACTTCCTAGACCTACAGCACCTTTAGGAGCCGTAAGCCTCTCACCTGTTTCAGGATCATGTGTCTTACCAAACAGTTCATCCCACTGTCCAGGTCTTAGATTCTTAGGTATTGCCATTTCTCCAGACAGTATCTTTTCTATATCTTTACCGCCCATGCCAGCACCACCTAGCACATTTCCTATACCTAGTTCTGGTCTAGGAGGTACACCGTCTATAGCTTTACCATCTTTGATATAGTACGTCATTACTTCTAGTTCAGTAACAGCTACCTCTGGTAAACCTATAAACCCTTGCTTTCTAAGTTTCGCTATGTTTTTTGGATCACTTGCATCTATTTCGTTAGTAATTAACATACCATTTGACATCTTCTTTACAAAGTTTATATCACCTATTAGATTCCCATCTGCATCTACATTATACTTTATAGTATATTTACCATCCTGTATTGTATCAGTTTGTAAAGTTCCATTGTCTGCTACAACAGCGTCCTTTAGTGCTTTCGATAGATCTGTTTCATTGAGAACTTTGTTGTTACTACTTAACTCATCATCACTAACTACTGCATCTGTAAATAGACTTTCTACATAAGGATTATTGCCTGTTGCTCCACTGCTCTTGTAATCTTTTATAAAATCATTTCCATATAATTTAACATACTTTGCTACGACTCGTGCTCTAGTTTGTTGCTCTAGTTGCTCCTGTCCACCTTCCTCAATTGCGTTTTTGTAGTACTCTTGTTTTCTAATAGACGTAATGCTTCAGCCTCTTCTTCATAAATATGCATACGTTTCTACAGGATCATACACATTAGCTAACGCTGTATCCGTAGTAAGATACACAGATGCTCTGTCAGGAGCTAGACTACTGTAAGCATCCTGTCTAGCCAACTCTATTATACTCATTCTTTCTGGATCAAATCTAGCTCTAGCTGAACCTACAGGGTCAACCATAAATATGTTTTGCAGTGTGCTTCGTTTATCTTGTGTCTCAGCAACAGCAGCCTCATCTGATAGTAAGCCATAAGATCTTTCTAAGAACTTGTTTACTTCGTTAGGTTCAAATAACTCTGCACCTTCTACTAAAGTATTTATCTCTTCTGTGCCAAGCTGAACATTGCCTTTAGCAGCAGTAAACTTAGACAAAGATTTTACAAAGTTAGCAAGCCCTGACTCGCCTGAAGCTATGGCAGCTTTAATCTGCATGTCATTAGCACCTAGACCTCTAGCTTTACCTGCTAACATAATGCCGTTGTCTACTAGTTTTTTTCTATTATTAAATACAACTTTAGCCTCTTTGTACTCATCCTGCAGTAGTTCATTTTCTTCATAGTAGCTGCTGCACGTTGTTTAATACCTGCGCTAACTGTATTAAGAAAGTTAGTTGTGAATGCATCCCAGTTAAAACTTCCCATATTACATACCCTTCCTTGACATCAGACCCTGCTCTTGAACCATCTGTAACTCTGCAGGTTCTGGTGGCATAACTACATCTTCTTCTTTTGCTTCTACACCAACTTGTTCATCCAAGGAACTTGCCATCTCTTTTAGTAATGCTACACCTTTGTCTTCCTCACCGCCAGCTTCTATGCCTTTGTCTATCGCTACTCTAAGCATCATCTGTACTTTCTGTTCTTCTTTTGCACTCTTCTCTTCCATAGGATCAACACCACTGTATTTAAAATCAATGTCGTAGGACTTAGCTACAGCAGCTAGAACTCAGTGAGTACAGGAGCAACTATAAGCCCTACATCTAAGTTGTGTAAACCTCTCATAACAGAGGACATATACATAGTCTTAACTATAGGTGCTAGAGGTATGCCCATGTCAACTACAGTCATTAAGTCATCTATTATCTCAGGGTCACGCATACTAGTAAAGTAAAAACTAAGTGCTTCATCTACAGTGTTTAACTCTGATGGACGTTCCCACGGACTATCTCCTGGTGTAGAGAACAAAGATTGTCCTGGTATTGGTGCTCCAAAACTTGATACTTCCATTTTATTTTCCTATTTAGTAAACCCTGCGCCAAAGTATAATCCTACTATGGCTGATACAATATGTGTATCTAGTGGTGTGATTACAAAACCTTTAGCCATCTTCCATTGTATAGCTTCATCAGGTCCAAACAACCAGTTCATAAAACCACCAGTTGCTTCTGTGTATCCTACATAAACGTTAACTTCAGGATACCACACTGCGACTAGCTTTGGCAAGACAATAATGCTAAATACTGCACCTAATGCTATTAATCTTCTAGTCCAAGCAAAGTGCTTGTCATTCTTACCTGCGTTACGTGCATCAGATACAGCTTTCCTGTTGAAGTTAGCACGTTCCATAAGCATCTTATTGTTAGCTTCTTTAGCCTTTATGGACTGCCCCCATATAGACATGACCCCACCTAGTACAGTGGAGAAAAGCATAGTAATTAGTTCTAGTGGTAATCCAAACATTAGTTATACATCTCTCGTTTTAGTTCTGTTGCTCTTCTAAATCTATTTCTTGCTTGATAGACTGCTAGGTGGCCTGTCTACTTCTGCAGCTCTAAGGTTAATATCTCATGTTCAGAGAACATTATTTTTCATTCTATTTAAAAACTGCTTTGCAGTTGTTTACGCCATTGCTATAACCAGTTTAATCAAGTGCTAAGTCAGGATTTCTCATCTCTATATTAAGATCTCTATTTTTATTCATAATTTGTATTATTCCTCTTCCTCTATAGCATAAGCATCGCCCTCTTGAGTATTTTAAGTAGTGAAAGTTACGGTAAGCATCATTTTATTTTATTTTAAAAACTCTTCTTCACCAATAGTTCTCTTAAAACACCATCTCTGTTTGTTTCTGTCAATATTGTGAAGTTTAAATATCCAACCAGCTTTTTAGCTTTGCAGCAAATTTATGACCCATTTCTTAATAAGACCTTCTTCACTATGTTGCCCAAAATCAAGTCCTGCACCTATTCCTAAACTTCTAGATTCTGCTTCAACAGTAGCTACAAATCCAGCAGCCCTCATAGGATCTTTAATATTTTTCTTTGCCCAATCTTTAAGTTTTTCCATATCTGGATGTGTACCTTCAGCGTTTAAAACATCGCTTACTTTAATAGTTGCTTCATTGGATCTAGGTATTGCGTTTTGCTGCTTTAATAGCTCTTGATACTTGTCCATCTGCAGTTATGTAGTATCTGAAAGACCCTCCTCTGTCCATGTCAATATTTAGCTATTTTGCTTAGTCATTAGACCACCTATAAGTTCAGCATCAGCTACATTAGGCTGATTATCTTGTCCTCCCCCAGCAGGAGCATCCCTGTCAACATCAATATCTGTATCAGCATCTTCAACCTTTCCTAGTTTTCCTAACTCTGCACCATACTGTATATCTTGAGGACTACCCTCTGGTGTTTTATAATCTAACTTATCTAGTATTCTGCTTTGTAGTCCATCTATGTCTAGGGTAGGATCTGGCTGTCGTAGCATACCCATAGGCATTTTTACTATGCCTTGCTTCTCTAAACCGTCACGGTTAGCACTCAGTATATCTAATACAGTAGATCTATTTAGACTGCTAAACTTAGGTGCGCTATCTATTCTTACATTCTGTGTAGGAAACTCATCAGGTTCATAGTAGTCAACCATGCCACTAAGCACACGAGTAGCAGTAGACACTGGCTTGTCTTCTTTTTCATCTACAACTTCTTTAGTCATGCCAGGTCTGTCACTCATTGGTCTAGTACCTAAACCTTTCTGTGCAATACCCTGTTGCTCTCTGGCATCTGCTGCCTCTTCGTCAAACTGCATAAACTTCTCTTGTACGATTGATGCTACAAAGCTTTCAAAATCCATTATATTATCCTGTTCATGTTCCTGCAAAAAATCCAGATTGGTGGATTGCCATACCGTTAACTATTGACCTAAGAAAGTACCTGCTGCACCTGCTATACCACCGCTTGATTCTGCATCAGCACTAATGTTTGCTGTGGCTAATCTGTTTTGTCTGTCTAACTCATTGTCTGATGCCTTGAAAGCATAGCTCAGTAAGTCACGCTCCTGCTGCCACAACTCAGCGATACCATTTGCTGTGAGGTTGTTAGCTGCCATAGCTTCACGCATGTTGGCATCATTGATAGCTGCATTGTTTATTGTAGCTATCTGTTGCCGCCACTGTGCATTAGCTTGTGCTACAACCATTTGGTTTTGAGCATTAAACATATCTCTTTGATTCTCAAGGTCTTGGTTAAACTTAGCTATAGCATTTTCTTCACCTACGTTGAACTGGTTCATAGCATTTATTTGTGCGCTATTGAACATCTCTATCTGACCATCTTGGTTTATCATAAACTGCCTAGTTTGATTCTGACTAGATGCGTTAAACTGTGATGCTGCATTTGATGCACCCTGATCACTAAAGATACTTTGTATTGAGTTCTGTGCTTTAAACAACTCCATCTGCTGTAGCTTGTCTATGTTTGATAAGTCTAACTGTAGGAATGCATTAGCCTTTTGCTGTGCCGCTTGTTGTTCATTAGATAGATTAGTCACATCAACTTGTGTTAGTGCTGCTGCATCAGCTAGTAGTTTAGCTTGAGCGTTAGTCACATTAGTTAAGTCAAAGGTTTGTACTAGTTCTGAGTTACGTAATACACGACTCTGATCTGCACTAAACTGTAGGTTAGCTATCTCAGCTACACGCTCTGCACGTATGACGTTTACTTGTTGTTCATTAGTAAGCTCTTGCCCTCTCATGGACGCTTCTATCTGAGCATTGGCTAGTGCAGTCTGTTGACGGTTAGATAAGTTTGCTACATCAATGTTTAGCTTGTTAGTCATGTTAAACATTCTAACTTGCTGTTCGTTGTTTAGTTCTGTCTCACGCTCTTGCAACTGATTAGCTACGTTGAACAGAGATGCTTGTTGTCTATTGTCTAGCACTCTGCCTTGCATAGCTGCAGTTGATACAGCATCCTGTAAGAACGCTTGTTGTTTGTTTGTAGCATTCTGCATCTCTGTTTCAAATGCTTGTGTACTTGTCAGCACTGCTACTTGCTGTTCATTAGTTAAGTCTTGACCCATCATAGATGCTTTGACTTGTAAGTTAGCTAGTGCAGTTTGTTGTGCATTAGATAGATTTGTAAGGTCTACCTCTAGAGCCTGTGAGGACTCTAGTATAGATGCCTGTTGTCTGTTAGTTAAGTTTAAGTTGTTTACCTCTGCAAACCTAGCTGCGTTGGATAGAGCTACATTCTGAGAAACCGTTAGGTTCTGACCACGTAGACCTGCCCTTAGTTGTGCCTGTGCTAATACAGCCTCTTGTGTGTTACTCAAGTTAGTTAGCTGTAGGTTAGCATTATTCATGCTGTTCTGTACTGCAGTAGATTGTAAATTAGTTAGGTTTTCTAGTTCAAACCTCTGTGCAGCAGCAGCGTTAGCTAAAGCTATGGCTTGTTTGTTACGCACGTTCTCCATATCCATAGCTTGAAAGATAGATGCATCAGTCTGTGCTATAGGTAGAGCACTTTCCATAGCAGCAGAAATCATAGCTGCACTTGCCATTGAACTAGCACCTAAACCTCTGGCGTTCATAACTTCGTTTACTTTACGTAGTGCTCCTGCAGCCCATGCAGGTGTACCATCGTTGAAAGAGTCCATAAGTTTTTCTAGTTGAAAAGATACAGTAGACTGTGGGCTGACTTCACCCTTAGTAAACTGTGCCTCTAGCTGTTGTGTAAATGTAGCAGTCTGTGCTTTTAGTGTAGCTGCTTCATTTAGACCACTGAGAGTTTGTCCAGTTACAACAATCTCTTCTGTGTTTATTATATTGTTTACATCTACTATCTCGTCTGCTGATACAACGGTTGCTTGATCTGCTGTTATCTCAGGTACAAACTCTGTTTGTTTCTCTTGTGCATTTGCTATCTCAGAAAACTGCAGCACTTTCTACGTCTGTAGCCTCTGCAGCAGCTGACTGTGTAGGTGGTAACGTGTAGTCTACTGCAGGGGTAGCTATAGGTGTATCTGTTGCAAACTTAGCAGCATCTATCTCTTCTACAGGTTCTGTAATCTGTTGATCTGGAGCCTGTACAATCTCATCAAAGGTAGCAGGGTCAGGTAGTTCACCGTCCTGCATTTCTCTAGTTATCTTTTGTACTTCTCTTACAGTGTCTAAAGTTTTAGGATCTAAGTCTAACTGTGCCAACTCTTCTGGTGGCATGGTAGCTGCTTTAGCTATGGCATCATCTTGTAGTGTACCTGTCTTAGCTGCAAACTCTTCTAGTGCAGTTGTTACTTTTGCTTGAGACATGTAAGCAGTGTACAACGCAGCAGCAGCATCTGTAGCATCCTGTGATACTTGTGCTTGTTGTCTAGCTACATATTCTACTAGATCTTCTTCAGGAGTTCCTACAGGTGCAGGTGGATACTTTTCTTTATTTCTCTGGAGTCATTCGAGCTAGATAGCCTCTAACTGCTTTGACTGATGGTGCGTTTACTGCATCTGCTAGTGTTGCTTGTGCTGCAATGATATCATCTATACTAGCTACTTCACCTGTGCCTTTATTTATAAGCTGTCCATTTTCTACTTTTAGTAAAGATACATCTGCTTTAGTTACAAGCGTCTGAGGTGAGCTTATTGTTTGTGCTAGAGATTCTGCTACGCTAGGTATGTCAGTAACCTTCATGCGTTCTTCTGCACCCTTTAAGTCTCCATAGGTCTGCGTTATTAAGTCTTGTGCATTAGTTAGATTTTGTTCTGCTGTGGTATACTCTTCTGTTAGTTTATCTTTTTCTTCAGTGCTGACTATAGATTCAGAACCTTTAACCATAGCTTTATACATATTAAATTTACTTAATGCAAATTTTTCTGTTTGATGCTGTAAACTTATTTCATAACCTGGAATACTTGGTGCAACAATGTGCCAATATCCTCCTATCTTTTTAAACTCTAGCTCAGTATCAGATTTTATTGCAGGGTAATCCATCATAATCTGCAAAACTGCATTCATATCAAGAGTTTCTCTACCTGATTGTTGGACACCATCTGTACCTTCGTTAAAGTCGCTGTTTAAAACTCCTTGTTTAACCTCCTCTAAATTAGTGTATAAGTTGATGGATCTGTTAGTTTGTTAAACGCTTGCTGTGCATCTGTTAATGTTTTCTGTGCATCAGCGTATGCTTGCTGTGCATCGTCTAGTTGTGTTTGACCTTGCCCCGAAGTATACGTAAGAGCAGAGGTGTACCAGTTGTTGTCTGTTGCTGCTGTTGTTGTCCAGTGTCATCACCTGTGCCAAATGGAGTTCCTGTAAAATCTGGCTGTGTATCAGTTCCATCTAATTTATCACTCATTTAGTTGTATCGTTGCACCTGTAGCCTGTAGTTGTAGTCTGTATTGTAGTACCTGTGCCTGTAGTTGTTGTACCTGTACCTGTAGCTGTTGATCCAATACCAAAGCTAACACCTTGTTTTTCTGCTTGTTCTCTTGTAGAAAAACCACCTCGCATCATAAGACCGTTTGCTGCAACAATAGCAAAACCTGTTGGAGTTTCAACTATGCTAGGTCCATCAAAAGAACCACCTACACGAGTATACTCTGTCTCGTTAGATGCTCCTGCTAGATCTGGATCTGTAGTAGATCTTTTTATAGTTTCAGCAGTTGCTTCAGGACTAGAGTACATCTGACCTGTAGCTTGTTGAGCAGCAGATAAGACATTATCAGAAGACATAATAGCATTCCAATTACGAGTATCTGTATTAGAACCAACAACACCATACAGCATCTCGCCTGCGTCTTTGGTACTAAGACCTGCATTCATCAACTCACGCATGTTAGGCTTACGTGGATTAGCAGGATCGTAGCCGTAGTCTGGATCTACCCAGCTAGGTATTTCACCACCTTCAGCCATACCCATACCCATTGGTTTACCTTCTATACGTTCTCTAGCCATCTCATTGTAACGGCCTAGCATAGATGCAGCAGCAGGTGATGACGCTACAAATGCATCCATATCATCCTTCTGCGCTGGGCCATTGTAGCCATGCTCACTTAACAGTTGATGTAATTGTTGATTATTAAAACCTTTGAACTTAGCCATTTATGCCACCATATATATTATTAAACCTAGCATTGCTGCTCCAGTTAGTATTATCATTATTGAGAGAGTCCACGTTACTATTGCCTCTTGCATTTCTGCTTTACGATATTCTTGTTCTTTCTTTTGTTTACGTATCCTACCTTCAGTAGCTACAAGCTCATCCCAAGCAGATGGCCCCATACTGAAGCTAATCCAATCTTTTAGCTCTTGCCTCATAGAATCTGCTTTTCTTTTAGCAGTAAATATAGCCAAGGCATCTGCTTCAACAGAACCCCCATTTAGTGCTTTCCACCACGGAGGGTTCTTGTTTTTTGCTTCCATGAAAGACAGATCACTCATGCAACCTGCCCATTGGGTCAACTGTCCTGACATATCTTGTAGGTCTTTACCTACTTGAAAGCCTTTCTTTAGCGCATTAAACGCAACAGTCGCACCACCTATAATGGTAACTGGGTCCACGAGTCCTCTCCCTACCCTTGGTACGTATTATTTAAACGTCATCCAAACTGCTGTAGCTAAGAATGTTAGTACGGCTACGGTTCCCATCTTTACTGTTGTAGCCCATATACTTTTCTTAGTGTATCTCCATGCTTCTAACAAACCACGCATGTCTCTGATGTCGTTAGCTGCATCTTGATCCTGCAGACCAAGTTCACGCAGAGCTTCACTCGCACCTTTCTTAGCGGCACGATCTAGCATATCTTCTAGTTGCTCTGGTGTAATGTCAGCCATCTGTCTTGTCCTCTAGCTGTGGTGTGTTTGTTAAAGATGTTTTATCTATGATGTTAAAGCCTCTGCTGTTAGCAAAGTCACCTGGGCAGTGCGCCCACCTGTCTGCACAAGCCTCTAGCCACTGTACTGTGTGGTGATGCTCTGGTGCTTTACCATCTTTTACTATTTCATTTTCCCAGTTAAGATATGCAAACACTTCAGCCTGTGCCTGTGCTGCATTGATACCTAAGTCAAACAAGTATATCATGTTACCCTCATCAATGACACCGCCTCTAGGTCTTGCACTGTTGAGTGCTTGCTTCATGCAGGTCATAATGTGGTACTTGATTTCTTCTAGCTCATAGTCTTCTTCTGTTAGTTCTTCTTTACCTATCTTCTCCATCAGGTTGTCGTACTGGTTTGTAAAAAGTTTAGCTTACGTACTGCACCCTCAACATAACCACGAGAGCTTGCAGCCTGTGCTTGCTTCTCTGTTATCTTTATCTCTAGCATCTCTTGCTCTAGTGGATCAGTCTCATCTAGTAGCTTACGTTCTAGCTTCTTTAGTTTTACTTCATCTTTCTTCATCTTAAAGTAAGACTCTTGTAGTGCAGACTTAGTTTTCTCTATCTCAGCTAGACTGTGCTTGATAGAACGTATAGGTGTGATAGCTGTAACGTCCAGTGTTACACTCATCATCTGTGAGTGAGACTTGTAGAAGTTACTTGATGCCTGTCGTATAGCAGGAGCATGGTCTTTGATATTAGCCAACATAGATTTGTATTCAGGCTTTGACATTGGTAGCTGAATGTCTATGTCTTGTGTGACCAGTTGTGTCTGATCCTCGTTGTAATTTTTTGATAAGTCTTTTAACATGTTTTTAATTTTTCCTTATAATTATAACTAAGTACCTGATGTTGATTGTGTATCTGATCTTGCAGCACTTAAATCTCCAAAGTCTTGTGCATTACCTGCAGAGGCTATAGTTATGTAATCTATAACATTAGTTGCACTTGCAGCCGTACCCCCTCCAAAAACACCTCTTATATCATTACTTGTTCCACTATGTTGTTGTATCGCAGTTGTTAAATCTCCAAAATCTGTAGCATTTCCAGTTGAAGCTATTGTTATGTAATCTATAATATTTACGTATCTAGGACTACCAGATGATTTTCTACCACCTGCAAAAACGCCACGAGTAGATGATCCTGCACTGGCTAATTGTCTTCTTGCTAAAGTAAGATTTCCAAAATCTGTAGCATCTCCAGTAGAGGCAATTGTAATATAGTCAATGGTATCAACTGGACCTGACGCAGTATCTCCACCACCTATTACACCTCTAGAGCCATTACTTACACCAGATTGAAACTGTCTACCTACTGATAAGTCACCAAAATCTGTAGCATTACCTGCAGAGGCTATAGTTATGTAGTCCATTACATTTAAAAACTCTGAAGAACCTTTACCACCTGCAAAAACACCTCTAGCACTACTACTTACACCTGCAGGAGCATCTCTTGCTACAGTTAAATCACCAAAATCTGTAGAGTTTCCTGTGTTAGCAAATGTAATATACTCCATAACATCAGCTACTGAAAAGTTACTACTTACTCCACCAAATACACCTCTTGGCCCATTACTAACACCGTTACCATTTTGCATGTAAGCAGCACGTGAAAGATTACCAAAATCTGTAACATTACCTGTACTAGCTATGGTAACATACTCCATAGTATCAACTGTCTGATCCTCATAACCACCTGCCCATACTGCCCTTGATCCATACCAAGGGCGTAAGTTAGCTGCATTAGGCCAGTTATCACCTTTTACAAGATCAAACTGCTCACTAAGATCCCATACACCTGACGCTGCATTATCTGTAAAATTACCATCAGGTACTATTGGAGTAGCAGATATAACGTTAGCTGTAAAGTCTTTGACTGACATTATGCAATCCCTCCATGGCTATCTCCTGAACTACAAACACCTCTTCGACTTTGTGATAAAGAACCAAAATTTTGAGAGTTTCCTGTTGATGCAATGGTTATATAATCTATTGTGCCTCTATGACTTGCACTGCCTGATTCTCCTCCTCCAAAAACTGCTCTTGTGCCATTGCTTGTTCCACCTGCACTATGAATAGTTTCGGTTAAATCACCAAAGTCTGTAGCATTACCTGTTGAAGCTATTGTTACATAATCTATTATATTATATTTTGAGCTATGTTCTCTCCCTGCCATGCAAGCTCTAGTATTTGAACCTGCACATGAAGGGCCGTACCCCGACTGTGTAAGATTACCAAAGTCTGTAGAGTTTCCTGTTGTACCAATCGTAATGTATTCTATAACGTCACTCTCACTTCCTCCACATCTTAGCCCTCTTGTTGGAGACGCACAAGCACCATGATTACGAACAGTAGTAGCACTATCACCAAAATCAGTAGCGTTACCTGCTGATGCAATGGTTATGTAATCCATTGTATTGTCTGTACCTGACTGTTGATCTCCATTAAATGTGACGGCTCTTGTACCGTTAGAACAACCTGATTGACCATACCTACCAACAGTTAAATCTCCAAAATCAGTAGCATCACCAGTGCTAGCTATTGTCACATAATCAAGTGTTGTAGCATAAGTAACACTAACTTCTATACCTGACGCCAAAATACCTCTTGTATTAGAACTCATCAAAGAAGGGTATACTTGTCTTCCTACTGTAAGATCACCAAAGTCTGAGGCATTACCAGTGCTTGCAATACTAACATAATCAATAGTGTTTACCCTACCTAGTGAATCACCTGCAAATCCTGCTGCAAAAATACCTCTTCCAAGAGCAGGTGATATTGAACTACTTGCAGAACTAGCTTTACCCAAGCCTATAGCATTTTGTGCTTGTACAGTAAAAGTATATGCTGTTCCGTTTGTAAGACTAGTAACTGTTAAAGGTGATGATGAACCAGTGGCTGTCTCTCCCCTCACTAGAAGTTACTTTAAATCCTGTAATAGTTCCTGGTATACCTGCAAAGCTAGGAGCAGTAAATGCTACCGTAGCTTGTGCATTTCCTGCTGTAACACTTAAACCTGTAGGAGCACCTGGAGCCATAGTCCAGTTAGTATCTCCTATGGCTTGAAAATGTGAAGCAAGTGACCATACGCCTTGTCGGTTAGACATTATAATATTTCCTTATGCATTACCAATACTTGATCCACCATGTGCGAGACAAGTAGCACCTGAATCTAAAGCATTTGCTCCTAGATCTCCAAAGTCTGTGGCATTACCTGTACTTGCTATAGTAAAATAATCTATTTCTTGTGACGCATTTCCACCATTACCACCTACAAATACTGCTCTGGTTAGTCCTGCTGTTGCTACACAACCAAGTTTATTGGCTGTTAGATCACCAAAGTCTTGAGCATTACCTGTACTTGCTATGGTTACATAATCAACTACGTTACTTGGAACATCTCGTGCAGCCATAAGTGCTCTTGTTTTATTAGAAGCAGATCCTACTTGAGCACCTGTTACTGTTCTGTCACCAAAATCTGTAGAGTTACCTGTGCTTGCTATAGTAAAATATTGAATGTTATTTAACTTAGCACCATTACTAGCAGTACCTGCTACTCCTAAACAACGAACAGAGTTAGACGTACCCTTAAACTCTGAGGCAGCAGGGCTTAAATCACCAAAATCAGAAGCCGCTCCTGTGTTTGCTATAGTTACGTAGTCAACGGTATCTGAGGTTGAGGAGGTATAACCACCCATAAATAAACATCTGGTGTTACTTGATCCTGCGCCTAGTCCTGTCCTACCTTGTGTCAAATCGCCAAAATCTGTATGATCTGATGCACTTGCAAAAGTATAATAGCTTATAGTATCTGATGCTGATGGACCTCCACCAAAAACTGCCCTAGTACTACTTGCACCTGCACCACCTTGTTTCTGGTTATTTGCACCTCCAAAAGTACTACCGTTTCCTGTAGTAGCAATATTAATTGTGTTTACTTGATATCCAGAACTTGTCATTACTATTGCTGTTTGAGGTAGAGCAGGTGCAACTGCAGAACTAGCACTACTAGGTTCAGATGTGCCATGTGCATTAATAGCCCACACTTTAGCCGTATAATTTGTGCCATTAGTAAGGCTGCTGACAGTTATAGGAGATGACGAGCCTGTGCCAGAACCTGCGTTGTAAGCTGTACCGTCAGTGCTTACTTGTACAACAAACCCTGTTGTAGCAGTTGTTCCTGCAGCCCCTGCAGTAAATGCTACACTAAGTGCTTCATTAATTGCAGTAGGTGTAACTGACGTGGGTGGATCAGGTGCATCTAATCCATCAGTGCCTATAAAACTACCACTACGTCTAACCATTATTATGCATCATCCATTAGTTCAAAGCTACACAAGTATGTTAAGTCACTAGCTGCAGAAGCTGTAACTGCAAGTAAGTCTGTCTCATCTAAGTAGAACCCATTGTCTTTACCTACAACAACTAACGTAGCATCAGCAGGTACAGATACAGTCTTAGCAATGGCAACATAGTTTGATCCATTGTCTACACTTACCTCTACTGTAACATCAGCAGCGTTAGTACCATCAATGTTTGATATCATAAGTGTGTTTACTTTAGCAACTTTATCTGCAGCGACATCAATAATAGATGCCCTACTTGTTGTTACTGCACCTGCTACTGTCGTAGGTGTAATACTTGTTACATTAATTAGATTTATTACGGTCATTTACCTTTTCCTCTTTTATCCAAATACTATTGCCATAGCGATAGCAAATCCTTTAGTGGCAGCACTACCTGCAGCGTAAGTCTTTACATCTGTTGCAGGAATAGTTTTCATTGTTCCACCATCATTAACTACAAAACCATCAGCATCTGCTACTGTTATTGAACTACCAACAGAAGTACCACCATCTAGTAAGTTTAGTTCTGATGCTGTTGCTGTAACTCCATCAAGTATATTTAGTTCAGCAGCAGTAGAAGTTACACCGTCAAGTATATTTAGTTCTGCTGCAGTAGAAGTAACCCCATCCAGTATATTTAGTTCAGCAGCAGTAGAAGTAACAGCAGTTCCGTTTATTGCTAGTTTATCTGTGACAACGTTAAACGTACCATTGTCTTCTATCCTAGCTACCTCTGTACCATCTCTTTGTTGAAAGATAATATCTTTAGCATCTACGATAGGTTTAATAATTACATCACTAGATGAGTTAGTAACACTTAGTATCTCTGTACCTGCAACAGCAAACTTTAAATCACCACCACCTGCGTCTAGGATTATATCACCTGCAACGTCAACTGTCAAGTCTCCAGATGATAAATCTATCTCTGTTCCGTCAATAGTAATGTTATCTATTGCAACACCACCATCAAAGACTGCTGACCCACCTGTAACTGCACCAGTAGCAGTAACATTACGTAAGCCTGTGAAGTCTTTGTTTGAGTCCAAGATAACTGCTTTAGAGGCAATAGCATTACCTACTGCAGTGCTTCCTAAGTCTAATGCATTTATCTCACCTACAACTACTGTAGCACCATCTAGTATGTTTAGCTCTTCTGGTGTAGAGGTAATTGCAGTGTTACTTGCTGCAGCTAGTACAGGTATAGTACCACTTTGGTTAGGTAAGTTAATAGTACGATCTGCTGTAGGGTCTACAATAGTAAGTGTAGTTTCGTGTGCATCTGCTGTAGCACCCTCAAATACAATAGCGTTAGCTGCTTCCATAGTAACAGTATTAACTGTGGTAGTTGTTCCTGCTACAGATAGGTTGCCTGATATAGTAAAGTTTCTAATGCCTGTATAGTCTTTATTAGAATCTAGTATAACTGCTTTAGATGCTACGGCTGTACCCACTGCTGTTGAACCAATGTCTAGTGCGTTAAGTTCTCCTACTACTGCAGTAATACCATCTAATACGTTTAACTCTGTAGCTGTAGCTGTAACTGCTACATCCTCGTTAATCTTAGGAGATGTAAGTGTTTTGTTAGTAAGTGTTGCAGTTGAAGCAGTTGAAACTAGGTCAACGTCACCGCCTGTGCTTGGAAGTGTTAGGGAGTTGGAAGCAGCTTCAGAATGTGGTGCTCCTTGAAGTGTTTGTGCATGGGCATTACTAGACTCACAGTAAAATTTAATCTTTGATACTGCACCTGCATTCTTTAAATCAATTAATCCTGACTCTATTCCTACGTTACCATCAATAACTACTTGACCAGATCCTTTAGGTAATAGTTTTAAATCAATGTTTGTATCACCGCCAGTAGAAGCAATCTGTACACCATTACCAGTAGCAGCATTAGTTACTTCAATCTGATTTACTGCAGAGCTAGTAGTCTGAAATACTATCTGCTCATTACCATTTTCATCGCCAATAAAATGTGCATCATCAATTAGTATATTATGAGAGTTAGTATCTAGGTTGCCACCTAACTGTGGGGTAGTATCTTCCACTACGTTAGCTATAGCAGCACCTGAAACAGCAAGACCAGAGACTATGGTACTACGAGTAATCTTTTTAAGACCACCACCAGATGTATCTACAGCAAGGAACACGTCATCATTAGCAACTGTACTAATCTCAGATAAGTCACCTACACCAGTAGGATTAAAGTTTGTACCATCTGCAATAAGAAGATGACCTGAAGTGTTGGTAGCCATAGTGAGATCATCACCACTAATAGTAAGATCACCACCTACAACTACATCACCGTTAAACGTAGCCTTACCTGCAAGAGCCATATCAATGTCAAGAGCAGTAATAGCACTAGAATCATCTGTACCTTTAATAGTAAAGTTTTTATCTGCTGTTTCTACAGTAAATACTGCATCACTAGAATCATTTTTAAGAGTAAGGATAGATGTACCAGAGGCTTTAAAAAACACTTCATTTCCTGCAGCATCAAGTATAATGTCACCACCTGAGTCTAGTGTAATGTCTGTTCCATCGTTAGTAATTGTATCAAGGGCAATGCTACCAACGTTTGTAATGTCAGCATCACCAAAAGAAGTAGCAGCTAGTGTAGTAGAACCAGACACAGTTAAAGCATCAATACTAGCTGCATCAATGTTAGCTGTACCATCTATGTACAGATCTTTAAACTGTAATGCACTAGAACCTAAGTCTACATCGTCATCTGTTGTAGGCAGTATAGAACCATTGTTAAAAGTAATTTGTGATTCACCGCCTGTAGTAATTGTAATTACATCAGAGCCACTAAAAGTAATACTTGTATTAGTATCTGCATCACCTGAGATACTGTCTAGCTGCACTGCACCCACATTAGATAAAGCAGCATCACCAAAATCTACAGCACCTGCAACAGTAAGTGTTCCTGATACATCTACATTACCGTTTATATCTATTAGTGTTGCGTTAAGTTCTATTTCATCAGTAGCGTTTATATCTAATACAGTTGCGCTAGGAGCATTAATAAACTGTGATGCATCATTAAATTGGATTGCCATTGTACTGTTTAGTAACAGTCCTGTGTCAGCTACGTGCGTAAGTGTAACATCGTTGTCGGCACCAAAACCTAATACAGCAGCATCACTGTCTAGCTTTAGGTCATTACTAATAAGCACAGCAGTAGATGCATTAATGTCTACAGTAGGTGCAGTAATCTCTAGCTCTGTGTCTGCATCAATATCAAGCTGACCATCAGCACTAGAGTTAATAAAAATAGCTGTGTCACGAAACTGTATCTTTTCTGTAGAAGCAATAAGAATGTCATCAGAGAACTCAAAGTAATCTTCGTCTTCCATCCATTTTAGTACACCATCATTACT